>JAABUI010000691.1_pt1 | contig 23294 bp, 21 predicted proteins | sample 5559111 | NCBI WGS metagenome assembly JAABUI01 (sample SAMN10711870, study PRJNA513365) | rock metagenome | isolation source: Antarctica rocks | place: Antarctica: Victoria Land, Buttleship Promontory
GCTTGTGCCGCACCACATCGGCCGAGGACAGCTGCGCGAAGTGCACGTCTTCGACGCCGGACAGGATGTCCCGTACGACGCGCAGGCCGCTCGTCGTACCGCCCGGCAGGTCGACCTGGGTGATGTCGCCCGTCACGACGATCTTGCTGCCGAAGCCCAGCCGGGTGAGGAACATCTTCATCTGCTCGGCCGAGGTGTTCTGGGCCTCGTCCAGCAGGATGAACGCGTCGTTGAGCGTCCGCCCCCGCATGTACGCCAGCGGGGCGACCTCGATGGTTCCGGCGGCCATCAGCCGCGGGATCGACTCCGGGTCGAGCATGTCGTGCAGGGCGTCGTACAGGGGGCGCAGGTAGGGGTCGATCTTGTCGTAGAGGGTGCCCGGCAGAAAGCCCAGCTTCTCCCCCGCCTCGACCGCGGGCCGGGTCAGGATGAGCCGGTTGACCTGCTTAGCCTGCAGTGCCTGGACGGCCTTGGCCATGGCAAGGTAGGTCTTGCCGGTGCCGGCCGGCCCGATGCCGAACACGATCGTGTGCTCGTCGATCGCCTCCACGTAGCGCTTCTGGTTGACGGTCTTGGGCCGGATGGTCCGGCCGCGGTTGCTGACGATGTTGAGCGTCAGCACGTCCGCGGGCCGGTCCCGGCTCCCGCTGCGCAGCATGGTCAGCGTCTGCTCGACGACCTCGGGCGAGAGCAGCTGGCCCCGGTCCAGCAGGGACAGCAGCTCTTCGAACAGCCGGGTCGCCAGCGCGTTGTCCGCGGCCGCGCCGGTCAGGGTGATCTCGTTGCCCCGCACGTGCACGTCGCTGGCCAGGGCCTTCTCGATCACGGTGAGCAGCTCGTCCTGGCTGCCCAGCAGCGCCACCATCGAGTGCGTTCCCGGCACGATGATCTTCGTACTCACGCTCACGTTCGGGGGGGTGTCGGCCATGTGGTCGGCGAGCGCCGTTCGCCTGCTCTCTGCTCGGGTGCGGTGGCCCAGCCATGTTAGACGGGGAAGGCGGCTAGCCGACGAGCGTCCCGAGGGGCCGGCCGCCGAGCACGTGCACGTGCAGGTGGGGCACGGTCTGGCCGCTGTCCCGGCCGGTGTTGGTGATCATCCGGTGACCACGGGTGAGCCCCTCACGCCGCGCGACCTCGCTGGCGCGGCGATGTCGTCGTAGTGGTCCTTGGGCAGGACGAGCACATGGGTCGGGGCAGCCGGCGACAGGTCGCGGATCGCCAGGGTGCGTGGCGTCTCGTGGACGACCGTCGAGGGTAGGTCGCCGGCGACGACGCGGCAGAACAGGCACTGCGTCATGGGCGAAGGCTGGTCAGGTCGCGCAGAGGGGCGGTCGGCACCCGGCGATGCTATTGCGGTCCGCTGACGGACGGGCGCCGCCCCGCGTCCTACGGCCCGGTGGTCGGTTGCCGCTCGACTACCCTGCACAGGTGGGAGCCGCGTGAGCGTCGTCGAGGACGCCCTCGCCACCGTGCCCACCTGGGTCGTCTATGCCGCCGTGTTCGCACTGCCGTTCCTGGAGGCATCGGTCTTCCTGGGGTTCGTCATCCCCGGTGAGACCGCCCTCGTGGTCGGCGGAATCCTCGCCGGCCAGGGCAGGGTGAGCCTCACCCTGGTCCTCGTGCTCGCCGTCCTCGGCGCCGTCACCGGTGACGGGGTCGGCTACGTCGTCGGCCGGCGCTACGGCCCGGGCCTGCAGGCCTCCCGGCTCGGCCAGAAGGTGGGAGAGGCGCGGTGGGCCACCACCGAGCAGTTCCTGCAGCGCCGCGGCGGCCCGGCCGTGTTCCTCGGCCGCTTCACCGCGCTGCTGCGCGCGCTGGTGCCAAGCGCGGCCGGGATGGCCAAGCTGCCGTACCGGACGTTCGCGATGTGGAACGCCCTCGGCGGCGCGGTCTGGGCCGGCTTGTGCGTGATCGGCGGTTACCTGCTCGGGGACGTCATCGGTACCTACCTGTCCCAGGGCGGGTACGTCCTGGTCGGACTGGCGCTGCTCGCCGTCGCCGTGCACGTGCTGCGCAAGCGGCGCGAGAAGCACCGCTCTACCAGCGACCTGTCCTCGCGCTGACCACTGCCGCGGCCGCCGCACCCGCCGTCGAGGTCCGCAGCACCGAGCGCCCCAGCCGTACGACGGCGGCGCCGGCCTCGACCAACGCGTCGAGCTCGTCCGAGGTGAGCCCACCCTCCGGACCGACGATCAGCACGACGTCGCCGTCGGCGGCCAGGTCGATGCCGGTCAACGGCTGTGCGGCGCTCGCGTGCAGCACCAGCAGCTGCCCGGGCAGCGCGGCGAGCCCGGCCAGTCGCTGCGGCTCGGAGACGACCGGCCACCAGGCGCGGCGGGACTGCTTGGCCGCCTCGCGGGCGGTCGAGCGCCACTTCTCCAGCGAACGCTCGCCCCGCTCGCCGTGCCACTGCTGCACGCACCGGGCCGCGGTCCACGGGACGATCTGGTCGACACCGACCTCGGTCGCCAGCTCGACGGCGAGCTCGCCGCGATCGCCCTTCGCCAGCGCCTGGGCCAGAACCAGGCGGGGCGCCGGTGCTTGCTCGCTCGAGCGGGCCGTCACGTCCAGCCGCACCAGGTCCTTGGCCACGCCGGTCACGACGCAGGTCGCCCGCGTACCGAGACCATCCACCACGTCGACGACCTCGCCGGTACGCAACCGACGTACGGTCGCGGCGTGGTGGCCTTCCGGGCCGGTCAGCAGCACGTGTGCCCCGCTGAGGTCGTCGGCCAGGAAGACCGGGTTGCTCACCGCCGGCGCTTGCCGAACAACTTGCCGCCGTGATGGGCCCCGGCCCGTGCGGTCACGCCCGGGCGTACCTCGTCCCGGGCGATGGCCAGGTCACCCAGCAGTCGCCGCTGCTCCTCGTCGAGCCGCGTCGGGACCGTCACGTCCAGGTGCACGTGCAGGTCACCGCGGCCCGTTCCACGCAGGTGTGGGACGCCGCGCGCCCGCAGGGTGAACACCTCGTCCGGCTGGGTGCCGGCCTGCACGTCGATCAGCTCGTCGCCGTCGAGGGTCTGTAGCGGGATCGAGGTGCCCAGCGCAGCTGCGGTCATCGGCAGGCTGACGGTGCAGTGCAGGTCGTCGCCGTCCCGGTGAAAGAACCCGTGCTGCTTCTCGTGCACCTCGACGAACAGGTCGCCGGAGGGGCCGCCCCCGGGGCCGACCTCCCCCTCGCCGGCCAACCGGATCCGCATGCCGTCCTCGACACCGGCCGGGACCTTGACGGTCAGGGTGCGCCGCGCCCGTACGCGGCCGTCGCCGGAGCACTCGCCGCACGGGTGCGTGATGACCGTGCCGGTGCCGGCGCAGCGTGGGCACGCGTGCGTCGTCATGACCTGACCGAGGAACGAGCGCTGCACCTGCTGCACCTCGCCCCGGCCCCGGCAGGTGTCGCAGGTGCTCGGCAGCGTGCCCGGAGCTGTGCCGGCTCCCTCGCAGGTGGGGCAGCGCACCGCCGTCTCCAGGGTGAGCTCGCGGGTGGTGCCGAATGCGGTCTCCGCCAGGTCGCACTCGATGCGGATCAACGCGTCCGCGCCCTGCCGGGCCCGGCTGCGCGGCCCACGGGTCTGCCCGCCGCCGAAGAAGGCGTCCATGATGTCGCCGAGGCCGCCGCTGAAGCCCGCACCCCCGAAGCCGGCCCCGTTGCCCCCACCCCCGGCCTGGAGCGGGTCGCCGCCGAGGTCGACGATCTGCCGCTTCTGCGGGTCAGTCAGCACCTCATAAGCCGCCGTCACCGACTTGAAGCGCTCCTGCGCCGCCGGGTCGGGGTTGACGTCGGGGTGCAGCTCGCGGGCAAGTTTGCGGTAGGCCTTCTTCAGCTGCTCCTCGCTCGCGTCCTTGTCGACGCCGAGCTGGCGGTAGTAGTCCGTCGCCATCAGGTCGTGCCCGCGAGCAGCTCGCCGACGTAGCGGGCGACGGCCCGCACCTGCGTCATCGCGCCCGCGTAGTCCATGCGGGTCGGACCCACGACCCCAAGACCGGCGTACGCGCCTGCCTCCGGGCCGTAGCCGACCGTCACCACGGAGGTGGACCGCAGTCCCTCCACGTTGTTCTCCTCGCCGATCTTGACGTGCACGGTGGTGGGGTCGTTGACCTCACCGATGAGCTTGAGCAGCACGACCTGCTCCTCGAGCGCCTCGAGGACCGGTCGCAGGGTGAGCGGGAAGTCCAGGGCGTGCCGGGTGAGGTTGGCGGTACCCGCCAGGGCCACCCGTTCCTCGGGCTTTTCCACCAGCGTCTCGAGCACGACGGCCATGAGGCTGGTCAGCACCGGGCGGATGCCGGCGGGAGCGGCGTCCGGCAGGTCCGACAGCGCACTCGGGACGTCGACGAGCTTGGCGCCGTGCAGCCGCTGGCCGAACGCCTGCCGCAGCTGCCCGACCTCGGCCTCGCTGAGCGCCAGCGGCAGCTCGAGCACCCGCTGCTCGACCCGTCCGGTGTCGGTGATGAGCACCAGCAGCAGCCGGGTCGGCGCCAGGTGCACGATCTCCAGGTGCCGCACCGACGAGCGGGACAGGCTGGGGTACTGCACGACGGCGACCTGATGGGTCAGCTGGCTCAGCAGCCGCACCGTGCGCCGTACGACGTCGTCGAGGTCGACCGCGCCCTCGAGGAAGGACTGGATGGCCCGCCGCTCCGGGCTCGACAGCGCCTTGACCGCGCTGAGCCGGTCTACGAACAACCGGTAGCCGCGGTCGGTCGGGATGCGGCCCGCGCTGGTGTGCGGGTGGGTGATGTAGCCCTCGTCCTCCAGCGCCGCCATGTCGTTGCGCACCGTCGCCGGGCTGACTCCGAGGCCGTGCCGCTCGGCCAGGCTCTTGGAACCGACGGGTTCGTTGGTCGAGACGAAGTCCTCGACGATCGCGCGCAGCACCTCCAGCTTGCGGTCGTCCAGCACTCCTGCGCACCTCCTGGCACTCGCTCTCGATGAGTGCCAAGTGTACGGCGGAGCGCAGCCGCCGACCGCCTGGCCTGCTGCGGCCAGTCCATGATCGGCGTGCCGGATCAGGCCCGGTCCCCGGCCCACCCGTGGCACGCCGCGTTGGCAGACCCGGCATTGACGTCGCGCCGGCCTGCGGTCGAGTGTGAGTGAGCAAGGCCACGGCCGGGCAAGGGTGCAGGCGGCTCCCCGGGTGGCACGGTGAGAGCATGCCGACCGAGAACGAGCAGCCCCCCACCGATCCGCAGCGCGAGTTCCCCGTCCCCGTCGCCAACCCCCGGCGCACGCAGCGCTGAGCGCAGTTCCCGGCCGTGCGGGAGCACCGGCTGGCAACATGGTCGGGTGAGCACCGCCCCGTACACCGGACGGGTTCGAATGCTGGTGGGTCACAGCCACCCCCGCAGAGGTCGTCCCGTCGTGCAGGTCCTGGTCCTGCTGCTCGCGGCCGCGCTGGGGGTGCTCGTCGGACTCGGGCTGCTCGCTGCCGACCGCTCGAGCTGGGCCGGGGCCCGCGTGCTGCCAGGGACGGTCACCGGTCGCTCGGACAAGGGTGTGCTCGCGCTGGCGGCTGACCGACCGATCGTGCTCCACCTGGCGCGCGTACCCCACCCCGGTACCCGCCTTGCGGTCGAGGTGAGCCCGGACGGACGCGCTCGCCCACTGGCGTACAAGCAGACGCTCGCTCGCTCGCTGCGCTCAGGCGTACTGCTCGTGGTGGGGCTCGCGCTGCTGGTGCAGCTCTACCGCCTGCTGGTCACCGCGCCCACCTGACGGCGAACTCAGGACGTCGTGCTCAGGGCGTCGTGCTCGGCGGGCGGGCCGCGCCGGACGTCGCACTCAGCTGGCGGCCCGGCGGGTCGAGGAGGCCTGGCTCGGCGTAACGTAGGTGGGGCGGCCGGAGGGACCGGCCGCCGCCGCGGGTCGGGGGCGGCCGCCGCTGCGGGGAGGGCCGCTGCGGGTGCGGGGGGCCGCGGCACGCTCGGTGAACATCCTCGGCGAGATGACGACGGCGTCACCCGAGGTCGCAAGAGCCCGCACGGCCTCGTGACCGGGTACGACCGACATCGCGCTCGCCTCGACGCCAGCCCGCTCGCGCAGGCGCTGGTGCTCGCGGACCTGGTCGCTGAGCAGCAGCGACAGGACCGTGCCCCGGGCACCCGCACGGGCCGTGCGCCCGGACCGGTGCAGGTAGTCCTTGTGATCGGCCGGCGGGTCGAAGTGCACGACCAGGTCGACGTCGTCGACGTGGATGCCCCGGGCCGCGACGTCGGTCGCGACGAGTACCCTTGCGTGCCCGGTCGCGAAGCCGTCGAGCGCCTTGCGACGGGCGTTCTGCGTGAGGTTGCCGTGAATGGCGGCGGCCTCGACGCCGGCCTTGCGCAACTGCGTGGCCAAGCGGTCCGCACCGTGCTTGGTGCGGACGAAGATCAGGGTCCGCGCGGGGCGCCCGGCGATCTCGGCCGCCACGTCGACCTTTGCGTCGGAGCTCACCGCGAACACGAGGTGGTCCATCGTGTCGATCGTCGACACCGCAGCGGCAACCGCGTGCAGGGCCGGGTCGACGAGGTAGCTGCGGACGAGCTTGTCGACGCCGCGGTCCAGGGTGGCCGAGAACAGCATCCGCTGGCCGCCGCGGGGGGTGAGGTCGAGCAGCGCGGTGACGGCCGGCATGAAGCCGAGATCTGCCATGTGGTCGGCTTCGTCGAGCACCGTGACCTCGATCTGGGACAGGTCGCACTCCCGCTGGTCGACGAGGTCCTGCAGCCGCCCGGGGGTGGCCACGACGAGGTCGGTGCCGCGCCGGAGCTGGTCGATCTGCCGGCCCATCGAGGCACCGCCGTAGACCGGTACGACCTTGAGGTCCAGCGACTGGCCCAACGGCGCCAGGGCGTCCTGCACCTGCTGCGCGAGCTCGCGGGTCGGGACCAGCACCAGGGCGCGCGGGCGTCCGGGCATGCGGGTACCGCCGGCCAGGCGAGCCAGCAGGGGCAGGCCGAAGGCCAGCGTCTTGCCCGAGCCGGTCTGCCCACGGCCCAGCACGTCCCGGCCCGCCAGCGCGTCGGGCAGAGCCCGCGCCTGGATGGCGAAGGGTGCGGTCATCCCGCGGCGTTCGAGTGCAGTGACGAGCCTGTCGGGCAGCCCGAGGGCTGCGAAGCCGGGCACCGGGCCGGCGTCGGCGGCCGCGGCGTCCGCCGCCGCGTCGAGACCGATCTCGAGGTCGCTCCTGACCGCGGGAGCAGCGGAGCGCGAACCACCGCGGCTGAGCCCGCGATTGCGGCCGGTGGAGCCGCCGCGGGACGGCGCGGACGAACGCGACGGCGACGATGACGTACGGGGGGAACGGGTGTAGCCGGGCATGAACGTGCTCCTGGTGTTCCGGGGCCGCGAGACTGCTGTTGCGACGCGGACCGGTCCGGCGCGCACACAACCGGGGGACGAAGCACGACACACGAGCGACCATGCGGGCAACTCGCCCGCAGGAGGCGGCCGCGACAGCGCGGCCTGCGTTGATCCTACCGGGCGGTGCGTCGCCTCCCCCCGGCTCACGCCTGTGCGCTTGCTCACCAGCAGGGCTGGTCAGGGCGGTCCAGGTGCTTAGCCTGCGCTTGTGACCATGCCGCCGGATCCGTTCGAGGCCCGCCCCAGCCCTACGGGAGGTGCCGGCGCCCCCGACGAGCCAGCCCGCCCCCGGCTACCAGCCCTACAACCAGCCGCCACTGGGGTATGGGCCGTACGGCCAGCCGCCTGCGGGCTAGTACGGCCAACCGCCCCCCGGCTACGGGCCCTACAACCAGCCCGGGTACGGCCCGTACGGCTCGTCGTCTCAGAGCGAGGCGACGACGCTCGCCGTCCTGGTGCACCTATCGCTGTTCGCCTTCGGGCTGGTCGGACCGTTGGTGCTCTACCTGGTGAAGAAGGACTCCTCGCCGTTCCTGCGGCACCACGCCGCCCAGGCGCTGAACTTCCACATCACGGTGGCGATCGCGGTGTTCGCGTCGTTCGCCCTGATCTTCGTCCTCATCGGCTTCGTGCTCCTGCCGGCAGTGGCCATCGCCAGCTCGATCCTGGCCATCGTGGCGGCGGTCCGGGCCAGCCGTGGCGAGCCGTACCGGTACCCGCGGATGATCCCGTTCGTCAGCTGACCCGGTCAGTCGACGAGGTCTCGGACGACTGCGTCGGCGAGCAGCCGGCCGCGCAGGGTCAGCGCGGCCCGGCCCGCGCCGTACGCCTCAGGCTCCAGGAGGCCGTCGGCAGCCTGGTGGCCGGCGGCGGCCCGGCCGGCCGGCCGGAGCACGTCCAGCGGCAGCCCTTCGCGCAACCGGATCTCGAGCAGGATGCGCTCGAGCCGAACATCCTGCTCGCTCAGGACCTCGCGGGCCAGCGCCGGTGACACCCCAGCGGCGAGCCGCTGGGCGTACGCCGCCGGGTGCTTGGCGTTCCACCAACGCACCCCACCGACGTGGCTGTGCGCACCCGGGCCGGCGCCCCACCAGTCGTCCCCGCGCCAGTAGCCGAGGTTGTGCCGACAGGGCTCGCCCCAGTTGCTGACCTCGTACCAGCCCAGCGGCGCCAGGGCCTGCTCGGCCATCAGGTAACGGTCGGCCAGCACGTCGTCATCCGGCGGCGGCACCTCGCCCCTGGCCACCTGCCGGCCCAGCCGCGTCCCCGCCTCCACGATTAGTGCGTATGCCGAGACGTGCGTCGGTTGCGCCTCGAGGGCGGCGTCGAGCGAGACCTGCCAGTCGGCGTCGGACTCCCCCGGTGCGCCGTAGATGAGGTCGAGGGAGACCTGCTCAAAGCCGGCCGCGAAGGCCTCGGCCACGGCGGCCTGTGGACGTCCCGGGGTGTGCGTCCGGTCGAGCGCGGCCAGGACATGCGGTACCGCGGACTGCATGCCGAAGCTGATGCGGGTGAACCCCGACTCCCGCAGCGCGACAAGCGATCTGGCGTCGACCGAGTCAGGGTTGGCCTCGGTCGTGACCTCGGCTCCGGGCGCCAGGCCCAGCTCGTCCCGGATGCCGTCCAGGATGCGCGCGAGCTCGCGCGGCGGCAGCAGGGTCGGGGTGCCACCGCCGACGAAGACGGTCTCGGTCGGCGGCGTCGGGCCGAGGACCCGGCGGGCGAGCCGCAGCTCGGTGAGCACGCTGTCGGCGTACGTGCTCTGCAGGCCGTCGAGGTCGGTGTAGGTGTTGAAGTCGCAGTAGCCGCAGCGGGTGCGGCAGAACGGCACGTGGACGTACACGCCCAGCGGCGCGCATACCCGGACGCCCTCGGGCAGCTCGCCCGAGGCGGGGACCGGCTTGCCGTCGGGCAGGGAACTGGGCACCGGTCCAGGCTAGGTGCGCCGCCGGCCGGCGCTAGTCACCCGACGCGCGCAGCAGCGGTGGCAGGAGCACTGCGCCCGGACCGCGCTGAGCAACCAGGTCGCCCGGGTTGTAGAGCAGGCAGCGGCGCAGCGACAGGCAGCCGCAGCCGATGCAGGAGTCCAGCCCGTCGCGCAGCGCGGTCAGCGCGTCGATCTGCTCGTCGAGGCGACGCCGCCAGCTGCGGCTCAGGCGGCTCCAGTCGGCCCTCGTGGGCGCCCGGCCACCCGGCAGGGTCGCGAGGGCAGCCGCCACCTCGTCCAGGCTCAGACCGACGTTGCGCGCCGCACGGATGAACGCCAGCCGGCGCAGGACGCTGCGCTCGTAGCGGCGCTGCCCGCCGCCGGTCCGGGTGGCGCTGAGCAGGCCCTGCCGCTCGTAATACCGCAGGGCGGACGTGGCGAAGCCGCTGCGCGCCGCGACCTCCCCGACGGTGAGCAGATCGGTGGGTCGCATGGTGCTCCTTGACGTGACTTGACGTGAAGTGGACTTCAAGTACCAGTCTTAACCGTGACATCGTCGACCGCAAGGAGCACGTCATGCCAGTCGCTCTCATCACCGGAGCCAGCAAGGGGTTCGGCCTGGCCGTGGCCAGTGCCCTTGCCGAGCGCGGGTGGTCACTCGTGCTCGACGCCCGCGGCGGTGCACAGCTCGAGCAGGCCGCGGGACGTCTCGGCGCGACCCTGGTCACCGGGGACGTCGCGGACCCGGGGCACCGCGCCGAGCTCGTCGCGGCCGTACGCGTTCATGGGAAGTTGGACCTGCTGCTCAACAGCGCGAGCACCTTGGGGCCAGGTCTGCAGCCGCTGGCGACCTACGACCTGGCTGAGCTGCGGCGGGTCTTCGAGGTCGACGTGCTCGCCCCGCTCGCCCTCGTCCAGGAGCTGCTTGCGCTGCTCGAGGGCGGGACGGTCGTCAACGTCAGCTCGGACGCCGCGGTGGAGGCCTACGAGGGCTGGGGCGGCTACGGCTCGGCCAAGTCCGCGCTCGACCAGCTCACCGCCGTGCTGGCGGCCGAGCAACCGGGCGTACGGGTGCACGCCCTGGACCCGGGTGACATGCGCACCGACCTGCACCAGCAGGCCTTCCGGGGCAGGACATCTCCGACCGGCCCGAGCCGGCCACCGTCGTACCGGCGCTGCTGTGGCTACTGGACAGCCGTCCGGCCAGCGGCAGGTACCGCGCCGGCGACCTGCTGACGGCCGCGCGATGAGGGCCGGGCTGCTCGACGCCACGGAGCCGCCGGAAGCCCGCGGCCTGACGCGGGACGAAGTGCGCCTGATGGTCGCGAGCCCGGACCGGGTCGTGCACAGCCGGTTCCGCTCCTTCGCGTCCTTCCTGTCGCCCGGGGACCTGCTGGTGGTCAACACCAGCGCGACGCTGCCCGCCGCGCTGGACTGTCGACGCGCGGACGGCAGCGTCGTCGTCGTGCACGTGTCCACCTCCTGCGACGACGGCACCTGGGTTGTCGAGCTGCGGCCTCCCGGGGCCGCCACGGGCCCGGTGAATGACGCCCGGGCCGGTGAGCGCATCGACCTGCCCGGTGGCGGGCAACTGGTCCTGCTGCAGCGCCACCTCGGCGGCCACCGACTGTGGCGCGCCTCCAGCGAGCTCTGCCTCACCGGCGTCCTGGCCCGCCACGGCCGACCCATCACCTACTCCTACGTCCAGGGCCGGTGGCCGTTGGCCAGCTACCAGACGGTGTTCGGAGTCGAGCCGGGCAGCGCCGAGATGGCCAGTGCCGCAAGGCCGTTCTCAGCGCAGGTCGTCACCGACCTCGCTACGCGCGGCATCACCGTTGCGCCGGTGCTGCTGCACACCGGGGTCTCCTCCCCGGAGGTCGGCGAGCCGCCGCAGCCCGAGCGGTTCGCGGTGTCCGCATCGACGGCGGCGCTCGTCCGGCACACCCGTGACCAGGGGGGTCGCGTAGTGGCCGTCGGGACCACGGTCACCCGCGCCCTGGAGACCGCCGCGGACGCCCGCGGTCAGGTCTGGGCCGGGCACGGCTGGACCGACCTCGTCCTCGGCCGTACGCGGCCGGCCCGGGTCGTCGACGGCCTGGTCACCGGCTGGCACCCGCCGGGCGCGTCCCACCAGCAGCTGCTCGAGGCGGTCGCCGGCCCGCACCTGGTCCACACCGCGTACGCCGCGGCCGCCGGCTACCGCTGGCACGAGTTCGGCGACAGCTGCCTGCTGCTGCCGTGACCGGTCGGCTGTCGCGTCCGTACTGTGGCGGCGTGGAGATCGTGCTCGTGCGTCATGCCCTTCCCGAGCGGGTCGACGCGACTCCGGACGGGCGACCGGCCGATCCAGGGCTCACGGCTCGCGGCCGCGAACAGGCGGCGCGGGTCGTGGCGGCGTTGGCCCTGGACGAGGTGACCGCCGTGTTCAGCTCACCGTTGGCCCGGGCTGGGCAGACCGCGACGCCGCTGGCCGCGGCGCTCGGGCTCGAGCCCGTCGTCGTGGGGGACCTGGCCGAGTTCGATGCCGGCGACGGCTCGTACGTGCCCGTCGAGGAGCTGCGCGCGGCCGGGGACCCGCGTTGGGAACTGCTGCGTCGCGGCGACCTGTACTCGTCCGGGGTCGACCCGGACGCCTTCCGGGCGCGGGTGGTCGCTGCCGTCGAAGGCGTGGTGGCCGCCCATCCCGGTGGTCGCGCCGTGCTGTTCAGCCACGCCGGCGTGCTCAACGCCTACGCCGGGCACATCCTTTCCCAGGACCGGCCGCTGTGGTTCGCCCCGGCGTACTGCTCCATCACCCGCATCGCCGCGGCCCGCGACGGACGCCGCGGCCTGGTCAGCCTCAACGAGACGGGGCACGTACGCGACCTGCTGCACGGCGGGACTCGCTGAGCAGTACCGGTGAGCGCGAATGACCCTGGGAGCCAGCGACCCCGGGGCGCGACGCGGCGGCGCCTACCTGCCGGCGGTCTCCTGGCCGGTGGAGAGCGCGGCGATGAAGGCCTCCTGCGGCACCTCGACCCGGCCGACCATCTTCATCCGCTTCTTGCCCTCCTTCTGCTTCTCCAGCAGCTTGCGCTTACGCGTGATGTCCCCGCCGTAGCACTTGGCGAGCACGTCCTTGCGGATCGCGCGAATGTTCTCGCGGGCGATGACGCGTGCGCCGATCGCGGCCTGGATCGGCACCTCGAACTGCTGGCGCGGGATCAGCTCGCGCAGCTTGGTCGCCATGGCGGTGCCGTAGGAGTACGCCTTGTCCTTGTGCACGATGGCGCTGAAGGCGTCGACCGGCTCGCCCTGCAGCAGGATGTCGACCTTGACCAGCTCGGAGTCCTGCTCCCCGGCCAGCTCGTAGTCCAGCGAGGCATAACCCTTGGTCCGCGACTTCAGCTGGTCGAAGAAGTCGAAGATGATCTCCCCGAGCGGCAGGGTGTAGCGCAGCTCGACGCGGTCCTCGGACAGGTAGTCCATGCCCTGCAGCTGGCCGCGCCGCCCCTGGCACAGCTCCATGACGGCGCCGACGTAGTCGCTGGGCAACAGCAGCATGGCCTTGACGATGGGCTCGTGGACCGAGGCGATCTTGCCGCTCGGCCAGTCGCTCGGGTTGGTGACGACCAGCTCCTCAGCGGTCTCGAGCACCACCCGGTACACGACGTTCGGGGCGGTCGAGATGAGCGCCAGGCCGTGCTCGCGGTCGAGGCGCTCACGCACGATCTCCAGGTGCAGCAGCCCCAGGAAGCCGACGCGGAAGCCGAAGCCCAGCGCCGCCGAGGTCTCCGGCTCGTACACCAGCGCGGCGTCGTTGAGGCGCAGCTTGTCCAGGGCCTCGCGCAGCGCCGGGTACTCGCTGCCGTCCAGCGGGTAGAGCCCCGAGAACACCATCGGGCGTGGGTCGCGGTAGCCCCCCAGGGAGGACGTCGCCGGGTTGCGGACCGTGGTGAGGGTGTCCCCGACGCGCGCCTGCCGCACGTTCTTCACGCCCGGGATGACGTAGCCGACCTCGCCGGCCGACAGCACCTGGACCGGCTTCATCTCCGGGCTGACGACGCCCACCTCGAGGATCTCGTGGGCGTTCTGCGTGCTCATCATGAGCCCGCGGTCCTTCGTCGACAGCTGGCCGTCGAACACCCGCACGTAGGTGATGACACCGCGATAGGCGTCGTACACGCTGTCGAAGATCATGGCGCGCGCCGGCGCGTCGACCGACCCGGTGGGCGGCGGGATCTCGCGAACGATCGCGTTCAGGACGTCGGGTACGCCCTGGCCGGTCTTGGCGCTGATCCGCAGGACGTCGTCCGGGTCGCAGCCGATGATCTTGGCGATCTCCGCTGCGTACTTCTCCGGCTGCGCCGCCGGCAGATCGATCTTGTTGAGCACCGGGATGATGTGCAGGTCATTCTCCAGCGCGAGATAGAGGTTGGCGAGCGTCTGCGCCTCGATCCCCTGTGCGGCGTCGACGAGCAGCAGCGTCCCCTCGCAGGCCGCGAGCGAGCGGGACACCTCGTAGGTGAAGTCGACGTGCCCCGGCGTGTCGATCATGTGCAGGACGTAGTCCCGGCCGTCGTCGGCGGTCCACGGCAGCCGGACGTTCTGGGACTTGATGGTGATGCCGCGCTCGCGCTCGATGTCCATTTTGTCGAGGTACTGCGCCCGCATCTGCCGCGCGTCCACGACGCCGGTGACTTCGAGCATCCGGTCCGCCAGGGTCGACTTGCCGTGGTCGATGTGGGCGATGATGCAGAAGTTGCGGATGGTCCGCGGGTCGGTCGTGGGCACGCGCCAGTCTACGGGCGGTGCCAGGTGTGCACGGCTCGGTCGGGGCTGCTCAGCCCTGCTAGTGTCTTGGGGACTGCGTGCCGTGCAAGGCTGCTGCGCGCCCCTGCGACGAGTACCCGAGGACATCTGCGCGTGGCGAACATCAAGTCCCAGATCAAGCGGATCAAGACCAACGAGAAGGCCTGGCTACGCAACAAGTCGGTCAAGAGCTCGCTGAAGACCGCCGTGCGTAAGTTCCGCGAGGCCGCCGACGCCGGTGACGCCGCGGCCGCCGGGACCGCGCTGCGCGCCGCCAGCCGCCAGTTGGACAAGGCCGCCAGCAAGGGCGTCATCCACGCCAACCAGGCCGCCAACCGCAAGTCCGCGATGGCCAAGAAGGCCGAGAGCCTCACCAGCGCCTGAACCCCTGCCCGTAGGTCGGCGCCGGTCCCTCGTGGGGTCGGCGCCGTTCGTCGTCCAGGCCCAGGTCAGTCGCCCAGGACCACCAGCAGGTCCCCGACCTCCACGTTCGACCCGGCGCTCACGGCCACGTCCTCGACGGTGCCGTCCGCAGGGCAGCTCACCGTCGACTCCATCTTCATCGCTTCGATCACGACCAGGGCCTGCCCCTTGGTCACCCGGTCGCCGACCGCGACCTTGGGCAGGACGACTCCGGGTAGCGCCGCGGCGATCTGCCGGGGGTCGCCGGGATCAGCCCGCCGCGCCCTGACCTTGGTCACCTCGACCGAGCGGTCCCGTACCTGCACGGGACGGGGTTGGCCGTTGACCCGCAGGTGCAGCGTACGCAGCCCCTCGTCGGTGACCTCGCCCACCGTCTCCAGCTCGATCAGCACCTCCACGCCCGCCTCCATCCCCACCTGGATGGTCCGTCCCGGGCGTAGGCCATAGAAGAACGCCTCGGTCGGGATCACCGACACGTCGCCGTGCAGGTCCGCGGCCTGCTCGAAGTCCCGCCAGGGGCCGGGGAACAACAGGCGGGAGAGCACCGAGCGCCGGTCGGCGCCGTCGAGTGCGGCGTCGTCGCCCGGTTCGAGAACGACCTCGGGCGCGACCTCGGCCCGACCAGCCACCGCCTCGGTCCGGAACGGCTCGGGGAAGCCCGCCGGGGGCGTACCGAGCTCGCCCGCCAGGAAGCCGAGCACGCTCGCCGGCAGGTCATAGGCGCCCGGGTCCTCGCGAAGCTGCTCGACGTCGACCTCGCCGGTGGCCAGGAAGATCGCCAGATCGCCGACGACCTTGCTGGTGGGGGTCACCTTGATGGGCTTGCCGAGCAGCTCGTTCGCCACCGCGTACAGCTCCTGGACGTCCTCCCACCGGTCGCCCAGGCCGATCGCGATCGCCTGCTGACGCAGGTTGGTCAGCTGACCTCCCGGGATCTCGTGGCGGTAGACGGTGCCCGTCGGCGCGCGGAGGCCGGCCTCGAAAGGCGCGTAGAGGTCGCGCACGGCCTCCCAGTACGGCTCCAGCGACGACAGCGCTGCAAGCGACAGGCCGGTCGCGCGCTCGGTGTGGTCGGTCGCGGCCACCAGCGCCGACATGTTCGGCTGGCTGGTGCCGCCCGACATCGGGGCGGCAGCGGCATCGACCGCATCGACCCCTGCGGCCGAGGCGGCCAGCAGGGTGGCCAGCTGGCCGCCCGTCGTGTCGTGCGTGTGCAGGTGGACCGGCACGTCGAAGCGGCTCCGGAGCGCGCGCACCAACCGGTCCGCCGCGATCGGGCGCAGGAGCCCGGCCATGTCCTTGACCGCGAGCACGTGCGCGCCGGCCTCGACGAGCTGCTCGGCGAGATGCAGGTAGTAGTCGAGGGTGTACAGCTGCTCGGCAGGGTCGGCGAGGTCACCGGTGTAGCAGAGGGTGCCCTCCGCGACCTTGCCTGCCTCCCGCACCGCGGACAGCGCCGGCCGCATCTGCCCGACGTCGTTGAGCGCGTCGAAGACGCGGAACACATCGACACCGGTCGCCGCGGCCTCGGCCACGAAGACCTGCACCACCCTGTCCGGGTACGGGGTGTAGCCCACCGCGTTGCGACCTCGCAACAGCATCTGCAGGCACATCTGCGGCGCGGCGTCCCGCAGCTGCGCGAGGCGCTCCCAGGGGTCCTCGTGCAGGAAGCGCAGCGCCACGTCGTACGTCGCACCGCCCCACGCCTCGAGCGACAACAGGCCCGGCAGCAGCGCGCCCACCGCGGGTGCGACCCCCAGGATGTCGACGGTCCGCAGCCGCGTGGCCAGCAGGGACTGGTGCGCGTCGCGGAAGGTCGTATCGGTGACGGCGAGCGCGGTCTGCTCGCGCAGGGCGCGGGCCCAGCCCTCGGGACCGAGCTGCTCCAGCAGCGCGCGTGAGCCCGCCGTCGCGCTCGGCGGCAGCTCCGGGAGCTTGGTCAGCGGGTCGAGCAACGGGCGCTTCGGACGGGCGAGCCCGTTGACCGTCACCTCCGCCAGGGCGTCCAGCAACCGGGTGGTGCGGTCGGTCGGCGTACGGGCATCTGTCAGCTGCGGGTGCTCGGGCAGGAAGGAGGTCGGGACGGCCCCGGCGAGGAAGTCCGGGTCGGACACGAGCCGCCGCAGGAAGTCCACGTTGGTGCGCACACCGCGGACCCGGAACTCCCGCAGCGCGCGGCCTGCCCGCAAGGCTGCCGTCTGCAGGTCCGGCCCGCGGGTGGTGAGCTTGACCAGTAGGGAGTCGAAGTAGGGCGTGACCTCCGCGCCCGCGTACACCGCGCCGTCCAGGCGAACGCCGGGGCCGCCCGGCGACTGGTAGCTGGTGATGGTGCCGGTGTCGGGGCGAAACCCGTCCGAGGGGTCCTCGGTGGTGATGCGGCACTGGATGGCGAAGCCGCGGACCGTGATGGCCTCCTGTATCAGGCCCATGTCCGGCAGGGTCTCGCCCGCGGCGATGCGCAGCTGGGCGCCCACGAGGTCGACGCCGGTGACCTCCTCGGTCACGGTGTGCTCGACCTGGATGCGCGGGTTCATCTCCATGAAGGTGAACTCGCCGTCCGGCGCGACGAGGAACTCCACCGTCCCGGCGTTGACGTAGCCGACGGACCGGGCGAAGGCCACCGCCGCCTCGTGCAGCCCGCGGCGGGTGGGCTCGGACAGGCCGGGGGCAGGCGCGAGCTCGACCACCTTCTGGTGACGGCGCTGCACCGAGCAGTCCCGCTCGAACAGGTGCACCAGGTTGCCGGCCGTGTCGCCGAGCACCTGCACCTCGATGTGCCGCGGCCGTTCAACGGCCTGCTCGAGGAACAGCGTGCCGTCGCCGAAGGCCGCCGCGGCCTCGCTGGAGGCGGCCGCCGCCGCCGCAAGCAGATCCCCAGGGGCGTTCACCAACCGAAGCCCTCGTCCCCCGCCACCTGCCGCGGCCTTGACGAACAGCGGGAAGCCGACCTGCTCCGCCGCCCGCTCGGCTCCGCTGCCCTCCGGCAACGGGCCCGACGCGCGGAGCACGGGCAGGCCGGCGGCGACCGCTGCCTCGCGGGCAGTGACCTTGTCGCCCGTCAGGCGAAGCACGTCCGGGGGCGGCCCGACGAAAGTGATCCCGGCAGCGGCGCAGGCCTGCGCCAGCGCAGCACTCTCAGACAGGAAGCCGTAGCCGGGGTGCAGCGCGTCGGCGCCCGACCGCTGAGCCACCTCGATCAGTGCGGCGATGTCGAGGTACCCGCGGACCGGGTGACCGGGCTCACCGAGCTGGTAGGCCTCGGCCGCCTTCGTCCGGTGCAGCGCCTGGCGATCCTCCGGCGTATACACCGCGACCGTCTGCAGGCCGAGCTCGTGGGCGGCGCGCATGACCCGTACCGCGATCTCGCTCCGGTTGGCGACCAGGACCTTGCGCACGCGCAGTTTCTACCAGTTCGACGAGCACGGCCGGATCGCCAGGTGCCCGGCGCTCGAGCGGCCGCACCGTCGGCCTCGTACACCGCAGGGCGGCGGCACCCTCGCGCTGATCGACGGCCTCCCTGGTCGTCGGGCGACCTGCAGCGCCGGCGACCACAACTCGTCCTGCACGGGCCCCGGACCGTCCTGCACGACGATCTTCACGACCGATGGCAGGCACGCAAAGCCGGGTCGTGAAGATCGTCGTGCGCAAGGACGCGGCCGGGCACGCTCCACCCGATCATGCGTCCCACACGACGATCTTCACGACCGGGGATCGACGGTCGTGAAGATCGTCGTGCAGCTTGGGTGGTCGGCCCCATCACGGACCGGGTCGGCTGCTGTGGCGAGCACTCCGGCCAGCAGGTCGTGGGTCTTGACCAGACCGGCCACGGTGACCGGCAGGACGACCAGCGTCCAGGCAGAGGCGAGATCCGCCATCACCAGAAGTGCCGCCGCCACGACTGCGCCTTCACCGAACACGGCCCGCTGCCAGGCGCTTGGCTGCACGTGCCTTAGCTGCAGCGCCCACGGGTACAGCGACCGCCGCGGGTGCGCCTGAGCCCCGCTGGCCGCCTTCTCCCCGGGAGTCTCGTCGGTCTGGACCCAGTCGGCCTCGCCCGGGACCGGCTTCGTCGGCACGTCGTCTGCGATCTCCCCCCTGTCCCGCGTCGTCCTGGCCCGTTCGTAGGTGTCGCTCAACGACCGGCTCCCCGTGCCTGTACGACGGCGAGCAGGGCACGCTCCACCGCGTAGGCCTGGTCGGCGGCGCCACCCTTCACGTCGCCGTCCGCGCTGGCCACGGCACGCAGCGCCTGCGACAGACCCTCCGGGCGCCAGCCGCGCGCCTGCCGCTGTGTCTTCTCGACCTTCCACGTGGGCATGCCCAGCTGGCCGGCCAGCGCGCCGCTGCTCAATCGGCCCGCCGAGGCCACCTGGGCAACCGACCGCAGTGTGCTGGCCAGTGCGCTCGTGACAAGCACCGGGGCCAGACCGGTCGACCGACCCCACCGAGCCAGCTCGAGGGCGCCCGCGAGATCACCGTCCACGGCCCTGTCCGCCACCGTGAAGCCACTCGACTCGGCCCGCCCTCGGTGGTAGCGGCTGACCGCCTGCTCGGTGATCGGCCCTTCGGTGTCGGACAGCAGCTGCTCGGCCGCCGAGCACAGCTCGCGCAAGTCGTTCCCGACCGCGTCGACCAGGGCCGTGACGGCGTCCTCGCTGACGTGTCGGCCGTCCGAACGCAGCTCGGCCCGCACCAGGTCGCGTCGCTCACCGGCCTTGGTGACCTTCGCGGCCTCGACCCGACGCGCTCCGCTGGCGGCGAGCGAGCTCAGCAGGGCCTTGCCCTTGGCTCCGCCGGCATGCAGGACGACGAGCAGCACCTCGGGCAGCGGGTCCCCCGCGTAGGCCAGTACCTCCGCGGCAACGTCCTTGCCGAGGTCCTGCGCCGCCCGCAGCACCACCACCCGCTCGTCCCCGAACAGCGACGGACTCAGCAGCTCGCCGAGGTCACCCGGTTGGAGCGCCGGGGCCTCGAGGTCGCGTACATCGACGTCGGGGGTGCGAGCCCTGGCGGCGCGCACGACCCCGGACACCGCTCGGGACACCAGCAGCTCCTCCTCCCCTACGACCAACGTCACGGGGACGAGACGGTCAGGAGCAGGCACTTCGGCATCGTCCCATGTCACCCCGCGAGCGGCGGTGACCTGCCGCCCCCCGGCGCCGAGCGGGGCGACAGGTCGACGTCGCACTCGGTCATCGCCGAAGCCGCCAGGGGCAGCAGCCGTTCAGGCAGCTTCTGGCCGGCCAGGGCTCGAACCGGCAGATATCGGCGTACGGCTGGCAGATATCCGGCCGGCTGGTCCACCGGGCGAGGACCGCCCGCGGATGGGCCGGTGGTCACCCCGTCCCCGGCGCGGCCCACCGAGCTGAGCCGACCGCCGCGCACGACGACGGCCACGTCGCCGTCGAGGTCGCTGCGGTAGGTGCGCGCGCCGTCCTGCTCGAGCCGTTGCAGGGTGGCTGCTGCCGGGTGACCGTACGGGTTGTTCGCACCGACCGGGGTCAACGCGACTCGTGCCCCGACGGCGTCCAGGAACGCCGGGTCCTGCTTGCGGCTGCCGTGGTGCGGGACCTTGAGGACGTCCGCCCGCAGGTCGACCCCGCGGTCGAGCAGCTCGCGCTGGGGACCGCTCTCGAGATCGCCGGCCATCAGCACCCGGGCTCCCGGCATGGTCAGCCGGAGCACGATCGAGCTGTTGTTGGGGTCGCTGTCGGTGCCGTGCCGGGCCGTCGCGTCCAGGACCTCCCACCCGACCGCGCCCACCTGCCGCTTCTCGCCGATGACGGCGTGCACGACCGGCACCCGACGGACGGCGAGCCAGTGCAGCAACCGCGCGCGTTCGACCACGGGCGTCGCCAACGGGCCGATCTCGACCTCGCCCACCCGGCGTCCGTGCAGGAGGCCGGGTACGCCCTCGACGTGATCGGCGTGCAGATGCGTGAGGATCAGCAACGGGATCCGCGTGATGCCCAGCCGGCTCAGGCAACCGTCGATCTTCTCCGGGTGCGGTCCTGCATCGATGACCAGCGCCGTGCCCGGGCTCAGCCGTACGACGTGCCCGTCCCCCTGGCCGACGTCGCAGGTGACCATGACCCAGCCGTGCGGCGGCCACGACGGTCGGGTCACGCTGACGCCGAGCAGGGCGAGCAGGCAACCGACGAGTCCGGCCGCCACGGCACGCCGCAGCAGCCGATGGCGGACGACGAGCAGGACGGCGGCGGTGAGCAGCACCATCAACAGCGCCCCTAGGCCGCCGGTAGGGAGCGCCACCTGGGCCCCCGGCTGTCCGCCGCCGACGCGGGCCACCCGCACGAGCCAGGCCGTCGGGAGGTAGGCCAGCCAGGCCGCACCCTGGGCCAGCGGCAGGCAGACGGGCGCGAGCACGGCAGCCAGGACCCCGAGCACGGTGGCCGGCCCCACCGCGGGGACCGCAAGCAGGTTCGCGGGCACCGCGAGCAGGCCGATCTGCCCCGAGATCGCCACGATGACCGGACCGCAGGCCATCTGCGCTGCGGCCGGGACCGCGAGGGCGTCGGCGCACCATCTCGGCGCCCAGCGCGGGAGCCATGCCTCCAGCTGCTCCCGCCAGGACGGGGCCAGCAGGAGCAGCCCCGCGGTGGCCAGTGTGGACAACGCGAAGCCGGGCGAGGCGGCGAGCTCGGGCGAGAGCAGGAGCAGGACGAGCACCGCCGCGGACAGTGCTGGCAGCGCCTGCCTCCGGGACCCGGTTGCCAATGCGACCAGAGCGATGCCGCCCATGACCGCGGCCCGAAGCACGCTCGGCGACGGCCGGGCGAGCACCACGAAAGCGAGCAGGACCAACGCGGCGGCCGGGGCCCGCCAGCGCAGCTCGATGCGCAACCAGCCGCAGACCACCAGCGTCGCGGCGAGGACGACCGCGACGTTGGTACCCGAGACAGCCACGATGTGCGTCAGACCGGTCGCCCGGAAGTCTTCGTTGAGCCCCGGGTCGAGGCGGCTGGTGTCGCCTTCCACCAGGCCGGGAAGCAGGCCGCGCTCGTCGCCGGGAAGGGGTCCGGCCGCGGCGCGCAGCCCCGCCCGCAGGCGACCTGCCAGGCGCTGCAGCCCGGTCGGGGCGCCCAGGACCCGGGGTGGCCCCCGCGTCGAAACCAACGCGGCGACGTCATCCGCCACGCCTGGACTCTGCACGCGCCCCTCGGTCGAGAGGTGCTGGCTGGGCAGCAGGCCGAGCCAGTGCTCGTCGGAGGACAGGATGAGCACCGGTTCGCGCAGGTGGACGTCCTGGCCCGCGACGAGCAGCCGCTCCACCCGCACGTGGGCGACAACGAGCTGCCGAAACGTCAGCACGTCGGCCTTGGGCGGTACGGCGCGCGGGTCGTCGGTGAGCACCCCCTCGACGGTCACGCTGGCGGACGAGCGGGCCGCCTCGGCCAGCGGACCGGTACGGCGGGCGTGCACCCGGGCGGCGGTCGCCAGCCCGGCGGCAGCCGCGCACACGCACACTGCCGCCACGACGGCCGCGCGAGGGCCGCGCGAGCGGAGCAGGACGAGCGCTGCGAACAGGGCGACGCAGCAGGCGCCCAAGGCGAGGACCCCCGGTGGGAGCAGCCGGCCCTGCCAGGCGACGAGCCAGGCAGCAACAGCAGGCAGCGCCACCCTCAGGTCTAGGTCCTCGATCACGCGCGCGCCCTCACACCCTGACCTTGTCCTTGAGCTGCTGGTACTTGCTCTCGCCGATCCCCGAGACCTGCCGCAACTGGTCGACGCTCGCGAAGCGGCCCCCGTGCTGAGTGCGCCAGGTGACGAGGCGATCGGCCAGCACCGGTCCGATCCCCGGCAAGGTGTCGAAGTCGCTGGCTGTCGCGGCGTTGAGGTCCAGCGCAGACCCCGGTGCGCCCGAGGCCGCCGAGGCCTCCGAGGCCGGCCCGGGTGCCGCGGGCGGCGCCGCCACGCCGACCAGCACCTGCTCACCGTCCACCAGCTTGCGAGCCAGGTTCAGCATTCCTGGGCCGCTGCCCGGCAACACCCCGCCGACCGCGCGCACCGCGTCGTCCACCCGGCTGCCTGCCAGCAGGTGTACGAGCCCGGGCCGCCGCACCTTGCCCGCCACGGAGACGACCACGTCGGCAGAGGGGCTCTGTGGCGCAGACGCGACCAGGCTCCCACCCGCGCGTGAGGCGGCCGAGGCGACGACTGCCGGGGCGGCGAGCGGCTGCTCGACCGGGCGCGAGCGCAGCAGCACCACGCCCGCGACGACGGCGGCGAGCACCGCGACACCGGCTAGCGCGAGTGCGCCCCGCCGCCCCGGGTCGACACGGCCGGCGCGCAGCCGCGCCAGCACGGAGCCGACACCCACAGATTCCGGCGCCGGCTCGACCACCTGCTGCGGGCGCGCTGGCACGAATGGCTGTGCTCCGATCAGACGTTCCGGCACCGGATCGACCGCTGACAGCCCACCGACCGTGGACCTCGGCACCGGTGCCGCAGGCGCCGCCTGCGCAGAAGGGGGATCCGCCGACGATCGGGTCACCCGGTCCTCCCCTGCACCGCCGGGACCAGGTGACCCCATCGCGGCGGTGCCCGGCTCGGTCGCCGGTACCCAGCCGCTGGGCGCCCGGACCGGCGCACCGAGCACCGCCAGGACCCGGGCAAGGGCTTCTGGGGACGGGGGCCGGGAGCGGAGGGGCACCCGGCGACGCTAGGGCGTGTCTCCCATGTTGAGCGGGCTTGACGCCCGATGATCGGTGGATGACGCGGACTGCTGTTCTGTCGGATGAGTCGTGGGCGCGGATCGAGCCACTGCTGCCACCACTGAAAGCGCCT
>JAABUI010000693.1_pt1 | contig 23175 bp, 19 predicted proteins | sample 5559111 | NCBI WGS metagenome assembly JAABUI01 (sample SAMN10711870, study PRJNA513365) | rock metagenome | isolation source: Antarctica rocks | place: Antarctica: Victoria Land, Buttleship Promontory
TATTCGGTGACAACCAAATTCATCCCGTCGCTCAGCGGGGTGCTCAGTCGTGACGTCGGCGGCCCGCTACCCGCGGCCAGCTCTCCCGCGGGTAGGGGTCGTGCAGGTAGCGCACGGCGAGGTAAACCCGTTGGCGACCATCAGAAAGTGATGGTTGTCGCCAGAGCGGCAGTCGACAGCTTGGGCGGATAGACAACTTCGGCTGCGGCCCGCACGGATGGGAAAGTTCCGGCAGCGGGTGTGAGGCGTCGCGGAACCGGCCCCACCATGTGAACGGCACATCTTCTTCACCCGGCATGCAGGGAAGCGCTAGCTCGCTCCCGGCGACCGGTTCGCCGCCGGGCCCAGCGAGCGCCGCAATCCAATCCGTTTGCACCTGCGGGTTGTTGTAGAGCACCCATCGGCGCCCATCGAGTTCGACCAGCACACCATGTGGGTGGCCGCGGTCGGGCCACACGCCGACCAGCACCTGATCGGCGCGGGCAACGGCGATGATCCTGCTCAGGTCTGGCACAGCTGGCTCCGCTTCGAAGTGATCGTCGACGAACAGACACTGAGGACAACTTGATGCTGACAAGACAACACCGCGATGGTGGGGTGGTGTCGTGAGACGATTGTGAACCGGCACCAACCAGCATCGGACCTCAGAAGCTGATTAACCGATGTTAATTAGTTTGAAACGTAGGATTTAGGGGTGACGATGCCGATGGCCCAACAGGACATCCCGCCGCGTCGAAGTCCTGCGACCGGCGGAGGTGCGGCAGGTGGAACGCTGGGCAGGGCGCTGTCCAACATGACGGTGCAAGCCCTGGACTCGGTGCAGGCCACCACCAGCGCGACGCTGTGCAAAGGGTAAGTCGGACCCGTTGGTGCCGCCGGGCCAGCGTCCACAGAGCCGATTTGGTGGCGGCCAGTGAGAGTATGCCGCCGGCGCCTCGGCCAGGGTGCTGGCAGGTCTTTCGGCACGATTTGAAGATGGTCGGTGGTGTGCTCCAGGTCGGTTGGGCGGGGGTATGTGTTTCCAATGGTCCGTTGACCCCGCGCTGATCCGGAGACCTCGCATCCGACACCGTCGCACCGGTGGTCCCGTACATCGGATCGCCGCTACGCCGGCCCGGTTAACTTTTTCGATAAAGTGGCGACGCTACAAAGAAAGTAAATTCGGCGGCGCAACAGTCGAGTAACATTATGGCACTGCGCTTACTCCCCGGCTTATCCAGTTGTCTCAAGCCAGCTTGCGTTGGAATGACGTAGCGATAGTTGGGGCGTTCTGCGGAGCCGACGTATGGTCTTTCAAGATCGCGTCCATCCTTTCGCAACAGCTTTTCCGGAGCCGCGTCCGTCCAGGTGTCGGCTGCGGGTCGGATCAAGGTACAGCGACGGCCTGCGCGGTCAGGTCACAGATCTGGGTTTTCGGCACACTTGGTTAGGACGGAAGGATGTCACCGGTGATGCCTCCTCAGGAGTCGACGCAGCCGGTGGTCCCTGTATTTTTCCTGTCCGACAGCACCGGGATCAGCGCGGAGACGATGGGTAACGCGCTGTTGATCCAGTTTCCGCATCTGCTGTTCGAGCGAAAATTGTTTCCGTTCATCTCCTCAGTGTCGGAGGCGCGTGAGGTCGTTGCTGTCCTGGATGCCGCGATGGACGGTCCGGTGACGCCGTTGGCGTTCACCACGGCGGCGGTGAATGAGATTCGGTTGGAGCTGCGCAAATCTCAGTGTCCGATCATCGACTTCTTCGACATGCACATGGCGCGGGTGGAGAGCATTCTAGGGACGACTGGCATGCGGGTGCCGGCCCGGTTGCACGGTGTCGGCGACATCGAGCGGTACAACGCCCGGATGCAGGCGGTGGAGTATGCGATCGAGCATGACGACGGACAGAGCTTACGTGCGTTGGCGAAGGCCGACGTCATCCTGCTCGCTCCATCGCGGTGTGGGAAGACACCGACCACCATGTATTTGGCCTTGCAGCACGGGGTGTTCGTGGCCAACTATCCCCTGGTGGATGAAGACCTCGCCAGTAACGAGCTGCCCCGGCCGGTGCGGGAGTTGCGGGACCGTTGTTTCGGGATGGTCAGTACGCCGGCGCGGCTCAGTCAGGTCCGGCAGGAACGTCGGCCGCACTCGAACTACGCGTCCTTGGAACAGTGCACCTACGAGCTCCGCCGAGCCGAGGCGTTGTTCGCGGCACACCGCATTCCCGTGATCAACTCGTCCGCCAAGTCGGTAGAAGAGATGTCCACGGTCATCTTGCAGAAGCTCTCCTCCCACCCATCGCAGCATGTGAGGACAACACCGTGACCCAGCATCCGACCGTTGTGAACGTGAAGTGGTTCGCCGAGATCGGGTTGGCCGATCTCGAGCAGGTGGGCGGGAAGAACTCGTCCCTCGGTGAGATGGTCGGTAATTTGTCTGCGGCCGGCGTGGCGGTACCGGATGGATTTGCCACTACTGCGGACGCCTATCGCCGGTTCGTCGGCACCACCGGCCTCGCGGAGAAGATCACTGCCGAGTTGGCTGGCCTGGACACCGATGACGTGCAGCGGCTAGCAGCCGTCGGGGAACGGCTACGCAGCTGGCTGATCGATCAGCCTCTGCCCGACGATCTGGAGGCCGACATCCGGGTCGCCTACGAGCGATTGGCCGACGGCGATGCGGAGACGTCGTTCGCCGTCCGGTCCAGCGCCACCGCCGAAGACCTGCCCGAGGCTTCGTTTGCCGGGCAGCAGGAGACGTTCCTGAACGTACGCGGCATCGATCAGGTGCTGCGGGCGGTGAAGGAGGTGTTCGCTTCGCTGTACAACGACCGGGCCATCGCCTACCGGGTGCACCACCAGTTCGACCACGACGCCGTCGCGCTCTCGGCGGGGGTGCAACGTATGGTCCGGTCTGACATCGGCGCCGCGGGGGTCATGTTCACCATGGACACCGAATCCGGATTCACCGATGCCGTGTTCATCACCTCCGCCTACGGCCTGGGAGAGGGCGTCGTGCAGGGCGCCGTCAATCCCGACGAGTTCTACGTCTACAAACCGGCCCTTGCCGCCGCGCGGCCCGGGATCTTGAAACGCTCGGTCGGCAGCAAAGCCCTGAAAATGGTCTACACGAACGACCGGGCCGTGGGCCGAACCACCGAGTTCGTCGACGTTCCCGCCGGCGACCGACGCCGGTTGTCCCTAACCGACGCCGAGGTCACCGAACTGGCCCGACAGGCCGTCACCATCGAAAAACACTACGGGCGGCCGATGGACATCGAGTGGGGCAAGGACGGCAGCGATGGGCGCCTTTACATCCTGCAGGCCAGACCCGAAACGGTGCAGTCCCGGCAGGCGATCGGCGCCACCCGCCGCTACCGCCTCGACGAACACTCACCCATCCTGGTTGAGGGCCGCGCCATCGGCCAGAAGATCGGGGCCGGCCACGTCCGCATCTTGGACTCAATCGACCAGATGCACACCTTCACCGCAGGCGACGTCCTGGTCGCCGACATGACCGACCCCGACTGGGAACCGATCATGAAACGGGCGTCGGCGATCGTCACCAACCGCGGCGGACGGACCTGCCACGCCGCGATCATCGCCCGCGAACTGGGCATCCCCGCCGTCGTCGGTACCGGCACCGCCAGCCGCGAACTCAATGACGGCCAACCTGTCACCGTCTCCTGCGCCGAAGGCGACACCGGATACGTCTACACCGGCGTACTGCCGTTCCGCGTCGAGGAAACCACCCTGGACGCGATGCCCGACATACCGGTGAAGATCATGATGAACGTCGGCACCCCCGAACAGGCCTTCACCTTCGCCCAACTTCCCAACTCAGGTGTCGGCCTCGCCCGGCTCGAATTCATCATCAACCGGCAGATCGGCATCCACCCCAAGGCATTGCTGGACTTCGACACCCTCGACGAACCGCTGCGCGGCCAGATCACCGACCTGATCGCCGCCTACCCCAACCCCCGCGACTTCTTCGTCCAACGGGTCGCCGAGGGCGTCGCGACCATCGCCGCCGCGTTCGCGCCGCACCCCGTCATCGTCCGCATGTCCGACTTCAAATCCAACGAATACGCGAACCTGCTCGGCGGGGAACTGTACGAACCGCATGAAGAGAACCCGATGATCGGCTACCGCGGCGCCTCCCGCTACCTCTCACCGGACTTCGCCGACTGCTTCGCCATGGAATGCGAAGCCCTGCTGTACGTCCGGGACACGATGGGGCTGACCAACGTCAAAATCATGATCCCGTTCGTCCGCACCGTCACCGAAGCGGCCGGCGTCATCGAACTGCTCAGCCGGCACGGACTGCGCCGCGGCGAGAACGACCTGCAGGTCATCATGATGTGCGAGCTACCGTCCAACGCCGTCATCGCCGACCAATTCCTGGACCACTTCGACGGATTCTCCATCGGCTCCAACGACATGACCCAACTCACCCTGGGTCTGGACCGCGACTCCGCCCTGGTCTCCGCGGGATTCGACGAACGTGACCCCGCCGTCAAATTCATGCTCGCCGCCGCCATCGCCGCGTGCAAAGCCCGCGGCAAATATGTCGGTATCTGCGGCCAAGGCCCCAGCGACCACCCCGACCTCGCCACCTGGCTCCTGGACCAGAAGATCGACACCATGTCGCTCAACCCCGACACCGTCGTCGACACCTGGTTGGCGCTCGCCCGACACACCACGCCGAGCCCAACGGCTATCTGATGGCATCGAACAAGGGAAGGACCACCTCACGATGAGGCTTGTGATCTTCGGGCCGCAAGGGGCCGGCAAAGGAACGCAGGCGGCGCTGCTCGCCCCCCATTGGGGCATACCTCACATCTCGACCGGAGACCTGTTCCGCGCCAACATCAGCGCGGGCACCCACCTGGGCAAGCAGGCCAAGGCAGCCCTCGAGGCCGGCGAGCTGGTGCCAGACGCCATCACCCAGGGCATGCTCGCCGACCGGCTCAACCAAGCCGACACCAGGAACGGATTCCTACTGGACGGCTTTCCTCGCACCATACATCCACAACCCGCTCCCAACGCGACCGTCAACCCCTGATGTTGTGAGATGAGTTGTGCGACGGTGCCGGGATGTTCATCGTGAAAGACAGCAAGCTGATCGGCTACTGCCGGGGTCTCCACCGTCCCGCAGACCGTCCACCAACGAGACGCCTGGAGGAAGCCAGCTGCGGCCGGCTCTTCCAGGAAGAGGTCTCCAGCCGCGTCAGAGACCGCACCGGGCTCTTTGCTGCCCTGGACCACCGGCTGAAGCTGTGCACCGGCATCGGCGTCGCTCGGGTTGATGGAGCGGGCGGGGGGTCAGCGGGCGTCGAGGTCTGCCCAGAGCGGGTCGGGTAGGTCGTGGCGGGCCCAGTCGGCGTTGGATTCGGCGTGCGCGGGGGTTCCAATGCCGACGACGACGGCGGCGACTGCGGGGTGGCGCAGCGGGAACTGGATGGCTGCGTTGGGCAGCTCGGCGCCGTGGCGGCGGCAGGTCTCTGCCAGGTGGCGCGCGTGGTTGAGCAGGTCGCTGGGGGCGGGCCGGTAGTCGTAGCGGGCGTCGTCGGGTGGCCAGGGTCGGGCCAGGATGCCGGAGTTGAACGGGGCGGCGGCCAGCACGGACACGCGTTCGGCGCAGCGGTCGAGCAGTGGCGCGCCGGTGCGGTCGAGCAGGGTCCAGCGGCCGGCGAGCATGACCATGTCGACGTCGGTGTGTTCGACGATGCGCAGCAGGGGCTGCCAGAGGTTCATGCCGACGCCGATGGCGCCGATGACGCCCTGCTCGCGGAGCTCGATCAAGGCGGGGACAGCGGCGTGGGTTGCGTCGGTCATGTGGTCTTCGGGGTCATGTACCAGCACGATGTCGATCCGGTCGGTGCCGAGTCGGATCAGGCTGGCGTCCAGGCTGCGCAGTACGCCGTCGCGGCTGTAGTCGCGTGCCCGAGTCAGCTCGTCGGGCACCGCGAACCCGCCGGCGGTCAGGTCGGAGCCGACCGGAGCCGGGTTCGGGATCAGCAGCCGGCCGACCTTGGTGGACAGCACGTAGGTGTCACGGGGCTTGTTCGAAAGGGCGGCGCCGAGGCGCCGTTCGGACAGGCCCAGCCCGTAGTGCGGCGCGGTGTCGAAGTAGCGAACCCCGGCGTTCCAGGCGGCGTGCACCGTCGAGGCGGCCTGTTCGTCGCTGACCGGGGTGTAGAGGTTGCCGATCGGCGCGGCGCCGAAACCCAGTTCGGTCACCTCGACGGCGGTGCGCCCGACCCGGCGGCTCTTCACCGTGCGACCCCGAGTCGGTACCAGCGGGCGGCGCTGCCCCCGAAGACGGCAGCCCGCTCAGCGGGATTGAGGTGCGCGGTGAGGGTCTCGGCCGCGCCGATCACCCGGTCGTAGCCGCCGGCGAGCAGGCACACCGGCCAGTCCGAGCCGAACATGACCCGGGACGGGCCGAACGCATGGAGCAGCACATCCACCCAGGGCCGCAGGTCGTCGACGATCCAGCCGGAAGCCGCCTCGGTGACCAGCCCGGACAGCTTCACGCGACGTTGGGCAGCGCGGCCAGCGCTCGGATGTCCGCGCGCCACCCGGCGAATTCACCGGCGGCGATGGCCGGCTTGCCCGCGTGGTCGAGCACGAACCGCAGTCCCGGCAGCGCGCGGACCGCCTCGACGGCGGCGGGCAGCTGGCGGGGGCGCAGGAGCAGGTCGTACGCCAGCCCGGCGTCGGCTACTGCGGCCAGCCCGGCCCGCACCGCAGGGCGAGTCAGCCAGCGCGGGTCGGGCTCGTCCTGGACCTGATGGCGGAAGCCGACCAACCGGCCTCCACCGGGGCCCGTCCGCAGCGCGGCGATGCGCGCTGCGACGTCGGGGGTGGTCAGCTTCACCCAGCCGACCACCCCGCCGATCACCGGTTCGGCCTCGGCGAGAGCAAGCAGTTCGGGGGTCTCCTCGGGCACGGGCACCGTCTGCACCAGCACGGTCGATGCGATGCGATGCGCGGCCAGCGCCGGGCGGAGCTGGTCGAGGCCGAACGAGCCGCGCAGCGCCGGCAGGTCGACGGTCCACGGCTGGTCGCGCACCGCCAGATCCCACACGTGATGATGCGCGTCGACTCGGTCAGTCACAGTGGAATACCTCCTCTGCGGGGGCCCACCAGTCCCCCTCGCCGGCCGTGTCCAGCTGCTGCTGACATGGTTCGGTCAGTGCCCACCAGCGCCGGGTCGCCGGGTCGGCGGCCATCCGCGCGGTGTCGGCGGGGTAGTCCTTGCCGGTGTACTCCAGGTAGCTGAATAGCAGCCCGAAAGACAGGAAGATCGAATAATTGGTGATATGCGCCTCGCGCAGCGCCGCTAGCACCTCGGGCCAGACCTCGGCGTGCAGCCGCCGGTACTCGGCCTCCCTGTCCGGCCGTAGCCGAATCACCGAAGAGAAGCGCTGCGGCCTCACGAGCCCGGCCGTGGCCTGGGCCGGAGGCGGTCCAGGCCACCGTCCACCGCCAGCCAGGTGCCGGTCGTGGACCCCGACGTTGGCGCGGCGAGGTAGGCGATCGCGTGCGCGACCTCCTCGGCGGAGACCAGCCGGCCGTGTGGTTGCCGGGCCTCCAGCGCTGTCCGCTCCGCGGCGGGGTCGTCGGCGGCATCAAGCAGCCGGCCCACCCACGGCGTGTCCGCAGTGCCGGGGTTGACCGCGTTGACCCGGATACCCTCGGGCAGCAGGTCCGCGGCCATCGCCAGCGTCAGCGTCAGCACCGCGCCCTTGCTAGCCGAGTACAACGCACGGTTGGGCAACCCCGCCGTGGCCGCGATCGAGCAAATGTTCACGATCGCCGCCCGCCCGGACGCGCGCAGCGCCGGCAACGCTGCTCGGGTGACCCGCACCAAGCCGAGCACGTTGACATCCAGCACTCGGTGCCACTCGTCGTCGCCGTTGTCCTCCACCCCGCCCTGCGCACCGATGCCGGCGTTGTTTACCAGCACGTCCAGTCCGCCCAGCGTTTGGATCGCCTGCCCCACTGCCGCGCGCACCCCCGCGTCGTCGGTCACGTCAGCGCGCACGTAGTGCAACCCAGCCGGGCCCTGCGCCGCCATATCCAGCACCGCCACCCGCGCCCCGGCACCGGCCAGCACCCGCGCCGCTGCTAGCCCGAGCCCCGATGCGCCGCCCGTGACCAGCGCACGCATTCCGTCGAAGATTGCCATCAGGCCTGCCCGATCCTCTGCCGCTGCCGGCTCAGATTCCGCCACAGCCCGTCCGCGCCGCTGACCAGCGGACGCTCCCGTCCGGGCTCACCGTGGCGTGCTGACCGCATCTGTCTCTCCTTCGCTCAGCCGGATCCCGGCTATTGCTGGCCTTTTGTGGTGCGCGCGCCAGATGGGTCCGTCGGGGTAGCGGTAGTCGGTGATCGACGCGGATTTGATTTGGGCGCTGCTGCCCGGGGCGAGCGGGGCGCGGTAGCGGGCGCGCTCGATCTGCACCGGGTGGGTGAAGTGCTCGTGCAGGTGGTCGACGAACTCGATCCAGCGGTTGTCCAGCGAGCCGCTCACCGCGACATAGTCGAACATCGACAGGTGCTGCACCACCTCACACAGACCCACCCCGCCGGCGTGCGGGCACACCGGCACGCCGAACTTGGCGGCCAGCAGCAGGATCGCGATGTTCTCGTTCACGCCGGCCACCCGGCAGGCGTCGATTTGGCACACGCTGATCGCCCCGCTGGCCAGCAGCTGCTTGAACATCACGCTGTTGGGGACGTGCTCGCCGGTGGCCACCCGGATCGGGGCGATCGCCTCACCGATCCGGCGGTGTCCGAAGATGTCATCCGGGCTGGTCGGCTCCTCGACCCACCACAGGTCGAACTCGGCTAGCCGGGCCACGGCGGCGATCGCCTCGTCCACTCCCCAGCGCTGGTTGGCGTCCACCGACAGCTTGACCCCGTAGCCGACCGCGTCGCGCACCAGCCGGCAGCGGCGCACATCGTCGTCAATGTCGCCGCCTACCTTGAGCTTGAGGTGGTCGAACCCTTCAGCGACGGCCTCCTTGCACAGCCGCACCACCTTCTCGTCCGGGTAGCCCAGCCAGCCCGCCGAGGTGGTGTAGGCGGGGTAGCCCTCGGCGAGCAGCTGCCGCTCGCGCGCTGCGGCGCCCGCCCGCGCGCGCTGCAGGATCGCCAGCGCCTCCTCGGGGGTGAGTGCGTCGCGCAGGTAGCGGAAGTCGACCAGGTCAACGATCTCGCTCGGCGACAGGTCCGCGAGCAGCTTCCACAGCGGCTTGCCCTCGCGCGTTGCGTGCAGGTCCCACACCGCGTTTACGACCGCGCCGATGGCCATGTGCATAATGCCCTTCTCCGGGCCCAGCCACCGCAGCTGGCTGTCCCCAATCAGCCGCCGCGAAAAGCCGCCGAGGTCGGCCAGAACGTCCTCGACCGGGACTCCGACCAGGTGGTGCTCCAGCGCCCGGATCGCGGCCACTTGCACCTCCGTACCGCGGCCGATCGTGAACGTGAATCCGTGCCCGGCTTGCCCGCCGCTGGTCTGAACCGTCACGTACGCGGCCGAGTAATCCGGGTCGGGATTCATCGCGTCCGAGCCGGACAGGTCAGCCGAGGTCGGGAAGCGCAGGTTGACCACGTTCAGCTCGGTGAAGCAGTCAGTCATCTTGCCGGCTCCGCGAGAGTTCCGCTTGCTGCTCCGCCTTGGCAGCGCGCGCTGACCAGCCGCTGCTCTTTACTCGGTCCACTGTGTCGCAGCAGTCTCATCGATCGTCCTTTTTAGTTGGCCCCAGTGCAGAGCGGGCGGGCGATTCATCTGGCAGTTCCGGCAGCAGACCGGATGTCTACGGCAAGAACCGGGCACGGCAACGTCATTGCGGCCGGTGCGGGCAGGTCGATTTCCAGTTCCCCGAGCGGGTCGGCCGACCCGCGGTGGACGTCAGCCAAGCTGGGCGTAGCGGTCCAAGCCAGCTCACCACCGGTGTCGAGCAGCCTAACCGACGCGATGCGGTTTACCGGCAGCTGCTGAAGGAGAAGGCTTTCCTGCGGTTGCAGGGTGAGGTATATATATAGGCGCTCGCCGTCGGCGGTTGCCCGTTTGCTGGTCGGCAGACGGCACTGCCAGCGGGTTAGGCCAGGTGATACTCCATAGACGCTCTCGGCGTGCCGCTCGACCCATTGCCCGATCACGCGGAGACGCTGCGTCGCCTCGCCCGGGAAGGTCCCGTCGCCTCGCGGTCCGACGTTGAGCAACAGGTTGCCACCCGCGCTCACCGTCTCGATCAACCGCTCGACCAGTTGATGCGGGCTCTTCCAGTGCTTGTCGTCCTCGACACAACCCCAGGAATCGTTCATAGTCAGGCAGGCCTCCCACGGGCTGGCCGGCGGCGCCTCGGGAAGTTGCTGCTCAGGGGTGGCGAAGTCGCCGAAGCCGACACAACGATCGTTGACCAGGCAGGCCGGCTGCAGCCGCCGGATGTGTTCGCGGATCCCGGCGAAGTCCCATTCCTGCGGGTCGTGCTCGAATTCACCGTCGAGCCACATGATGTCGATGGGGCCGTACAGGCTGAGCAGTTCGGTGAGTTGCCCGAGCATGAACTGCCGGTAGCGGCGCCACATCTGCGGCGTCGGACGTGGGTAATGCCCGAGCACGTAGGGCTTGGCGATGGTGGCGTCGGTATAGCGCGGATAGTCCTCGTGGTGCCAGTCCACGATCGAGAAGTACAGGCCTACCCGCAGCCCGTGAGCGCGCAGCTCGGGCAGCAGCTCGGCGACCACGTCGCGGCCGAACGGCGCGGTGCGGGTCACCGAGTACTCCGAGAGCGCGGTGTCGTACATCGCGAAACCGTCATGGTGCTTGGCGGTGAAGACCACGTACCGGGCGCCCGCCGCGCGGATGTCGGCTGCCCAACGGGCCGCGTCGAACCCGGCCGGGTCGAAGGCGGCGGCATTCGCGAAATATTCCTCGCAGCCGACTGGCTCGCGGGGTGGCAGTTGTCCGGTCACCCCGCCGGTCATCTGCCACGACGGCTCCCAGCCGCGGGTGCTGGCGTGGCCCCAGTGCAAGAAGACGCCGAGCCCGAGACCCTGAAACCACGACGGCGACGCGGCCGAGGCCGTTACGTCATCGCTGGGGACTGACGTCATTCCTTCGTACCTCCGGTGGTGAGGCCGAGGCTCATCCAGCGTAATCCGACGATGATCAGCACGAGGGCGGGCACGGCAAGTAGCACCAGGGCCGCGAAGAACTCGGCCGTCTGCTGCGGGGTCGGCGAGAACGCGCTGCGGATGGTCTGCACCGCCTGCGCTGATGTGGTGAGTCCGGGCGACTTGAGCAGCAGCGAGGGGAACAGGAAGTCCTGGAATGACCACATCACGGACAGGCTGCCGAGGTTGATCATCACCGGTGCGGCCAGCGGCAGGAAGATCGCACGGAACGTCCGCCAGTGACTGGCCCCGTCGATGCTCGCCGCTTCGAACAGCGATTCGGAAATACCGTCGGCGTAGTTGCGTAGCAGCAGCACGGCGAACGGCAGGGTCAACGCGGTCTCGGGCAGGGCAACCCCGAGGTAGCTGTCGAACAAGCCCAGTTTGCCGGTGATGAAGTACACCGGCACGATCACCGCGGTGGCCGGCACGGCCAAGACGACCAGGGCCAGGTAGTAAGCCCATTCGCGGCCGCGGAAGCGGACCCGGGAGAACGCGTAACCGGCCAGGGCCCCCGACCCGCAGACCAGGAGCGCGGTGAGCGCGGCGATGATCACACTGTTGAGGAAGGTCTGGGGCAGCCGCACCCCGTTCAGCGACTGGGTGAGCACCTTGGCGTAGTTGCCGAACCCGCCGACCTGCAGCGACTGCCGCACGACGGTGATCAGCGGGAACAGCCACCACAATGCGAGCACGACCAGGATGACCTGCATGATCACCGCATCGAGCTTGCGGTGCCGCAGGATCGCCAGCGGATTGTCGACGGGCTGCCTGGCCATCTCAGCCCCGTCTTCTGCTGGTCAGCAGCTGCACGAGCGACACCAGCACAGCGATGAGGAGCACGATCAGCGATGCAGCCGCGGCGTAGCCGACCCGATCGCTGCCCAGCGCGGCATTGTAGATGTAGGTGCCGGTGATCGACGTCCGTCCCCCGGGTTGCCCGGCGGTGGAGAAGTAGATGAGGTCGAAGGCCCGGAAGCTGCCCAGCAGCACCGACAGGATCACCGTCTTGTGGGTGTTGCGCAGCAGCGGGAACAGCATGATCCGGAAGATCTGCCAGGTGCTCGCACCATCCAGGGCCGCCGCCTCGATCAGCGACAGATTGAGCGCCGTCACGTCCGACGTGTAGTACATGATCGGTAGGCCGATCATGTAGACGAGCAGGATCGTCACCGCGGCATACCCGGGCCCGGTCTGGCCCAGCCAGTCCTGCGCAAGCCCACCCAGGCCTACTGAGCGCAGCAGGGAGTTGAGTGCGCCGTCACGGGTTTCGAGCATCTGCCCGAACACGGTCGCGAACAACGACAGCGGGATGAGCGAGGGCAGCAGGAAGACGCCGTACAACAACCGGCGGGCATGCACCCCGGTCGAGATCATCATCGCGACGAGGAAGCCGAGCGTGAGGGCTGCCGCGATAGAAATAGCCGCGAACAACAAGGTGTTGAACACCGACCGCTGAAACAGCGGGTCGGTGAACACCAGGCTGAAGTTGGTCCAGCCCACATCGAGAGCGTGGGTGAAGGTCAGGGAGACGCGTTGCCGACTGACTGAGGCGAGGAAGCCGAACGCATACACGTAGTAGATGCCGTAGAAGAACAGCAGCGGCGCCAGGAACGCCAGCGCGACCAACCCCTCCGACCACCGCCGCCGGCCGCGGCGCCGCCGCGGCCGGCCCGCAGTGCTGACCTGATCCGCGAGCAGCGGCGGCACGGCGGGGGACTGGGTGCTCACTGGCTGCCGTGCGGGTAACGGCCGCTGCTCCATTGCGTCTGCATGTCATCGGCGGCCTGCTGCGGCGTCTTGCTCCCGTTGAGGACGTCGAGGATGTCGTTGCCTTCGACCTGGTTGGAGAAGTCCTGCTGACCGTTGCGATCCGAACCGGCATTGTCGAGCGCTGTCTGCACCGCCTTGTAGCCGGACACCGCCGCCGGCGAGGTCAGTACGTCCGCGCCTGGCTGGAAGCCCTTCTTGGCCGGAGCGAGCACGAGGTCCGGCGCCCATAGCCCGACACCGTTGCCCACCGTCATGTAGGAGATGAACTTGGCAGCCGCGGCGGGGTGTTGGGACGACTTCGGAATCGCTAGGCCACCCTCGGCGTAGGCACGAACCGCGGGTTTCCCGCCGGGCTCTACGACCGGGAACGTCGTGGCCCCGACGTTGGTCAGGCCGATCTTGTTCGCGGTGCGATAGGCGGAGGACAGCAGCGAATCTTGGAAAGATCCGTCGACGTAGAAAGCAGCCTGACCGGCGTTGAACAGATCCGTCGGGCGCGGCGCCTTCAAGGTGAGCACCGACGTGTCAACCGCGCCGCTGGTGAACAGTGACTTGTAGTCGGCGAGCCCCTTCACCACGGCCGGATCGTTCCACTTGCCGTCCTTGTACTGGATCTGGTCCGAGAGCCCTGGGTGTTTCTGCCCGATGATCGTGAACAGCATTTCGTCTTGCCAGTACGGGTCGCCGGCGAACACGACCGGCGTGACGCCCGGCATCGCGGACTTGATTTTTGCCGCGTCGGCCGCCAACTCGGTCGCCGTCGCGGGCGGTGTCATCCCGAGCTTGGCGAGCATCGCTGCGTTGTAGTACATGACCGCGCTGCCGATCGACCCCATGGGTACGTCGTAGAGAGTCTTGTCCTTCGCGGTGGCCTGGGTCTGCTGCAACGGCTTGCTCACCAGCTGGCTGCGCCAATCGGAGGGTAGGTTGGACTGCCACTCGCTGACCGGCCGCAGGTCTGCGCTGACCGAGTTGGTCATCGCCGATATCTGCACCCCGGCGACGTCGACGGACTGGCCACCGTTCAACGCCAACGGTAGCTGCTTCTGGTAATCGGTGTTGGAGTACTCGTGCAGGCTGATCTTGACGCCCGGGTTCGCCGCCTCATAGGCCGCGATCACCTTGTTCAGGGTGTCCTGCGCGGGAAACCAGGTCCAGTACTGCAACGTGACAGGGCCGTCAGCCTGCTGCGACGCGTTCGACTGCGCGTTCGACTGCCCGCCCACGCCGCCACTGTTCCCGCAGCCGGCAAGAGCCATAGTCAGCGCCGCGCCGGCGGCGACGGCCGCCCACCGGTGACCTCTGAAGATTCCTCGCATTGCGTCCTCCGTTGCGCCGCGGACCCCGGTGGCCGCTGACCTGACAGTCGTTGACGACCGTGCCAGGATCCTATAGGATCGTTCTCGCCGGTTGCAAGTGCTCACAAAATGTGTTGTGACACTGGGCTTTGGTGCGATACATCGTGCATGGTCGATCACGGTTCTGCTCTATGAGAGCCGCTTCATCGCATCACAGGAGGAGATCGTGAGCATCGTCGAAGTCGCAACCTGCGACACGGTGTGGCAGTTTGACCATGTCCGGTCGGACGCCGTGAACCTGACCGACGCATGGGACCGGTACACCGCGGAAATCGGCAACGGCAGCGCATGGTGACCCGGTCCACCGCCGAATCCCCGCCAAGAGCACCGGTACTTGGTGACCAGGTATACGAGACGCTCAAGGAAATGCTCGTCGACCAGGTGCTCGCTCCCGGAGCGAGACTTGTCATCGATCAGCTCACCGCCCAGATAGGCGTCTCCCAAACGCCGATACGCGAAGCGCTGGCCAGGCTGGAAAGCGAGCGCTATGTCACGAAGGAGGCCCTACGCGGATATTCGGTCGCCCCGACCCTAGACCTCGACGCCTTTCTCAAACTTTTCGAAACTCGCCTGATATTAGAACCCGAAGCCGCCGCACTGGCAGCGCAACGTCACAGCGATCCCGATATCGTCAGTATGCGAAACGCCAACCGACGTCTTCGTAGTGCCAGCGTCGGGACGACCTACCGACAGTTCGGCCTGCACACCGCGGCGGACGCCGCGTTCCACGGTGCGGTCGCCGCAGCGACCCAAAACCCATTTCTGGCCGAGAGTGTCGTCCGGCTGCGCAGCCAACAACAACACGCGCGGCTGTATGTCCACCGCAGCATGCCCGACGCGGCGCTGGCCGCGCCGGAGCACGAGCTCATCTTTGATGCCGTCGCCGAGCGCGACGCCGATCGAGCGTACGACGCGATGCGCTCGCACATTCAGCGTTCCCGGACTTCCATGATCCAGTTGCTGTCCGAACCACCACCCCGCGCCCGCCGTTACCAAGGCGAATTTACGTACTCCAGCCGCCCAACCGGCCGGCCCCAATCAACCGAAGGAGACCCGACATGATCAAACCGATCCGCATGGCGCTCGCAGTCGCCAGTGTGGCGAGCGTGCTGTTGGCAACCACCGCCGCTTCTGCGGCGGCGTATCCGCCCTCCGGCGGCGGGGCGGCGCATCCGCCCTCCGGCGGTAATCTCAGCGCACCCGGTGTGCTCAACAGCCACTCGATCGTGCCGGCTGTGCTCACCGCCGGCGGAGCGCAGCGAACAGCGGACCTGACCAACATGCCATGGGGCCCTGACGCTTACTTCTGGATCGACAACTTCAACAAGGGGACCGACGAGCTGACCTGGACGGTTACCTCCGATCGGACCGCGGCATACAACATCACGGGTCTACTCTCCACCACCGAGGAGACCCCTTTCACGCTCACTGACAGTGTCACCGGCCAGACGATCGCAGTTGTCAGTCACTCCTATGGCTGGGACCGTTTGGACATGGGGCGGCTCACCCTCCCCCGCGGCAGCAGCAAACTCACTCTCAAGCGACTCACCACGACGAGCGCTGAGACCGACATCAAGTCCCTCGAGCTGATCCCGGCGGCGAAGCAATCCCGGTACGACACCAGTGTCGCCGCCGCCAAGGCCCCCAGCCAATGGTTGACCAAGAGCGGCTATGGCCTGTTCTTCCAATACGGCGCGTGGGGCTACCCGGCTACCGGCCCCGCGAAGTCAGCAAACGGTCAGGCCTGCTCTTTCGACGTGCCCAAGTTCGTCCGCATGGTGCAGTCCACCGGCGCTGCCTATGTCCTTTGGTCCTACACCTGGTACACCTACCAGGTCGACGGGCCGAATCCAGTCATCGACCGCATCCTCGGCAGTACCCGCGACACCGCGAGGTGCGACCTGGACCTCAACGTCGCCAAGGCACTGCAGAAGGTCGGCATCAAGTTCATGCTCTACTACCACAACGGTCATACCCAAGACCTGGCCTGGTGGGCCAAACAGCATTTCCCCGCCGGTCACCAGCTCACCGGAACGGGCGACATCTCCACGTTCCTGAAGAACTGGACCGACGTGATCAGCTGGACAGGCAGGCACTTCGGCACCACCTTGTCCGGCTGGTGGTTCGACGACGCTCAGTTCTACTACCCGGCTAACTTCGCCGTCCTACAGAAGGCGGCCCGCGCCGGCAACTCACAACGGCTGGTGAGCTGGAACAGCTGGAAGGCAGCGGCCTACACCCAGTACGAGGACTTCACGCCTGGCGAAACCTGCCACGGGGCTCCGACGCCGGGGTCGGTGGTCGGCACAAACGGGATCTACCTCACCGGGCCCTCCGCCGGCATACGGGCCCAGTGCCTGGACATGCTCAACCAGGACTGGGGCGTGCACGACCCGAACACGACCATCCACCTGACTCAGCGCAGTTATGACGTCGTGCATGACCTGGATGCCGCGATGGCTAACCACACCGCACTCACCTTCAACCTGATGATGTACGAGAACGGTGACATCGACCCCGCGACGCTGGCGCTGCTCAAGCAGGTGAAGTCCATCTACCGCGACGGCGGACCCCGCCCGGTAGCTCCGACCATCGTGAACGACAACAGCACACAGGTCACCTACACCGGCGCTTGGGGCTACTCGGCCAACCGCGGCGCCGGTGACTACGACAACGATCTGCACTACGCGACCACCGCTGGCGTCAGCGTCTCGGTCACCTTCACCGGTACCGGCCTACAGTTCCTGGCGCCCCTTGATCCCCGCGGCGCATCCGCGTCGGTCACCTTGGACGGCGCCGCAAAAGGGACGGTCAGCGAATCCGGCGCCAACACCTACACCCCGCAACAGGTAGTCTACAGTGTCAGCGGCCTGAGCGCCGGGCAGCACACCCTGGTCTTGACGGACGTCGGCGGCGGACAGTATTTCCAAGTCGACGCATTCCAGATCACCAGCTAAGCAACGACAAGAACACCCCAATCACTCGGGGCGGCGCCGAACATTTCCTCCACGGCCGGCGCCGTCCCGAGCTTGGCGTTCTATCCGGCTTCAGCCAGCCACCGACAACGTCCGTAAGGCGATCCAGCACTTTGGTCTGGCTTGCCCGCAGGTCTCCAGTGACGACACGGCGTCCGCGTCAGAAATGGCGTCCAGTATGGTTCGGGTCTCGCACCCACCGACGGGTAGCGCGCGGCGCATTTCGCCGCTGACGGCGCTCATCTCAATGTGATCAGCTCTGCTCTTTGGAGTGACCATCCTGGGTGACTCACCGACGGAGATCCATCATCAGTCGGTAAGGCCCCTCGACGCTGCGGTTGTCGATGACCGTCAGCTCGAGCAGGCTCCGTCGGAATGCTCACATAGGAGGCGCTTGTGAAACCGCAGGTACTGGGCAAGCGGGGGCGGGGCAATCAGCGCGATCGCCCCCCATAAGCTTCCAAGCCGCTGGGCCTGTCCATGTCCACCAGCCAGTACGGCGCCATCCAGCGGGCGTTGCCCATGGCAGCCACAGCATTTCGACTCGTATTAGCTTGATCATGCTGGCCGGCTGCGACGTCACCTCGTCAAGAGCGCCGCGTCCAGCGGCTTTGGCAGCAGACGCTGAGCCAAGGCGTTACCCAGTGCCGCGCATCACGGTAAGAAAGTGCCAAGCAAATGACCATTCAGCCATGGTTCTCCGAGGCGAAGCTAGGAATCTTCGTGCACTGGGGTATCTACTCCGTCCACGGTATCGGAGAATCCTGGCCGATCTTCCGCGGCGACATTCCCTATGACACCTACATGGCGCAGGCCGCCGGTTTTACAGCGGCACGATACGAGCCCGATATTTGGGCGGAGTTGTTTGCCGCAGCCGGGGCACGCTACGCGGTGCTCACCAGCAGACACCATGATGGCGTCGTACTGTTCCAGACCGCCGTGGGCGACCTCTCGGTTCCCAAGCAGACACCCGCCGGTCGCGACCTGGTCGCCCCTTACGTCGAGGCGATGCGCGCGCACGGGCTGAGAGTTGGACTCTACTTTTCATTGTCCGACTGGTCGCACCCGGACTACCCCACGGTGCGCCCACGTGTTTTCGCGCATGAGCAGGACGCGGACAACCGCTTCGCCTACCCCGCAGCCGGCCGCGATGATCCGGAAGCCTGGCAGCGGTTTCTGACCTTCAACCGGGCGCAACTGACCGAGCTGTGTACCCACTACGGCGCGCTTGACCTGCTCTGGTTCGACGGCGAATGGGAACGCGACAACGACCAGTGGCAACTGGCAGCCGTCCGCGCCGAACTAGCCAAGCTCCAACCCACCGCCATCATCAACGGCCGGCTGCGCGACCACGGCGACTACGCCACCCCCGAGCAAGGTCTGCCCATAGCTGCGCCGAATGGCCCGTGGGAGCTCTGCCTGACCATCAACGACTCCTGGGGCTGGCAACCACACGATCACAACAACAAATCGGTGCGCCAACTTGTCCGCGTGTTCGCCCAGGTGATCGGCATGGGTGGCAACCTACTCCTAAGCGTGGGACCTCGCGAGGACGGCACCATTACGGCCGAGCAGGGCAACCGGTTGCGGGGACTCGGCGCGTGGATACGTCGACACGAACGGGCCATCTACCCGACCGAGCGTGGTCTGCCGGACGGGCACTTCTACGGCGCATCCACTCTGTCCCGCGACCGGCGAACCCTCTACCTGTTCGCCTTCGACCGCCCCGTGGAATCCATCGAACTACGAGGTGTGAGAGGCACTCCGCGGCGGGTCAGCGTCGTCGGTGCGGACCGAGACCTGACGTTTCGCGCGACTCCGGGTCTGGAGGACGTCCCTGGATTACTTTATATCGACGTCCCCGAGGATTGCCTCGACCCGGAGGCCACCGTGTTTCGACTGGACTACGCAGACCCAATCGAGCTCTACCGCGGACCCGGCCGAGCATGACAACCCAAACGTCGGGTCGTCGACGGCGACGCGACGCGGCCCCCCGCAGCGGTGGCTGGGCTCTAGCTACCGGCGAGGGTCAGCGGGTAAGTGCGCCGAGAACATGGGGGTGTGTGCTGAGAACACGGTTATTTCTGGATGGGTGGCGATGAGTTGACGCAGCCGGTTCTGGTTGGGGTGAAGGTAAGGAAGCTGCACATACCGGCAAGTAGCTGTCCGTATCGATTAATGGGACGTGCCTCGGTGCTTTGCGGTTCGCCACGACGGCTGGTTGTGGCCCAGGACTCGGGAACGTGTCGGCGGGGGCAGACTAGGCCCAGACTCGGGAACGTGTCGGCGGCCATGAAAAACTGACCGTAGGCGGCCACGGAAGGGGACCACTGATGGCCATGGTTTTGACCGGTGGCGGCCACGGATCTGACCGCTGACCGAAGTTTTGTTGTGGGTGCCCGCCCCTTGGTGGGCGAACCCGACACGCCCCGCCCCGTTGACCGGCCGCATCCGCCGGTTGGGGCCCCTACTGTTGTCCGCTTGGCGGTGCTGACGCGCCCGGACGAACCCCAGGAGGGACCGACTATGAAGTCTGCCGAGGATCGATGGAAATCTTCGAAGCTTTCGATCTGACACGCTCACTGCGCGGCACCGCCGCGTTGGCGGGCTGCTCGCACAACACCGTTGCCCGGTTGGTCCGCCGAACGGGACGCCGCCGGCGCCAAGCCTGCGCGGGTCGCCCGGACGATGGTGATCGCCGAGTTCCTCCCGGCGGTAGCGAGACCGCCAGCAGCGCAGCGACTGTCAACCGCCGATCGGGACAGCCCCGACGCGGTGATCAGCTCGAAGCTGGCCAGCGGGGCTTGTCGGGTGCCACGCCATATGGCACACTTTTGCCCCACATTATTTGTCCGTCTGTGAGTCTCAGGATGGGTGCAGGCTGGACCTTCAGGCTGTGGAGGGTGGTCAGGTGCCCTGCTTGGAGGAACGGTTGGCGATGGTGAGTTCCGGTCTGTCGGAGGGCTTACCACCCCGATCGCCCGGTTCAGCAGTATCAGCCAGCTGCAGCCCATCGCACCAGGGGTGTAACTGTTCGAATTATTTGGCGGGTTTTGTTCACGCTATATGGCGCGAGAATCGATCGTCTGTTCGAGCCCTAGTTCCGACTGTCCGGCCCTGACCTGCAGCGATGCGACGCAAGGGGTTGCCCCCGCCACATAATTCGAATAGAAACCGCCACTTAATTCGAACAAAACCCGCCAACTGATATGTAGACCAGTTCTGTCAAGTGGCAGCAGGAAATTGCGTCCAGAAAATCTTCTTCTGGGCGTCTTTCGCATGGGTGCCGGGCGGCGGCCGAGGTCGAGAGCGTGTCTTGGCGACGGCGCGGTCAGACTGATATTCGCGGGTTGGATACCGCAGGACGGGCTGTTCGGCTGGAGCGTTTCGGCCTGTCTAAAAGACGAGCGTGGCAACGAAAGCCGTTGCTGCTCATAGTTGGGTCGCGAGTTTGCTCCACGCGCTGCCACGCCCCGGACCGCTGCCCGGCGGTCTTGGAGGGGCCGGGAGTTTGCTCCCGGAGATGGTTACTCGAGGGTGGCCAGCGGCCAGCACCAGCCGGCCAACTCACGGGCGATCGCGACGTTGGCGATGACCGGTTTCTTCTTCCGGTCGGTGTAGACCTCCCACCGCGCTTTCAACCGTTGGTTGCCCAGGTGACCACGCGCTTGCGCGGCAGGGGTCGCCGCGGCCCACCGGGCCTGCATCGTCAAACCCGGCGTGCGGTAAGGCTTGCCGCGATGCCACGCCGCCTCGACCAGCAACCTGCGCGCATGGGTGCTGCCGGTCTTGGTGATCGACCCCTGCGAGCGGGTCTGGCCCGATGAACGCTCGGTCGGTACCAACCCCAGATAGGCGCCGATCGTGGACCCGCTGAACCGGTACCAGTCGCCGACCTCCACCGCCAACGCGAACCCGGTCAACGTCGACACCCCCCGCAGGCAACACAGCCGGCGGACCACCGGCGTGTACTCGCTGTCGCCGGCCATTTTCTCGATCGCCTTGTCCAACCGGTCCCGACGCGCCGCAGCCATCAATACGGCTTCGAATTCGACGTCGAGGGCCAACTGCAACCCTGACCGGTCGAAGTGCTGCTGACGCAGCCACCGCTCATGCTTGCCCGTCCACGATGACCCGCCGGACCAGATGATCCCCTGCCGCAGCAGCAGTTTCGACACCCGGTGCCGAGACCGCATCAAATCCGAACGGACGTCCTCCCGCGCCCGGACCAGATCACGGGCCGCTTCCTCATCAGGGGATGGAACCCGCACCGCGGTGATCTGATCCATTCGCAACAAACGAGCCAGATGAGCTGCATCACGCGCATCAGTTTTGACTCGATCTCCCTGCGGCCGTGGCAGTTTCGACGGCGCAACGACCACGCACCGCACCCCGGCGTTGTTCAGGAACCTGGCCAACCCGTAGCCCGTCGGACCCGCCTCGTAGGCCACCGCCACCGGCCCGGACAGCGTCCCCAGCCACCGATTGATGTCCTCCGACGATGGGGTCAACCGCTGTCGATACAGCTGACCGGTCACCGTGTCCAGCCCGCACGCCACCACCGACCGGGCGTGCACATCCAGGCCAACACTCGAACGCTGGAGAAAACACCGGGGCCTCCTACGACTGTGGTGCCGACGGGCCGAATCCCAACGGCAATCCACGAACATGCGCAGAGAGGCCCCGGCCTGTCGTCTGCCACGATAAATGGCACCTTCTGTACACGCTATTTGGCACGGTCCGCTCGTCGCCGCGGCACACGACTGGCCCCGTGACCAGCAACAGTGCGCCCTACGGGAAATATTAGAGTCGGATGTTTGTTCGAACAAGATGCCATTTAGCGTGGTCAGAAGGTGCCAGATAATTTGGCAATTCACACTGTTAGAGGCGATGCGACCGTCGATGGGGGTGTGGCCGGTCGGGATGGCCGCCCACCGCGACGCCGCGTTGTTGTTGATTGGTTTCGCCGGTGCGCACCGCCGCTCCGAACTCGTCGGGCTGCACCTGTCGGATGTGACGGTGCACCCGGTCGATGGTTTGCACGTACGTGTCCGGTCCTCCAAAACCGATCAGGAGGGTGTCGGGGTGGTGCGGGCGTTGCCGTATGGGCGTGACCCGCTCACCTGCCCGCCGTGCGCGTTGGTCCGGTGGCGCCGGCTGCTCCTGGCCTACGTCGTCGATGACGGCGGGCGGCGGCACTCGCGCAGCTGCACCAGCGCGGCCTGTCGACCGAGCACGTCTGCCGCAGCGTCGACGACACCGCCGGCCGGACCGCTGATCTTGGCGCTGGTGAAAACGAATCGGCGGCGTCCGGCGGTGGGGGAGCGCAGCGGTGGCTGTTCCCCACCATCCACGAGACCGGGCACCCGGGCCGGGTGATGACCGGGGATGCGGTGGCGATGATGATCCAGCGCCGCGCCGCCGACGCCGGGTACACCCCCGCGCAGGTCGACCTTTCCGGTGTGCCTACCCCGCTGTGCAGGTGGCCGACAGGCAAGCGGCTTCCACAACGGATGACCCCGCACTGAACGTTAAGTTCCTGCTGCGGCGCTCACGTTCGCAATTGTTGGTGTCAGCTGGGTAACGCTACTGAACCGGTTCTTCTCTTACCGCGTGGCAGCTGTTACGGTCGGCGTGTCCAGCAACCCGCGCAAGGAGGCACGGTATGTGGAGTAAGAAGTGGTCGGCAGTCGCGGCGGTGGCGGTCGTGACGGTGTCCATCAGTGCTTGCGGAAGCAAGTCGACTGGGTCGGCCGGAGGCGCGACGACGTTGAACGTGTTGAGCAATTGGTCAGGGTCCTCCCCGGAACGCAAGATCCTCGGCGATGTGGTCGCGTCGCTGAAGGGCCAAGGCATCACGGTAAATATCACCGAGGCCGGTGTGACGCTTCCTGAC
>JAABUI010000695.1_pt1 | contig 23107 bp, 23 predicted proteins | sample 5559111 | NCBI WGS metagenome assembly JAABUI01 (sample SAMN10711870, study PRJNA513365) | rock metagenome | isolation source: Antarctica rocks | place: Antarctica: Victoria Land, Buttleship Promontory
GCGTTGGTGGTCGTGGTCTTCCAGTAGCCGGTGAACAGCAGGAAGCCCGGCACGGCCGCGGTGACCCAGGCCTCCACCACCGTCACATATCCGGTGTAGGTGGTCAACGAGTCCTTCTTCAGCCCCAAGAGCAGGAAGAACAGCAGCCACAGGAACGACCAGTACAGCCAGATCACCCCGAACGGTGCGTCGCCCAGCTTGCGGAAGCTGACGACGGAGAAGCCGAGCGCGGAGATCGCCACAAAGAGTGAGAACCAGCCGACTCCGGTGCTGTCCGCGCCGGTGAGGGTGTTCAACCCGACGTAGAGATAGGTGAAACCGAACAGGTAGAGCCCCGACGCCGCGAGGACCTTCGCCTGGTCACCGCCGGACTGCACGAGCAGGACGGTCGGGATGACGACCTGCAGGACCCCGACGAACAAGTTGAGGAAGCCAGCGGCCCGCGGGTCCACCTTGCCGAGCAGCATCAGCCCGTTCACGAACAGCACCGCGCCCACGTAGAAGAGTCCAACTGCTGCCATAACGACCCCAGAGGAGATGTGGCTGCCCAGACCAGGCAGGCGACGACGTCCCCTGCCTCGATGCGATTGAACTGCGGTCCTGAGCCGACCCGCAAGGCTCAGCGCCGAGAGGTACGTGCTGAAACTATCGCCGGTGGAGCAGCAGTCAAGGCCTACCGGAACCCGAGCGAGGCGTACCCGTGCTCCACAATTTGCGACGGCTCGAAGAAGCCCACCGCGTCCTGCCCGGCGAAGCAGAGCCACAGTCGGCCTGCTCGGGTCACAGCAGCGCCAGGCCGAGACCGACAGCAACTGCCGCCAGGCCGCGAACCAAGCTGTCGACGATGTTGAGGCCTGCTTCCAGCAGGCCGCCGGCCTCGGCCAAGGCCGAGCGTCCCATCGCCGACGACGCTGCCGCTGGCGTGGCCGGATGGGAAACTCGCGCTGATCGCCTGGGCGACCGGGTGCGGCAGCAGCGGCCGCTTGCGACCGACGGCGTTCTTGACGATCGTGCTGAGCAGGCCTCCTCCGAACACGGTCACGGCGCGCCAGACTGCGAGCCGGGGCTGGCGTCGCGCCAGCAGCCAGACGGTGACGCCCACGGTCACCGGCTCGAACACCGCCGGATGACCCACGGTGGTGACCACCTTCAGGAACGTGACGTAACCAGGGTGCGGGAACGCGAACGTGTTGAGCCGGCCGGCGAGGTCGTGGTCCAGCCGCTGGAGCGGACCACAATGGTCGACGACCAGCAGCAGCAACGCGAACGGCACGACCAGGATCAGCACCCCAGCAGCAGCCAGCTTCAGGCGCAACCCACCGCGGGTGTCCGGGTCAGGCGCGGGCGGTGCCCGACGGCTGCGGTCGTCGTCACACCGGCTTCCTTCCCGGCGACGAGCGCCTTACGCGACGGACGGCAGCGGCAGCACCGCAGCGGCTGGGAGCGTTATGCGGCTGCCAGCGCAAGTCCGGCACCGGCCGCTGTCGCGCACAGCACGAGGGTGCCCAGGACGTTGAGGGCGGCCAGCGCCGGCCGGTCGTCCTGGGCCAGGCGGACGCTGGCGAATGACGCGGTCGAGAACGTCGTGAAGCCGCCGCAGAAACCGGTCCCGAGCACGACCCGCCACCCGTCCGGGACGTGCTGGAACAGCACCAGCCCGGTCAGGACCCCCAGCAGGACGCTGCCGACGATGTTGATGAGCAGCGTCGCCAGCGGAAACGCCCCGGTACGGCGGCCCGTGAGCGCGCCGTCGACGGTGAACCGGGCGACGGCCCCGACCGCGCCGCCAGCAGCGACGCCGAGGACCAGGGCGGCGCTCACCTGGACATCCGCACATCGCGGTCAACCCCGCCAGCCCGGCTGCGCACGGCACGGTGGCCCACGGCGGCCAGCCCGATCCCGGCCGCCGCGGCTCCATACCCGGCGACGGCGCTCACCAGGCCATAGACGACGGCCAGCCCAGGACGACCGGCACGGCCGAGCAGGACCGCCTCGGTCGCAAGTGTTGAGTAGGTCGTGAACGCCCCCAGGATGCCGGTGCCCACGCCAAGCCGGACAACACGTCGCGCGCCGGTGTCCGGTCCGAGCCGGGCCAGGCCCTCCAGCAGGACCCCGAGCAGGAACGCGCCGAGCAGGTTCGTCACGAACGTCGCCGTCGGCCAACCCTGCGGCGCGGTCGGGAGCGCACGGGCCAGGGCGTACCGCAGGGGCGCCCCGATCGCACCGCCGACGGCGACGACCAGCACCAAGGGGAGACGGCGGTGCGGGGGCGGAACACCCATAGCGTCGGAGTCGCGCGGCAGCTCGGGGTGCCGGTCGTGGGCGGGGGCGGCGTTGCGGGCGTCCGGTGGCTGGGCGGCCATGGTCCTCCTACGACAGTGCTGGTCGTAGGGACTGTCAGCCGACCGTCGGGGTCGGCGTCTGCGAAGGCGAGCCCCATCCCCTCCCCACCAGTATGACCCGGCTGCGGCCGCCCCAACAGGGTGCCCGGTCACTCGTGTCAATGTGCGCGCGTAGCTCTCCTCGTGGACTCATAAGCGGATGGGCGCGTGAAGCGATGCTGGGCGGCCTGTCTTGAGACCCGAGTTGGATACCGATCTCGGTCTAGCTGGTTCCGTTTTGACGTGCTCTGGTGATCGCCGCGAGCTCGGCCTGCTCGGCCTGCTAGGCGGCATGCCGGCAGCTGTGGATCCAGGCCAGTAGGTCGATCGTCGGGCCGGTCGGGAGTGCCACCGAGGGTTGGCCCCTACCGACGCTCGAGCGGCGGCTGTGACAGGACGAGCCCAGCGGGATGGGGCCGATCCCGCGGTGGTTGTGACGGTGCAGTGCGGTCGTAGGACCGGGTCGGTGGCGTGCTGACAGCGGATCGCGTTGTCAACGTCTTGTCGACGCCATCGCCCGGTCATGAGGCCCGCCTGGTGGCGGCTGGCTTCGCTGTCGTAATGGCTGCCGCGATCTGGGGCGGGTTCGCAGCGCCGGGCTTGGTGCGAGCCGTGGCCTTGCTCGTGGTCAGGGTCAGTAGCTCGCCGGTGATGGCCTGGATCTGACGTTGGACCGCGGCCGGGTTCAGCCCCGCGAGGGTGTCGGTCATGATCGTCTTGTCCTGCTCGCTGACCTTCCTGTGCGCCTGCGCACGTCGGTGCGGGGTGGTCGCGACGTCGTACTTCTTGGTGACCTTCGCGCCATCCCGGACCTTGGAGATGAGCTTCTGCGGCGGCAGGAAGTAGTTGGTGACGAGGGACTGCAGGACCTAGATCTTGTTGAGCAGCAACAACTCCGCGGGGGTGTCGTAGCGGTGGTAGCCGACGACGGTGCGAACCACCGCCCAGTTCTTCTGCTCCACGTGCGCACCGTCCTTGGAGTTGCCTGGACGTGAGCGCGTGAAAGTGATCTCGCACTGCTGGCACCACGCGAGCAGGTGATGGTTGAGCGTTGGCGAACGCGCTGGTGGCTGGCGTCAACGGCGGCCATGCTGGGCGCGCTGTACGTCAGCAGTCCCAGCCCGGTGCTGGCCCTGATGCTCACTGCTGCGCTGGTCCCGGCGGTCTGCTGCTCGGCGCCAGCCGCAGCGAACTCGCCGAGCTCGAACGCCGCTGGCTGGGCTGGCGGCTACTTCCCGGCAGGTGACAAGCCACCACGCCGGCCCCGGAACGGCGCCGCTAAAGCCCCTCCCCTAGCCAAAAAACGCTGTCTTCGTCCTCCAGCGGCTTCCGGAGCGAGACCCTGCACCGGCCATCGTGATCTTGGCTAACACCTCTCGTTGGTTGGGCTAGCAGCCGCTACGGAACGCCAGTCGGTCGGGGAACCGAAGTCGTACCGCGGGAATGCAGGATTATGCGATGAGCAGTCGAAGGCCAAGGTCTGCCGTGGCGAGACTGACAACATCGCGGTTGCGTTCGCCCCACCGACCTGAGGCGAGGTCTTCCCCGAGGCTTCGAAGGACCCTCTGCTCGACTTCGGGCCCGAGTTTGGCCCAGGCCGACATACCGCGCCGGACACCCTCATCCAGGTATGCCTGCGGGCGCCGCCAGTAGGCCTCAAAGAACCCGTCGACGCAGTCCCACGGGATCAACACCGGCTCGATGCGGGCGCCGATCGCGTCCGCCTGGTCACTCAGCGAAGGACGGCCGGCGAGAAGGTCGAGCACTTCGGGCCGTCCGCTCGCCGGCCCCACCGCCACCCCTGACGGCGGACGCGTGCAACTGGCCCTTAACGTCGAGAACCTCGACGAGGCCGTTGTCTTCTACAGCGCCCTGTTCAGGACCAGCCCCGCCAAGATCAAGCCCGGCTACGCCAACTTCTCCCTCGACGCGCCCGCTCTGAAGCTGGTCCTTATCGAGAAGCCCGGCCACGGCGGCACCCTCAACCACCTCGGCGTCGAGGTCCGCGACAGCGACACCGTCCGCGCTGAGATCGCCCGCCTGACCAACGAGGGCCTGATCACCGACGCGGAGATCGGCACCACGTGCTGCTTCGCCACGCAGGACAAGGTCTGGGTCACCGGCCCGGCAGGAGAGCGCTGGGAGGTCTACACCGTCCTCGCCGACAGCGAGACCTTCGGCATCAGCCCCGGCAAACCAGGCGACACCACCGCCCAGGCCAGCCCCGCCTGCTGCGGCAACGACGCCTCAGTCCCGTCCTGCTGCTAGACGTCCCGAACCCAGGACGCCTGACGGCGTCAAGCACTCCGACAGCGCCACCGGACGCGCCGCGATCTGCGTCGGTAGCCGATTTGAGAGCAAGTCGAGAACGTCGTGACCGTGCCTTGGTCCTCTAGCGGCTTCCGGAGCGAGGCCGTTGGTGCACTCAGCTGCCGGGGCGGGCTTGGACGCTGGTGAGCGTGTAGACGCCGAGGAACTTCGTGAAGGCGAGGGCTTGCGCGAGCCCGGCTTTCGCGTCTGTGGTGAAGGAGAGCAGCGGGAGCCGATCGTGGTCGTGCCGGGCCCCGGACACGGCGTACGTCGTGTCCGGGGCCAGTCCGCTGCCCTGCAACTGGATCGCGTCCAGCCCTTGGACGGCTCGGACGGCGGTGCTGACCTTTCCGGGACCGGTGACGGGCGAGGGCCGCGTTGCGGACGGGCTTGTCCGGGCCCCGCCGGCCCGGATGCTGCGGGCCGCTGCCATGCGGGACCGCCCCGGCGACGTAGACCAGCGCCTGGCCCTCCTGACCACCGGCAGTGTGTCGATGCGCTGGCGGCGGGTGGTGTTTCTCCCCTGTTGAGGATGCCGCCGGTCACGATCGCCGGCTAGCTAGCCGCCACGGTTCAGCTGGTCCCGGCGGCCGGACCACCCGCCCGGTTCGCGGGACCGGCTGGCGCGCCACAGCGCTGTGCACCCGTAAGCGACCGCGGTGGCCAGCGCCATGGGCACCAGCAGCGCGCCAGTGGCGTGCGTCAACTCAAGCCCCAGCGCGAGCGCGGTCAGCGGCGCACGCTGGGTAGTGGCCAACACGGCGGTGGCAGTGACCAGGGCGTAGCCGCCCGGCGCGGTACCCGGTAGAACAAGCTCCCAGCCACGACCGCTCAGCACCCCCAGGACGGCCCCGGTCGCCAGCGCCGGGGTCAGCAGTCCGCCATTGGCGCCGCTGGATAGGCACAGCGCCGTCGCCAGTGGCTTCAGGACCAGCACGGCGGCCAGCAGCAACAGCGCCGGCCGGCCGGTCAGAGCTATCTGGGTCAGGCCCTTGCCGTTGCCCAGCAGCTCCGGGTAGCCAGCTGCCAGGGCGCCGACGATGGCGAAGGCGCCTGGCACAGTCACCGGCAGGCGCCGGGTGCCGGGCCGGCGCGCTCCGGCGGCGGCCATCACCTGCCCGAACATGGCGCCGACGCCAGCTGCGACCGGCCCGATGAGCACCGCGAACAACAACAGCGGGCCGGTGACGGCCAGGCCGGTGGCGTCGTAGGTCGGGGCGTCGGGCAACACCAGCAGTGCGACGGCGGTGGCAACAGCACTCGACAACGCCGCGGGAACGACGTGCCGCGGCCGGGCGGAGCGCAGCAGCACCTCCAAGGTGAACAGCGCTCCGCTCAGGGGCACGTTGTAGACGGCCGCCAGACCCGCTCCGGCGCCGCAGGCCACCACAGTGCTCCTGTGCGCGGGCGTCAGCCGGGCGCGCCCAGCGAGCCAGCTGCCCCAGGCGGCGCCGACCTGCCGGGGCGCCTTCCCGGCCGAGTGAGGCGCCGAGGCCGACCGCGACGATTTGCAGTCCGGCGTCCGGGGTGCTGACCGGCAGCCGGGCTAATCGACCGGGCTCCTGCCCGCCGGCGGCAACCGAGGGCTGCCGGGGACGCAGGCTGCCCAGCAGCCACCAGCCGATACCGACCGCCGCTCCCCCAACGGTCATGACGAGCACCCGGCGCACCACCGAGGCCTGTTCGACGCCGCGCAAGAAGGTGTCCTCGGTGTGGCCGTAGGCCAGGTGCTGGACCAGGTGCAGCAGCAACGTCAGGGCGATTCCACCCAGGCCAGCACCCGCTCCGGTCAACAACACGACGACAAGCAAGCGGGCAGCCGTCCCGAACCGCCGGGGCTGGTACGTCACCGGGGCGGCGTCGGCGCGTTCCCGTCCCCAGTCACCGTCAGCGCAATGCTGGGCCAGGAGTTGTTGACGTAGCCCTTGGGATTCCAGACGTGCTCGGGCAGTTCGGGCTGCAGGGCCGCGGCACTGTCCCAGGCGCGGGCCGTCACCGTCACCGGACCAGCGACCAGCTCCACGACAGTCCGCCAGTGCCGCCAGGCCCAGCGGCTGGGCGCGCCCACCAGGTCGGCCTGCACCCAGCTCCCACCCCCGTCGATACTTACATCGACCCGGGCGACCTCCCGGTCATCGCCGGCGAAGGCGTAGCCGGTGATCTCGGTCGGTCCGGCTGGGACCGTCGCCCCGTCTGCCGGACGCAAGATATCGGAGTTCAGAGCCACCGACGACAGCGACAGCGCGCTCGCCGGGAGCTCCCCGTCAGGGTCGGCGTCGGCCGGAAGCAGGTGGTAGGCGGTGGCCTGGAACCAGTTCGCCGACGGCGCCTGCTGCACGGTGATGCGCTGGAGCCACTTCACGCTGCGGGCCCCGATCCAGCCCGGCACAACGACCCGCAACGGGGCGCCGTGGGCCACTGGCAGCGGCTCACCGTTCATTGCCCAGGCCAGCAGGACCTCCGGCGCGAGCGCCTTGCGCAGAGCAATGGAAGCGCCATACGCCTGGGCGGGGTCGGCGAGTTCCGAGACGTCTGGGGCGGCAAAGGCCACATGCCCCGTACCCTCACCCACCCGAGCGGTCCGCAGTACATCGGCCAGTCGCACCCCCGTCCAGTTTGCGGTGGAGGTCGCAGCCGACCCCCACGGGTCCTCACCCGGGATGTCTCGCACAGCCATCGACCCGGCGCGCCGGTTCCCCGCACACTGCAAAGTCGCGGTCAACGTCTGCTGGTCGAACCGGCGTTGCAGCTCCAGCAGCGAAAACTCCAACTCACGCTCCACGAGCCCGCCGATCCGCAGGGACCAAGCTGCCGGGTCAAGCGTCGGGATCGGCCCATGGTTGCGGCTGTAGAACGTGTCCACGGGCGTCAGCAAGGCGCCTGCAAGGGTCTGCGGGCGCGGTTCGGCGTTGTACGGATCCTGCTCGTGCACGATCATGTCGTCCCGCTTGTCCCATCTGCGCACGACACGCTCCCACCATCACCCGGCCCGCCAACCGGGCTCTTCCTCAGACTGCCATCCGCACGTGAAGCCGTCGCCAGACGACGGACCCCAACGACTGCAGCCCCAGATCGCTCAGCGGCCGGTGCACGAGCCGTTCTGCGCCGACCGCTGATAGTTCTACTTATGACAAGAGCGGGCCGGGCGGTTTGTGTGTCAGAGGCGACGCCGCAGCGTGTGCGTAAGCGCCGGAGGCATGTCCTTGCGGTGCGGCAGCGAGACGCCGTTCAGCACCGGGGCGGGCTGCTTCTTCAGCTGAGCTAGCTGGTAGGAGCGGCGAACCAGCGTGTTGCCGTCCTCTGGGCCGTTGCAGCTGTAGCGGTGATCCTGGCGGTGGGACCCGTTGCGCTGCTAGTTCGTCGGTGTGGGGTTGGCGGTCGCGATCTCTGATCGGACGTTGACGAGCGGGGCTTTTGGGTCGTGCCGTTGCGGTAGGGCTTGGAGGCTGAACTCGCCGACGGCGCCGGGGCGGAAGACCAGGCAGTGCGTGCTGCCTCCGAACTGGAAGTGGCCGAGTTCCTCGCCCTTGCCCAGGTGGTGGCCTGGCGTGATGTCGGGTGCGAACAGGCAGGACGAGACCTCCGACATCCCGACAGCAACGAACGCCAGCAGCCCGATGACGGGGTCGTCGGCGTCGAGGATGACGACGGCTCGGGCGGCGACGTGCGCGAGATAGGTCTGCGCGGATGTCTCCTGCTGCGCGTCGGTTCCGTCGGCGTCGCCTTCGGAGTAGTAGGTCCCGTCGACGAGGTAGGCCCGTAGGACCGTCCCGGCGACGGGGCTGTGCCAGCGGTGGTAGTTCGTCGCGCTCAGGAACGCCTGGTAGACGGTGCCACCGACGAACTCCGGAACGGACGGGTCGTTGCAGAGCAGATCCTGCAGCGAGTACGGCTCGTCCTTGATCCAGAACCGGTCGCGTTGTTGGACGTCGGCGCGCAGGTTGTACGGGGTGGACTCGCAGGCGCTGACGATGACTTTGTCGTCGTCGGGGGCGGCGACGGGCCGCTGGCCGGCGCGGAACCGTCGGGTGAAGAAGTCGTTCCAGGACGTGAACCCCCAGTGCGGGTCCTCGGGGTCGTGCTCGTACTGCCCGATCCCGACGGCTTGGCGGGCCGCCTCGCTCGTCCAGCCCGTCGGGCTGTCGTTCAGGACATACAGCGACTCCGGGCTGCTCAGGAAACCGCACCACTCCTGCAGCATCGCCTTGAGCGCGCCGTTGACCCGGGGGTCGCGAAACGCCGCGTGCCCAGCCGGGGTGCCCATCGCCCAGTCCAGGATCGCGCCGAGTGGCAGGGTGACGGTCTGGCTGCCGAACTCCGGCGCCACTGTGAGGACCTCGTCGATCAGCCGCAGGAGCTGCTCGGGACTGGTCAGGTGCCGCTTGCTGTACGCCCGGCCGGTCGGGACCTGGTCGATCATTCGCCGGACGTACATCCGGACGACCGGGTCGGTCTCGATCAACTCGGCGAACGCCACGACCGACCGGTGCCGTGGCGCCTGCCCGCCCCGCGCGGCCGCCCGCTCGGCGTGCCCGGCGAGCCAGGCCTCCAGGTCGTCCTGACCGTCCGGGAACCAACCCGCCTGCCGCCGGACGTCGACTCCACCATCACCCAGCAACATGCCCGGGACCCTAGCCCGGAGTCCGCAGGCCTCGGCACCAGCCGGGAACCGGTCGGCACCAGCGCGGCGGTACCCCGGCGGCGTCCAGCTGGTGTTGCTGGGGTTGAGCCTTCCTACGTGCCGGGCCGATGCGGCACGCGTGGGCGCCCCCGGGCGCGAGCACGTCGGGCTAGGTCCTTCGGTTCTGGACACTGTGCGCATGGCGTGCTTACGACGCCGTGCGGGAGGACAGACAGCGAAGATGACAGCGACGCAGCGGTATCAGCAGGTCGTGATCAGTGGTTTGGCGCACGTCGACGCGCCGCATGTGGTGACCTCGGCCGAGATCGAGCAGCAGATGGCTTCGACGTTGGAGCGGTTGGGGGTGGAGCCTGGGCTGCTGGAGGGCCTGTCCGGTATTCGCGAACGACGGGTGTGGGACGCCGGGACGCTGCCCAGTGAGGTGGCCGCGCAGGCGGGGGAGTTGGCGTTGGCGGGCAGCGGTGTGGACCGCAACGACTTGGGGGCATTGCTGAATACCTCGGTGTGCCGCGACTACCTCGAGCCGTCGACGGCCAGCTTGGTGCACGGTCGGATGGAGCTGCCTACCGAGGCCGTCAACTTCGATGTCGGCAATGCCTGCCTGGGCTTCGTTAACGGCATGAACGTGGTGGCCTCGATGATCGAGCACGGCGAAATCGAACACGGCCTGGTCGTTGATGGCGAGACCAGCCGGTTCACGATGGAGGCGACCATCGAGCGGCTGGCTTCCGAGGCGTGTGACGAGGTGATGTTCCGTGAGCAGTTCGCCACGCTGACCTTGGGGTCGGGGGCCGTGGCGATGGTGCTGTCCCGGGCCGACTCGGTCGAGCAGGGCCGGCGTTTCCTGGGCGGGATGAGCCGGGCGAGCACCGCGCACGCGAACCTGTGCACCGGCCACGTGCACGAGATGCGGACCGATACCAAGGGGCTGCTGCTCGCTGGGCTCGAGCTCGCGGCGTACACGTGGAAGGAAGCCCTGTCCAGTTTCGACTGGGATCCGCACGCCGTGGACACCTATGTCGTGCACCAGGTCAGCAAGGTCCATACCCGGGCTGTCTGCGACACCTTGGGGTTGGACATCGACCGCTTCCCGCTGATCTACCCCACCTTCGGCAACATCGGACCGGCCGGTGTACCCACGGTGCTGTCCCGGTCGGTGCAGGACGGCACGATCTCCTCCGGCGACCGGGTCATGCTGATGGGGGTGGGCAGCGGCATCAACGCGGCGGCCGCCGAGATCGTGTGGTGACTGCGCTGGCCGGGTGGCCCTACGCCCAGCGCACGACCCAGGTCGGTGGCCACACCATGGCCTACGTCGACGAAGGGACCGGCTCGCCGGTGCTGCTGGTGCACGGCAACCCGACCTGGTCGTTCTACTACCGGTCCCTGCTGGCGGCGCTGCCCCCGCTGGGGCTTCGCGCGATCGCGGCGGACCACATCGGGATGGGCCGGTCGGCCAAGCCGTCGGCGGGCGACTACCCGCACACGCTGGGCCGCCGGGTCAGCGACCTGGGCGCCTTCATCGACGGGCTCGCGCTCACCGAGCCCCTGTCGCTGGTGGTGCACGACTGGGGAGGCGCGATCGCGCTGGCCTGGGCGGTGGACAACCTCGACCGGGTCGACAAGCTCGTGGTGCTCAACACCGGGGCGTTCCCGCTCCCGCCGGACAAGACCCTGCCCTGGACGCTGCGGGCCGCGCGGGTGCCGGTGCTGGGCGACTGGGCGGTGAGGCGGCTGAACGCCTTTAGCCTCGGGGCCCTCGCCCTGGGCTCCGGCCGCCGCTGGCTACCGGCCCAGGCCCGCGCCGGCCTGCTTGCGCCGTATGACTGCCCGCAGCACCGCGTCGCGGTCTCCCGGTTCGTCCAGGACATCCCACTGCGGCCCAGGGACGCGGCCTATCCGGTCCTGGCCCGCGTGGAGCAGCGCCTGCACCTGCTCCGCAACACCCCAACCTTGGTCTGCTGGGGGATGCGGGACCCGGTGTTCGACGAGGTGGTGCTTGACCACCTGCTGTCGTTCCTGCCCCAGGCGGATGTGCACCGGTTCGCTGACGCCGGCCACTACGTGCTCGAGGACGCCGCCGACCGCATCGTGCCGCTCGCCGCCCGCTTCCTCGCACCGGTGTGACGACCGCGGGGGCACCGGCGACGCTCGACGGGTTGCTGGCCGAGCAGGCTAGGTCAACGCCGCAGAGCGTGGCCCTCGCCCTGCCGCGAGGGACCGGTTTCCGCGCGACGACCTACCGCCGACTGGACACCCGGGTGAATGCGCTAGCGGCCGGCCTTGCGCACGCCGGGGTGCGCCCGGGGATGCGCACAGCCCTGCTGGTTCCGCCCATCGAGGACTTCTTCGCCCTGGCCTTCGCGTTGCTGCGCCTGCGGGCGGTACCGGTCCTGATCGATCCCGGGATCGGTCGGGACAACGTCAAAGGCTGCCTGGCGCAGGCAGCGCCGCGGGCCTTCGTCGGCGTCGCAAAGGCGCACCTGGCCCGGCGGCTGCTGGGCTGGGCACCCAGCGCCGAGGTGTTCATCACCGCGGGGCCAGCCTCGGGCGCGGCCGGCCGCGTCCTGGGCAGCCGCGCGCTGCGGACGGTCGAGCAGGCCGGGCGCTGGCGCCAGCCGTTCCTGCCTGCCCCGCGCCCGCAGGGCGCACCGGCGGCGATCTTGTTCACCAGCGGCAGCACCGGGCCCCCCAAGGGCGTCGAGCACGGCGAGGAGCAGCTGCTCGCCCAGGCGGCGCTGGTCCGCGGTCTCTACGACCTCGAGCCGGGAGAGATCAGCCTGTCGACCTTCCCGCCCTTCGCGCTGTTCGGGCCGGTCCTGGGCCTGACGACGGTCGTGCCGCGGATGGACGCGACCCGACCGGCCCAGGTCCTACCGGCCCGGGTGGTGCGGGCAGCGAACCGGTACGGCGCCACCGTGATGTTCGGCTCCCCGGCGCTGCTTGACACGGTCAGCCGGGCGGGCGGCGCGATGGCGTCGCTGCGCCGGGTCATCTCGGCGGGCGCCCCGGTGCCGCGCAGCACCCAACGCCGCACCTTGGCGCAACTAGGCCCCGGTGCGCAGGTGCACACCCCGTACGGCGCGACCGAGGCGCTGCCGGTCGCCACGATCGGCAGCGCTGAGCTGCTCGGGCTGCCGCAGGACGGCATCTGCGTGGGCCGGCCCGTCCCTGGGGTGGAGGTGGCACTGATCCGGGTCACCGACGACCCGATCCCGGAGTTGACCGCTGACCTGCTGGTCACGCGGGCCGGCGAGGTCGGTGAGGTGCTGGTACGCGGGCCGGTCGTCAGCCCGGCCTACGCCGACCGCCCCGACGCGACCGCCGCAGCGAAGGTGCGGTGGGACGGGCAGGTGGCCCATCGCATGGGGGACCTGGCCAGCTGGGACACCGACGGACGGCTGTGGTTCGCCGGCCGTAAGGGGGACGTGGTGCACACCGCCGCCGGCCCGATGTACAGCGTGCCGTGCGAAGAGGTCTTCAATGTGCACCCGGCGGTACGGCGCAGCGCGCTGGTCGGTACCGGCGCCGCCGGCGACAGCACCCCCGTGCTCTGCGTCGAGCTGGAACCGGGCGTGCGGCCCTCGCCCCTGTTGACCCAGCAGCTGCTGGCGGTCGGGCACGCCGACGCGCGAGCCAGCGCCGTCACGCGGGTGCTGTACCACCCAGGGCTGCCCGTCGACATCCGACACAACTCCAAGATCGACCGCGCCGGTCTCGCGGTCTGGGCGTCGGACCAGCCGTGACCGTGCTGGTCACCGGCGGCGGTGGTTTCCTCGGCGGGGCCATCGTGCGGGCGCTCCTGGACCGCGGCGACCGGGTGGTCAGCCTCGCCAGGGGCGACTACCCGAAACTGCGGGAACTCGGGGTCCGCACCGTACGAGGCGACCTGGCCGACCCCGGCGTGGTGCTCCAGGCGGCTCAGGGCTGCGACGCCGTGCTGCACGTCGCGGCGAAGGCCGGCATCTGGGGGCCCGCTGCGGACTACCAGCGCAGCAACGTCGAAGGAACCCGCCTGGTGCTGGCCGCCTGCCGCACGCTCGGCATCCGCCGCCTGGTATACACCAGCACACCCAGCGTCGTGCATACCGGCGCCGACATCTGCGGTGGCGACGAGTCCCTGCCCTACGCCACGCAGTTCCAGTCCGACTACCCGCGTACCAAGGCCCTTGCCGAGCAGATCGTGCTCGACGCGGCCGACAACGCATTGGCGACGGTCGCGCTGCGCCCACACCTGGTCTGGGGCCCCGGGGACACCCAGCTCGTGCCACGGATCCTTCACCGCGCCCGACGCGGCCGGTTGCGCTTCGTCAACGGAGGCCGACAGGTCATCGACACGACCTACGTCGATGACGCAGCCCACGCGCACCTGTGCGCCCTGGACGCGCTGGTCCCCGGCGCCGCCTGCTCCGGTCGGGCGTACTTCATCAGCTCCGGCGACCCCCGCCCAATCCGCACCGTCGTCAACGCCATCCTGGCTGCGGGCGGCCTGCCCCCGGAGACCCGCAGCGTGCCGCTCGGGCTCGCGCTGGCGGCCGGCGCAGCCGCCGAACGCGCCTGGTTGCTCCTCCATCGCCAAGATGAACCGCCGATGACCAGGTTCCTTGCCCGCCAGCTAGCTACAACGCACTGGTTCGACATCGGCGCCGCCCGGCGAGACCTCACCTACCAGCCGAAGATCGGGCTCGACGAAGGGTTTCGCCGACTCGCCACTGCCCTGCAAGAGGCCGCCTGACACAGCTCCCGCGGTGTGCGACACCAACGTCGCGCCGCTGTGGCCGCGCGGTAGACGGCTCGCGTTGAGAAGGTCGGCTGGTTCAGGCCCCGCAGCGGTGACGATCCGGGCTCGTGAAGATCTGGGCCTTGGTTACTGCTGTCTGCGCAGGCAGGCAGGACGGGGGGCGGTGAGCTGCGCGCAGTCGATGCCCGGCCGATGTGGCCGGCGGCCGAGGCGAGGATGAGCAGCAGCAGGACCGGCCCTGTGGCATGGGTCAGGGTGACGCCGGTGGCTCCTGCCCGGGTCAGCAGCACGGCGACGTCGTTGAGCGCTGTCAGGCCGGAGCTGTCAAGGAAGGACAGTTCCGACAGGTCAACCCGCACGGCCAGGCCGCTGATGAGTTCACCCTCACCGGCCAGGACCAGACCGGCGGCGGTCAGCAGCAGTGCGCTCGCGAGGTCCAGCTTGCCTACCAGACGCAGCCGTGAGCCGACAGCGGCCCGGCCGCTTGGGCGACCTGGAAGCCCGGGGCGTTGGTGGCCGCGCCGCGGTCGTGACTCGACAGCCAGGTGACCGTCATGCCGGCTACCCGGACTCCAGGTGGGCAAGCTACCGCGGCAAGGTCGCCAGGCATGGCGCAACTGGCCTGCCGTGGGCGCTATGTGGGCAGCCGTCACATCCCGGCCCCTTTGAGCTGCAGGTCAAGCAGCACCGCATCGTACCGGCGGCGGCCGCGTCGGCGAGTAGGTGCTCGACGGCGGGTCGGGCGAGTTCGAGTTGTCCGAGGATGGCCGCCGCGCGACCCGGGCAGCGGCGTGGTTGTCGACGAGCAGGACGTCGGCTCCGGCGTTCCGGGCGTCGCCGAGCAGGTTGCCGCGCATCCCGTGACGGGCGGCCCGGCCGGGCACGCGGCCCCGTTGTCGTGGACGCTGAGTAGCCAGCTCGCCGGCCAGCAACGCCTCCCAGCTTCGAACGGCTGCCCGCGGTAGTGCGGCCGTTTGGCGGTGCGCAGTGTGTCAGGGGCCGCCGATGTGGTGCGGGAGCGGTCCTCAGCAGGGGGACCGAACGCCCACCTGGAGTTGTTCTGTGTCTGGTTCCCGTCTTCTGGCCCTTGCCCTGGCCGCGCCGCTCGGGGTCGCCGCGTTCCACCCTGGGGTGGCGGTGGCTGCGCAGCGCCCGACCTGCCATGGTTCGCACGCCACGATCGTGGTGACAGGCCGTAGCCCGCACGTGGTGCACGGCACGGCAGGGCGGGACGTCATCGTGGTCCAGGCCGCGGGGCACGTGGTGGACGCCGGCGCCGGCAACGACCTGGTCTGCGGGTCCGCCGGAGCGGACGTGATCAACGGCGGGACGGGCAACGACGTCATCGACGCGGGCGCCGGCAACGACACGGCCAACGGGGACGCGGGCAACGACACCCTGCTGGGCGGCGCCGGCAACGACACCCTCGACGGAGGGGACGGCGCCGACACCGAGAGCGGCGGGACCGGTAACGACACTCTCAACGGCGGCGCCGGCAACGACACCCTCAACGGGGGGGACGGCGCCGACACCGAGAACGGTGGCACCGGCAACGACGTGCTGGACGGCGACGCGGGCAACGACACGCTGCGCGCCGGCGCCGGCGACGACACGCTGCACGGCGGCACCGGCAACGACAGCTTGGACGGTGGGCAGGGCAGCGACACCGACAACGGCGACGCCGGAGTCGACCACCTCGTCGTCGGCAGCAGCGACACCGTCCAGGCCGACGCCTCCGACCAGGACACCGCCGACAGCCAGGACACCGAGCAGGCCAGCACCGAGGACCAGAGCACCCCGGACCAGAGCACGAGCGACCAGCCCAGCAACGACGACGCCCCTGCCAGTACGACCACCACGGCCACCGCCTGAGCACCGGCTGACCGACCCCTCGAGCAGCAGGACCCGCCCCAACGGTCGGGTCCTGCTTCGGCTTGGGTGTGCATGGCGAAATGCCGGATTTCTCGATGCCGAACGCGGAGCAGGTGAACCTGGCGACCGAGTCGTTCCGGATGCTCGCCGACGCCACCCGGGTCAAGCTGCTGGGCGTGTGGCGGGTGGCTACCTTCTTCGTCGGGCACGAAGCACACCGCAACGTATTGGCCAGCAGCCAGGTTGAGTTGAACCCATGACTGCAGGCCCGGCGCGAGTGCGCTGGCCGCACCGCCGGTCCCGACGATCGGTGGCCGCCCCTGGCCACCGTGCTTGATCCAGGCCAGGAAGTCGGCGGCCACCTTCTGCGGAGCCAACCGCAGGATGGCCAGCTCGTGGGTGTCGGGGGCGGCCGTGTTGGCGAAGCGGTAGAACCCGTGACCGTCCAACCTGGGACGGTGACGGCAGCTCGCTCGGCGTGGTGTAGCGGTAACGGCACGGTCACGGCCAGCATTGACGGCGCGCCGCACGCAGCCACATCATGTTGGTCGCGTCCGGCACGACCCTCGACTGCCGCCAGCCCCTGGCCCGGCGCCGGTCTTCGCAAGATCGGTCGCCGGGGCTACCGTCGGTGGCGCTTGCTGGGGGGCCAGGTGGCTGCGCAGAAGACGGTCGGGTCAGCGTCGACGACGCGCGCCTCCGCCGTGCCCGTCGCGGCCACCCTCGTCGCCGTGGCCGCCGGGTGCTGGTGGGGCACCCTGCGGGCTCCGATGATGACCGCGGCCACGCTCCCGGCCTTCCTCGTCGCCTGGCTGGCGATGATGGCGGCGATGATGATGCCGGCGGTCGCGCCGGCGGTCCGGCTGTACCTGCGGGCCAGCGCCCGCACGGCCGCTCCGGCCCCGTGGTTCGTCGGCGGCTACCTGGCCGTGTGGACGGCGGTCGGCGTGCCGGCGTACTTCGCCTGGCGGCTGCTCGCCCCTGCCGTGATGGACGGGCGCCCGTGGGTAGGCCGGGCGGCCGGGGCCGCCCTGCTCGTCGCCGCCGGCTACCAGCTCAGCCCGGTTAAGGACGCCTGCCTGTCCCGCCGCCGCTCAGATCGTTGCGCCCGCAAGCAGCGCCGGCAGGTCAGCGTCCAAACCCTCTTCACTACCGCCCCGGGTGGGGAACTTCGATGAGCAACCCTGGGGAGATTCGCTGAGCGGCATCACCTGCGCCCCACCGTCCTAAGCCCGCCGTCGGTCCGGTCTTGGAGGCGTCTGCTCGCCGCCGGACGCCGTAAACCGGCCAGAACGTTGCCGCGAGCAGGGCAAGCAGTAGCCCGGAGTTCGGGTCGGTGGCCTTCCCGGTCGCCAGGGCCCCGAAGTTCTCACCGACGACCCAGATGGCCAGGCTCAGCAGCACGGCAAGAACCAGCACCGCCTTGAGCCTCCGACGCGCGAACCCGCCGACGGCGACGACGGCGAGCAGCACCCCCAGCACCAGCGCCAGCTCGGTGCCGCGATGTCGGCCATCCCGGCGGCCCAGCTGTCGATGCTCTTCACCCAGCCCGGTTCGCCGTCGGCGTTGCCCGCCACCAGGTCGTGCAGGCCAGACGGTAAGCGGTCATCGGGCAGCAGCGCCTCGACGGCGAGCACGCTCCACAGCACCAGCCAAACCACCCGTGCCACGACCGGTCCGAGTGGGCTGGCGGTCGCGACCGACGGCCAGCGCGCGTCCGGTGAGGCGGCTGGCCAGACGAGGCACGGCGATCAGAAGGTAAATCAGCACCGCTCCCGGGGCGCCCTTAAGCGGGGAGACAGCCCCAGCGAGCATCCCGCCGAGTCCCTCGCCGAGCCACCACACCGCCAGCGACCAGACGATGGAGACCCACAGCGCCGGCCGGACCGTACGGCGGTAGACAATGCCGACGGCGATCGCGAACTGGGTCAGCGCGAACAGGGCGTTGAGCACGACGATGTGCCCGGCCATCAGGTTCGCCGCCCACGTCACCGGGTGCTCGACCCATCCGGGGCTGCCCTGCCCGGTGGGGGCAATGACCTCGTTCGGGAAGTCCTTGGTGAACATGTAGGGCTGGAACTGCAGGGCGGCGTCGAGCAGCCAGACCAGACCGAGCCCGACCTGCAGCCGCCGGCGGAACGGCGACCCGGCAGCCGCGTCAGCGGTCTGCACTCGGGCACGCCCCCGCGCAAGCAGACCTTGGGTGCGACTCGGCTGCGAGGGCCAGGTGCTCCCGGCGTGGACCTCGGTCACAGGACTCCTTCTTCACGGCCGCGGCAAGGTCGCGCGGCCCTAACGCCCTTGGCCCTAACGCCCTTGGCCCTAACGCCCTTGGAAGAGCGTTCACCCTGGCCGTACGCCTACGAGGCCCACGAAGGCTGGAGGGAGCGCCTTCCTTGATGTGCCGCCGTCTGCGCACACCGCTAGTGCTTGGCGATGACCCCCAGTGTCCCGTCGTAGGCCGCGTACAGACCGCGCCCGGTGGACTGCCGCATCACCGTGCCGCGCTTACCGGTGGAGACGACGGTCGGGTCGGTGAGGCACGCGTCGACGCAGCCGTCGGCGTAGGCGACCAGGACCCGGCCCTGCTTATCGACGGTGATGTCGTTGAAGTCCAGCAGGTTGCGCTGGCTGCAGATGTTGGGGTCGGTCGCGGTCTTGTTGGAGGTGCCCTGCAAGTCGATGCAGCCGCGCTGCACCGGGTCGGTCGGGGTGGTGTCGACGGTGGTCCAGCTCGCGCCGCCGTTGTAGGTGGTCGACACGTACAGGTGCCACACCGCGGGCTTGCCGTCGCTGCCCAGCAAGCCGTTGTGCTGGTCATCGCCGACGGCGGTGGTGCCCAGCCACGCGAACGCGGCCCGGTCGTCGTCGCCGGCGATGACCTCCGGGAACTGCACGTTGTGGATCCCCAGCGGTGTGCTCACGTCGACCGGCGCCGAAAAGGTCGTGCCGTGGTCGGTCGAGACGGAGATCCGGGCCGAACTGGTCGTGCCGTACGTCGTCTCGCTTGGGTTGATGCCGTTCTCCCAGCCGAGGTAGACCCGGCCGTCGGCGACCTTGTTGCCGCGCCCGGTCGCCACGGACGGGTCGCTCTCGTCGCTGTTGTTGCCGGCGTCGATGCGGTGCACGAGGTAGCTCGCGCCGTTGTCGGTGCTGACGCTCACGGACGGGTGGCCGCCGAAGAACTCGGTGTTGGTCAGGTTGCCCGCGGTCGCTGTGCCGCCGCAGCCCTTGAGCGGCAGGTAGACCGTGCCCTGCGGGCCGACCCGCAGATGCCCGTGCAAGGCAGAGCAGGCACCGCCCTGCGCGGCGAAGGTGCGGTTGGGATCAGCTGGGTCGTTGACGGGCGAGTTGTACGCCGGGACGACCGGCCCGAACGTCAGGCTGCCGGTCTGGCTGGTGGCGCAGCCACCGCTGTAGGAGTTCTGCGCGCAGTAGTAGACCGCGTCCGGGTAAGGGGTCAGCGCCTGCAGCGCGGCGCCGCTGTGGAAGGGTCCGCCCCCGACGCTCTGATGGTCCAGCAGGGTGCCGACGCCGCAGCCCTGCCCCGGCGTGTAGGTCCGGCCGGCGTCGTCGCTGAAGGAGAACAGGCTGCACACGGTGTCCAACTGCGACACGAACGTGCGGTTGGTGTGCTGATCAGTGACCGTGATGGCGTCCAGGCTGGCCACGGAGGTGGCCGCCTTGGCGTCCTCGACGGTCACGGTTGCGGGCGTGGTGGCGTCGTTCCAGGTCAGCCGCTTGTTCGCGGTCCGGGCCCCGTAGACGGCCGAGCCGCGCGCAGTGTCGAAACCGATCGACGGCTCACCGCCGTCGGCGGTGGACGGGTAGGGGACGTAGCTGTTGGTGGACGCCGGGCTCGCCGCTCCCGCCCCCGCGGCGCCGGTCAGGGACGTCGCAACGGCGGCGCCGACGACGAGGACGGCGAGGGCGGTGCGCTTACTCGAAAGGCTCATCAGCTCACTTCTTCCTGGTCGTGCAGCTCTGCCCGACGGTGGCGGCTCACATTGCCCATCCGATGGTCAGACGGACTGAGAAGGGGGCCAGGCCGGACTATTGCCTTCAACGCGCCCCACCACAAGGCGCACTCAGACGCCGATTTGCGGTGAGGCAGCGCGACGACGTCACCGCGCTCCGTAGCGTCCTACCTACCCTGATCACCAGGCACTCGCGATGGTGCACACCCTGGCCGACGACTTCACCCAGGAGGTCGCCAGGCTGTGCCGGGTGGAGGTCACCCAGAGCCAGTGGGAGGCGTACCTGGACGCCCACATCCCCCGGGTCCACACCACTACCGGTCTGCCGCTGACCGGCCGGTCGCAGACGATGGCCGACACCAAACGGGACAGCCTCACCACGCTCTATGCGTCCGACCCCCAGGTCTCGCCCTGGGCCGGCACCGCCCACGGCGTCCTGCAGACCATCAACACCTACGAGCACCACGAAGGAGTCGTCCGCGGTGAACGGGCCGAGCGCAACGGCCTGAAGACCATCAACGGAGACTTTGGCCCGCTGGGCCGCACCACTTGGAAGACCCTGAACGCCGTCCTGGAGCAGCCGCTACCAGCCCTCAGCGCGTGACACCCCGTCCCCGGGGGTGAGGCCGTGCTTGTGGTGCCAGTGGCCGGTGGTCTCAACGTGGTGTTCCGGTTGGCCCTGGGGGACGGGGTGGATGGGTCAGGCTGTGCGGGGTTTGCGGGCACAGCGGCCAGTGGCGCGGAGTGCTCGACGAGGCGGGGCAGCGCCGCTACCTGGGCCGCGTGTCAGCGCTGGTAGCGCCCTACCTTGCCGGGGGGGTCCGCCGCGGCTGACCGCATACGTGGGAGGAGCCGGTGCCGCTGTCCATGGGGACACAGCAGGACCAGGCATAGGCGTACAGCAAGCGGGCACGTCCGGCCGCCCCGCACTCGGACAGCGCTGACGCTGCAGGCCGGGATGGATGACGGCCCCGACCTGCAGGGTCGGGGCCGTCGTCGGTGCTGCGGAGCGGTCAGGGATGGGCGACCAGCTGACTGACGTAGCCGGGAGCGTTCGGGCTCCCCCAGCCTGTTGTCAGGTCGTAGCCCGCGGTCGTCGGGTAGCCGGGCACGTGGTCGGGGGTGACAAGGCCGCTGGCGAGCGTGTCCCACACCTGGTTGTCCTTGAGCACGCCGCTCGGCACGGTGCCGTAGGAGTGCCGGACGACGTCATTGAATGCGGCGCCCTGGTTGAACGTCTTGCTGTAGATCACCGGGTTCAGCTCACCCACCGGCTTCTCGCCCCGGGCCTCACGGGCCTGGTTGCCGATCGCGGTGATCGCAGCCACCTGGGGCGAGGCGGCCGAGGTGCCGCCGTAGACCTGCCAGGACGGCTTCCCGTCGATCGACGGGAAGAACGAGCGGTAGATGAGGACGCCGCCGTTGACGGCCGCGTTCCACGCGACGTCCGGGACGCCGCGGTGGCTGCCGACGATCCCGGCGACGGGCGACTGGTAGGCGGGGCGGCCGTAGACCGTCGAGAGGCCACCCCCGGAGGCGATCCCGGCCCAGCTCTCGTTCCACACCGGCTCGGTGCTGCCACTGGTGGTGAAGGCCCAGTACCTCGGGTTGAACGAGCCGTCGGCCAGAAAGGGCCTGTCCTCGCTGGGGTTCCACGTCCAGCCGGACTGCACCTGCGTGCCGCCGACGGAGGTCACGAATGGCGAGACGTTCGGGTAGCTAACCTCCGGCGTCGCTCCCGTCGTGGACTGGTGGTGCGAGCGGACTTGGCCGACCGAGCCGGTGTCGCCAGAGCTCGAGAAGAAGGTGTCCTTCCTGGCGATGCCGCGTTGGAAGGTCGCGTCGAACTTGGTGAACTGGGCCTTCGCTGCCGCGGGGGAGCCGAACGCCTGCTCGTCGGTGCCGAACGACATCGAGAACATGGTGCCGGTCGGGTAGCGCGTGATCGCGGAGTCGATCGCCTTCATCAGGTTCGGCAGGCCCTGGACGCCCTGGGTTTCGGCGGGCGGGGTCGCCAGCAGCACGAGGTGTGCCTTGGGTGCCATCGCGTAGGCCCACTCGATGTCGAGCGTGGCCTCGCCGGCCCACCCTTCCGCCGCAGTCGGGCCGGACGTGCCCGAGCCGTTGCCCGTGGCCGACGTGTAGTTGGGCGAGCCGAGCGGGAAATCGGTTTCGAAGCTGGGTGTCGGGCCGTGGAAGGTGTTCGCGAAGTGCGCGAGGTCGTTGGCGGCGGTCGGGCTGCCGTAGGAGTCGACGAGGACGATGGTCTGGCCGGCGCCGTCTTTCGACGTCGCCAGCGGCCCGAGGCGGTAGAACCTGCGCAGGTCGTAGGGGCGGTAGCAGTGGATGTAGGTCGAGACCGTCCCGTCGGGCTTGGTGCAGGCCGGGGAGGTGGGGTCGCTGGCCGACGCCTTGTGAAACGCCGAGTCCGGCGCCCGGGTGGCGAGCGGCGTCACGACGGCCGAGCCGACGTGAGCCGCCACGGCGGCCGCCGGACCGGTGGCGACACCGGTGGTGGCGGCAGCGACGGCGCCGATGCCGGCGGCGAGGGTTCTGAGGGTGCGCATGAAGCCTCTTCCGTGAGGCTGCTGGCCCGCCGTGCCCCCCGGGTAAGGGCGAGCACGACTGCCAGCAGAGCTGGTCAGTGGCCGGATGTAACCACAGGTAGTAACAGGACGGACGATCAACCGTGCTTCGTACCCTCGCCGTGACACGGCGGGTGGTTGCACTCGTCAGCCGGTCCGGGTCGGCCTCCAGCAAGAACACCGGGCTCTGTCGCTCCGTCTTGCGCTGGTAATCAGGGGAGGCGGCGACGGCCCGTTCCACCAGGCGGCGCGCTCGTCGCAAGGCAGTTGCGCTTCCAACAAACCCGGGCAGCTACTACGCGATGCCGACCGTGCTGGATGGAGCGGAGGTACCGTGCGCGCATCGCTTCCGCCGGTCCGCAGTGCCGGGCCCTGTTGCCTGGAGATGCCATGCGTCGCCTCGTTGCCCTGCTCGCTAGTGCAGCCCTGGCTGGTACCGGAGTCATGACCACGGCTTTGCCGGCCGCCGCCAAGAACACCCCGCCGAGGGCCGCGGCAGCGTCGATCAAGACGTCGCCGTATGTCGCACTGGGTGACAGCTACTCCTCAGCCGCCGGGGTCGCGCCGCAGGTCCTGGGCGCCCCTGTGACGTGCAGCCG
>JAABUI010000696.1_pt1 | contig 23102 bp, 19 predicted proteins | sample 5559111 | NCBI WGS metagenome assembly JAABUI01 (sample SAMN10711870, study PRJNA513365) | rock metagenome | isolation source: Antarctica rocks | place: Antarctica: Victoria Land, Buttleship Promontory
GCTCGTCAAGATGCGGGAGCACCGCCTCGAACTTCGCCCGCAACGCCTGCACCACATCCACGCTGATCGCCATTACCACAGTATCCCGCACGTTCCACTAAAAGACGTGTTTATTTATCGGCAAGTCTTTAGATAACGGACGTAGAAGCTGGTTGGTATTTCACCTCCACTCAAACGAGCAGCGCCGACGGCGCGCGGCGCACGTGGATCAAGTCGTGCTCTCTCGGCAGTTCGGCATGTCGCGCCGCCGTGCGTTGTGGGAGCCTCGTCGTGTGACGCGTCCTGGCGAAGACTCCCATCGAACAGGAGGCCGGGGACCATCTGCTTTCCGTGCCCGTTTGTCGCAGCCTTCCGGGCTGCCGGGCCGGCCGCTGCCGCCCGTCGACCAGGCACCGAGAAGGGACGACCAGGAAGGGCGGCCGCAGGCGCCGCAGCCGCTGAAGGCGAGTTGGGATCCCGTGAAGCGGCTACCACGGACGTCGCCTCAGCCTCGAGCTGAGCGGAACGGGCGCGGACGGGGTGCCGCCGGCTGGTTCCTGCACCGGTACGGCTGGCGCGCCTACGCCATTCCGGTGTTGATCGCCGTCACTGTGGGAGTCATCCTCCAGGTTGGCCCGCCGGCGGCGTCGACCGCCGCGAGCCCGGGTGAGGTTGCCGCGGTCACCACGGTGGTCGGTGGATCGACGACCACCATGACGGTGACGGCGCCGCGGATGAAGAGCGCGGCTGCGGCAAGTACGCCGGCGACCAGCGGCGTGGCTACCGTCAGCGCAGCGCCGTCGACCCCGGTGACCGGGTCCCCTCTGGGCTTGACCGGGCCCGACCCGAACGGCAGCTACGACGACCTGGCGGCGGCGGCGCTGCCGCCGGGTGGTGCGTTCGTGGCGCAGGGCAAGGACACCTGGCATGTGGTGAAGGGCACGACACCGCCGTTGGGTACCGGGTCGAAGAAATACACCTTCACCATCGAGGTCGAGGACGGCATCCAGACCCTACAGGCGGATCAGGAGTTCGCCGATCTGGTGGACACCGCGCTCGCCGACTCCAGATCCTGGATCGGGTCGGGCAGCTACACGTTGCAGCGCATCGACACCGGCACACCATCGTTTCGTATCTCGCTCACCAGCCAGCTGACTGTTCGGGGTAGCGCACTGTGCGGGTGGGAGATCAAACACGAGGCGTCCTGCTACGCCCGCAGCGCGCAACGGGTGGCGATCAACGATGCCCGGTGGACCCGCGGAGCGGTGTCCTTCGACGGCGACCTCGGTTCCTACCGCGTCTATGCCGTCAACCACGAGGTCGGCCATGCGCTCGGGTACTTCCACCTGCCGTGCGCCATCGACGGCGGCCCGGCGCCGGTGATGATGCAGCAGTCCTGGTCCACAGCCAACAACGACCTCGCACCGCTCAACCCACAACTGATCCCGATGGACGGCAAAGTGTGCAAGTTCAACCCCTATCCCTACCCACACGGCCCCGGCACCCAGTAGCACCACCGGCGCCGCGGTCGGCGGCTGATCGGCACAATCAGCCAGGCGGCGGTTGAAACCCCACCTGTTCCGGCAGGTGAGCTGCCCCAACTCCGGTCGGCGCTATCGGGCTTGTTGGTTCGGTGTGTACTTCGCTTTTGAGGGCCGCTTCAGCTGCGCGGGGCGATGCTGCGGTTCGCTGGCTGAAAGGCTGAGATGAGCGCTGCTGCGAGGTATTCGGCGGTGGCGATGGTCATGATGGTGAAACTCGGCGGCAACGCCGCCACAAAATATGACAGGGTCAGTCCGGCCCACATCGCTGCCACGGCCAGGGCTCCGGCCAACGCGAATGCGGCCCAGGGTCGGTCGGTAAGTCGCCGGGCCGCTGCTGCGGGTGCGGCGAGCAAACCCAGCAGCAAGAGGGCGCCGACGGCCTGGCTGGCTTCGCCGGCGGTGGCGCCGACGATGGCCAGGAACAGCGGTCCCAGGATGCGGACCGGGACCCCGCGGCCGGCGGCCACTGCCGGGTCGAGGCTGGCGAACAGCAACGGCCGTGCGATGAGCACCAGCACCACTATCAACCCGAGAGCGATCCAGGCCGACGTGGCCGCCGCTGCGGCGCTGATCCCGAAGATCGACCCGAACAGGACGGTGACGTTGGCGTTTCCGTTTGCTGAGCTGCCGCTGCCGTGGGTGGTGTAGTAGGCCAGGAAGAACACCCCGAGGCCCAGGATCCACGCGAATGTGGCCCCGATGATCGCATCGTCGGCGGCGGTGCGTCCGCCGAGGAACCCCAGGGCCAGTCCGACGGCGACGGTGGCGGCGAACAGCCCGAACCGCAGGTCCACCCCGGCGGCCAAGGCCGCCAGTGCTCCGGCGTAGGCGACGTGGGACAGGGCATCGCCGGCGAACACCTGCCCGCGGAGGACCACGAAGAAACCGACCAGGCCGGACAGCAACGCGATCGCGGTGCCTGCCAGGAAGGCGTGCTGCATGAACGGATGCGACAACATCTCACCGATGCCGCTCATGCCGCGCTACCCGCCAGATCCCGATCCACGATTGTGCTATTAACTCTTCCGGTGGTGCCGAATCTGTCGACCAACGCCCGGTAGGCGGCGGCCAGCAAGAACGCGCTGAAAGCCAGGGTGGTGACCCAAAATCCGATCGGATACGGGGAGAAGAACGCGACGCCTTCCCCCAGCCACGTCACCACCAGTGCGATGATGATCGACAAGCTCACTCCGAGCGCTGGTCTGGCGGTCAGGCGGGCGGCGGTGGCGGCGGGGGCGACCAGCAACGCGAAGACGAGCAGGCTGCCGGTGACCTGGCTGGTTCCGGCGGCGGCGATGCCCAGTAGCAGCAGGAATCCGGTGGACACCCACCGGACCGGAACCCCGCGGGCCTTGGCGACGTCGGTGTCGACGCTGGTGAATAACAGCGGCCGACCCAACGCGACCAGTAGCGCCAGCGCCACGAGTCCGGCGATCAGCAGCACGGTGACCTGGCTGTCGGCGACGCCGGTGATGGTGCCGAACAGCAAGGTGTTCAACCCGGACAGGAATCCTTTGTAGAGGCTGACGAACAGGAACCCGCAGGCCAACGCGAAGGCCTGCAACGTGCCGATCACCGCGGATTCCTCACCGTAGCCGCCCACGCCGCTCTGGGCCCGGCCGGCCGCAGGTAGCGCGGCGATGATCAGGGCCCCGGCGATGCAGAACCCGAAATAGCCCGCCACCGCGCTGATCCCGAGAAAGGTGGCGCCAGCCGCACCGGGGAAGCCGATGACGGCAAGGGTGTGACCGACGAAGCTCTGCTTGCGCATCACCATGAAATACCCGATCGCGCCGGCCACCACCGCGACGATGGTGCCGGCCGCCAGCGCGTTGACCATGAAGTGGTAGGCGAAGAGCTGCCGGATGTCGGCCGCCAGGTTCCAGGACAGGCCGTCGTCGCTCATCCCCGGTGCTCGGCGGGACTGTCCGGCTGCCCGACCACGACCAATCGTCCGGCCCGATCGCGCAGCACATCGATGGGGGTGCCGTAGAGCATGGTCAGGGTGTCGGCAGTGATCACCTGCTCCAGGGTGCCCATCACCGCGCCGCCGTGCGCCAGGTAGATGACCTGGTCCAGGTAGCCCAGGATCGGGTTGACGTCATGGGCAACCATCAGGACAGCGACATCTTGGCTGCGGCAGACATTCTGGATCAAGGCGCTGACGCTGGCCTGGTTGGTCACGTCCAGGCTGTCCAGCGGTTCGTCCAGCACCAGCAGTTCGGGTCGCCGGATCAGCGCCTGGGCGATGAGGAGCCGTTGCTGCTCACCGCCCGAGCACTGCCCGATGGGCCGATCCGCGTAGTCGGCGGCCCCGACGAGGTCGATGACCTCCCGGACCCGGTCGAGGGTGCGGCGGCCGCGGGCACCCAGGAGCCGGGCAGGTAGTGGGACTCCCCACCGGTCGCCGTCCAGCCCGAGGCGGACGATGTCGACCCCGCGGATCCGGACGCTGGGGTCGAAGGCCCGACGTTGAGGGAGGTACCCGATGCGCTCGTTGCGGCGGCCGGGTTTGCCGCCCAACACGCAGATTTCGCCGGCGGTGACCGGGATCAGACCCAACACGGCTTTGAGCAGCGTGGACTTGCCGACTCCGTTGGGGCCCAGCACCGCCACAAACTGACCGGCCCTGACGCTGATGGTGACCTCGTTCCAGATCACCCGGCCGCCGATGGCCGCGCCCGCCCCATGCAGCGACACCACCTCGGGTCGATCGGGCTGCCCGCCCGAGGGCTTGTCGTTCGACGCAGTCACCGCAATCGCCTTCGCCGCAGTGTGTCCGGCCGGCTGCGTCACTTGCCGGTGCCCTGCTTCAACGCCGCCTCCAGCTGTTGTAGCTGGGCGACCTGCCAGTCCTGGAAGCTGGCGGTGGCCGGAGACAGGGTTTCGGTCACGGAGGTGACCGGGATGCCCTTGCCCTTGGCCGCGGCGACCTGGGCGGCGACGTCCGGGGTGGCGTTCTGACTGTTGAACACGTACACCTTGATCTTCTTGCCGCTGATCTGATCGTCGATGGTGGCCTTGTCCTGCGCAGACGGGTCGGTGCCCTCACTGATCGCCTTCAAAAAGCTGGCCGGGGTCGACAGGTTCAGACCTAACGCGTCCGATAGCGGAGCGAAGATGCTCTCGCTCGCGCCCACCGGGGTGCCGGCGTACTTGGCTTTGATATCGGCGATGATCGCGTGGTATTTCGCCAGCCCGACCGCGTCGAAGTTCTTGCGTTGCGTGTCGAAGTAGGCCGCGTCGGCCGGGTCGAGCTTCTTCAGGTCGGCGGTGATCGCATCGGCGACTTTGTCGACGTCGGACGGGGAGTACCAGCGGTGCGGGTTGCCGCCGTCGGGGACGCCGACCAGTTCGCCGACGGTGATCACCTCCCGACTCGAATCCGGGCTGGCCGACAAAGCTTTGGCGCTCCAGGTGTCGTAGCCGATACCGTTCTGCACGAACAGTTTCGACCCGGCGATCACCCGGCCATCGGCCGGTGTCGGCTCGTAGGCGTGCGGGTCGGTGTCGGGGTTGGTGATGATCGACGTGGCCTTCACATGATCACCGCCCAGCTGGATCAGGATGCTGCCCCAGGCGTTGATGCTCGCCGCCACCTGGAGCACCGCCCCAGAAGACGCAACCGTCGACGCAGCCGGCGATGATGCCGCAGGTGCGGGTGAAGATCCCGGCGCAGAAGGCATCGGCACGGAGGAAGAGCTACCGGAGGAAGAGCTGACGGAGGAAGGAGACGGGACCGGCGCGGACGGCGAAGAGGATGCCGCCACTGCAGAGGTGAAATTGCCTGCGGAGGGCAAAGCGGTACTGGACGAGCCGCAGGCGGTCATCCCGACAGCCAGGACCACCGCCGCGGCAGGCACAAACATGGACCGACGGAACATCAGAGAACTCTCCATTCAAGGTCAGGTGCGGGAGAAAGAAGAAGACATGGTCACGGCCACCAGCGGCGTCATCGAGAGACTCGAACGCAGAGCAAAGCTAACCGCGTAATGATAGTCGTTGTCAACATCAATAATGCTGACTAGGCTGCTTGGCGTGGGGTCATCAGGTGAATGGCAGGAACCGCCGGCGCATCATCGACTCAGCCGCGGTGCGGTGCGGGTGCTCTCCCTGCTCGATGGGCATGACCGACCCGTTGCGGCGCAGGATCTGTGGACAGCGATGCGAGCCTCCGGTGACACCACCGGACTGGCCACCATCTACCGGGCCCTGCACGCTTTGACCGATGCCGGACTGGTTCACCAGTTCCGCCGGGACACCGAAACGACGTACCGGGCCTGCGACCCAGGACACCACGACCACCTCGTCTGCCGCACGTGTGGTCGCGTGCAGGAACGCCGCACCGGCGGGCTGGATCATCAACTCTCACAGCTGAGTCAGGACGGTTTCGCTGCCGAGGACTGCCTCATCGAAATCTACGGTCGCTGCAGCACCTGCCCCTGAAGATCAGCGGTACTGCAACGGCAACCGCTGCGCCGGCCTGCGGTGCCTGCACTGCGCCCAGCCTGCTTCCGATTTGCTACTTAATGGAAGCAAATAACCGTTGAGTAGCGACGACAGTTGGAAACCGCCCCGCTCTGGTGGGGCCATGTAAACCTGTCACCCCACCGGGTCGGGCGTACGTCAGATCGCCTGCTGCAGGGCCAACGCAGTCTGCAACGCGGTCGGGTTGCCCAGGAACACCGTGTAGCCGGCGGCGGAGTATTCACTTGTCCCGCACGGGTTCGATGACAGCGGCGCGGGCGACGTCGTTGCCGCTATCGGACAGTTGCCAGGGCACGCTGGTGACCATCACCCGCGGCTCGAACAGCAACCGACCTTTGAGCCGCAGCGACGTCTGGTTGTGCAGGACGTTAGCCCACCAGTGCCCGACGACGTACTCGGGTATGTAGATGCAGAACAGATCCCGGGGGTTCTCCGCGCGGCTGCGGGCCAGATAGTCAAGGATCGGCCGGGTGACCTCCCGATACGGGGAATCGATCACTTTCAACGGGATTGTCTGCCGACGATTCTCCCAGCCCGCGGCCAGCGCTTGAGTGTCGTCGGCAGACACATTGACGGTCAGCCCGGTCAAAGTGTCCGGGCGGCTCGCCCGGGCAAAGGCGATCGCCCGCAGCGCCGGCCGGTTCAGCTCCGACAGCAACACAATCGCATGGACCCGGCTCGGTAGCACGTCATCCCGCTCGTCGGGAACGAGTTCAGCCTTAACCCTGCGATAGTGCCGGTTGATCGCGGTCATTCCCATGAACAGGACCGGGATGAAGATGACCACCAGATACGCGCCGTGGGTGAACTTGGTGACCAGTACCACCAGCAGCACCACCCCGGTTAGGACGGCCCCGACCGCGTTGATCAGCAGGGCCCGCGCCACTTTGAACCGACCGGCCCGATCGTGGACCGTCAGCTGTTCCCGCCGCCAGTGTCGTACCATCCCGGCCTGGCATAATGTGAACGAGGTGAACACACCGACGATGTACAGCTGGACCAGCCGGGTCGTCGACCCGTTAAATAAAACTATCAATCCAACCGCGACCGCGGAGAGCAACACGATGCCGTTGGAGAAGCTCAACCTGTCACCCCGGTTGCTCAGCTGCCGCGGCAGGAACCGGTGCTCGGCCAGAATCGAACACAACAGCGGGAAGCCGTTGAACGCGGTGTTCGCCGCCAGGATCAAAATCAATGCCGTAGTGGCCTGAAGGAAATAGAACAGCACCCCGTGGTCCCCACCCAAGGTGGACGCCGCGATCTGGCTGATCACCGTGCGCTGTGGGTCCGTGACGCAATTGCCAGTGAAACCGACCAGGTCGCAGGTGTTTTCGGTGATCCGCACCCTGGTGATCAACGCCAACGCGGTGATCCCGGAGAACATCACGATCGAAATGATGCCCATCGCGGCCATCGTCCGAGCCGCGTTCAGAGCCTTGGGTTTGCGGAACGCCGGTACCCCGTTGGAGATCGCCTCCACCCCGGTCAAGGCCGTGCATCCGGAGGAGAAGGACCGCAACAGCAGGAACACCAACGCAAACCCGGTCAATCCGGCACTTTGCGCATGGATCGAGTAGCCGGCGCTCTCTGCCACCGGGCATGGCCGGCCAGCGTGCGGGTCAGGCCAATCACGATCACCACAGTGACACCGGCCACGAACAAGTAGGTCGGGATTGCGAAGATCTTCCCGGACTCTCGGATCCCCCGCAGGTTCATGGCCATCAGCATTAGAATGAACCCGACGTTGATGAAGACCCGGCCCTGGTTCAGACCCGGGAGGGCGGAGATGATGTTGTCCACCCCAGCGGCCACCGACACTGCTACCGTCATCACGTAGTCGACCAACAGCGCCCCGGCTACGACCAGTCCGGCCGACCGGCCCAAATTGCGGGAGGCGACTTCATAGGATCCGCCGCCACTGGGATAGGCCCTAACCACCTGTCGATACGACAACACCACGACGCTTAGCAGCACCACCACCGCCAGACCCACCCACGGCGCCAAATGCAGGTACGCCAAACCGCCGATGCTCAAGATGAGCAGGATCTCTTGGGTGGCATAGGCGACGGAGGACAGTGGGTCGCTGGCGAATATCGGCAAGGCGATCCGCTTCGGTAACAGCGTTTCACCCAGCCGATCGGTGCGGACCGCGCGGCCCAGCGCGAGCCGTTTCAACAGTGAACCCGAAGTGGTCATGCGTGTCAGCGTATTGCGCACGTATGGACGTTTGGAGCCACGGCCATCAGAATTACGTCAAGGATGCGATCGAAGTATCAAAAAATCATCAAGACTCAGCTGGTACCGGCTTGCTTCCCTCGCCACTCGGCAAACCGGGACCCTCTCCGCTTGAGGCGTTCCGTGGTGATGATGCCCACCACCGACAAACCGTCCACGACCAGCACCCGGTCAGTCTTGCGGTCTCCGAAATCGGGAGGCCCTGGTCCAGGGCGGCGCCCGGCGTCAAGGACACAACCGGCGTTGCCGTCACTTCACCGACGATCTGGCACCGGCGTCTCCGCAGGCAGCCGCCGCTACTTCCGTCCTGACATCGACCGGCTCCGCCGCATCGGGTAACTGCTGACCGGAGGTATCAACCTCGCCGGCATCGCCATGGTCCTGACCTTGGAATCCGACAACGCCGGCCGCCGCACCGACTCAGCACCCGAGCGCCGCTGTGACTGGCCCGAGCGCCGCTGTGACTGGAAGGTAAGAGCGTGCGCCTGGGCCGTCCCCGCAGTGGGCGCGGTTTAGCTGCCAGCAGGCAGGCCTGCGATGTCGGAAGGGTGATCACGCCCGGCAGAGTCGCCAGCGGAGCGCTGCAGCCTCCCCCACGCGGTGTGGCCGTCAACCAGGTTCGCGTCCATGGGCTCAAGGTCGCCCGGTGTTTGCACGTGGCGCGCTTATGTCGCTGGCGCCCTCTGTCAACCGCTGTGGTGCCAAGCCCACGTGGCCTGAGCAAGGCTGGGTGTACCGCGGTCTGCGTCGCCGTTGACGACCAGGATCGCCCGATCGTCGTACAGGGATCCGCCTTCGATCGCGGTGTTCGCCCCACACGCCGGTGAACACGCGGCCCATCCTGCCGTGCGCAAACGGTCATGTCCGCGACAGTCAGATGATGATCGGCCAGCTCCGTCAAACCGCTACGCCGGGCCAACGCCATAGCCGCGACCAGCCCGGCCCGCGACACCAGAGCGGGGGGTCGAACACCACGGTCCGCACCGGGAACACAGCTTGAACCTCGGTGCATCCGGGCTAAACTGTGGTGACCGGTTACGCTGGTAAGTGCTGCTGACCAACGGTCTTCAGGCATGAGCAGCCCATTGCGGAGTCAAATGTCAGATACCTACCCGTTTGCACTGCTGATGCTGTTGGTGGCCGGCGTGCTGTTGGTGGCGTTGTTGTCCAATCGGCTGACCGAGTGGATCAAGGTGCCCGCCCCGCTGTTGGTGTTGGTGGCGGCGGCGGTGGCGGTGAAGGTGATCCCGTCGCTGCAGGCGCCTCCCGCGCAGGTGGTGCAGCGGTTGGTGACGGTGGCGTTGATCTGCATCCTGTTCGACGGAGGGTTGCATATTGGTTGGCCGGCCTTCCGCAGCGCCGCCGCGCCCATTGCGGTGGTGGGGGTGCTGGGCACTTTCCTGACGGCGGCAGCGGCGGCCGCTTTGCTGCATCTGGTCTTTGGGTTGCCGTGGTACCTGGCGGTGCTGGTGGGGACCGCGGTGTCGCCCACGGACCCGGCGGTGGTGTTTTCGGTGTTGGGTCAGCGGGAGGTAGGCGGCCGCAGCGGCACCATTTTGGAGGGCGAGTCCGGTGCGAACGATCCGGTGGGAATCGCGTTGATGGGCAGTCTGATCGGTGCGGGGAGCCTGAGCGCGGGTGCGTTCGGTCAGGTCGCCGGGGTGTTCGTGTTGCAGATGGGTGTCGGCGCGGCGGTCGGGGTGGTGGGCGGGTGGGGGTTGCTGTGGTTTAACCGGACGGTACCGCTGCCCAGTGAGGGGTTGTATCCGCTGCGGGCGGCGGCGTGTGCACTGATCCTGTTCGCAGTGGCGACGCTGGCCCACGGGTCTGGCTTCCTGGCCGTATTTGTCGCCGGAATCTACTTGGGCGATGCCCGCGCACCATTCAAGCGGGAGATCGAACGGTTCCATTCGGCGTTGGCCAGCCTTGGCGAAATCGTCGCTTTCGTCGTGCTCGGGTTGACCGTTGACCTGCAGGAACTCACCCGGGCGGACGTGTGGATCCCGGGAGTGGTGCTGGGGGTAGTGCTGGCGGTGTTGATCCGGCCGGTGTGTGTCGCGTTGTGTTTGATGCCGGCACGTCTGGACAACAACGAACGCACTTTCATCCTGTTCGCTGGGCTTAAAGGGGCGGTGCCGATCCTGCTGGGTGGTCTGATCCTGTCCGCCCATATTCCGCAGGCCCCACGGCTGTACGGGATCATCGTGCTAGTGGTCACGTTCTCGGTGCTGGTGCAGGGCAGCCTGATCCCTACGGTGGCTCGGTTGCTTCGGTTACCGATGCACGCCGTGCAGCCGGAGCCTTTCGCGGTGGGGGTGCGGGTCAGCCAGGAACCTGAGGGGGTGCACCGGTTGACGATCACGGCTGGCGCTCCCGCTAACGGCCTGCGGGTCGATGAGCTTCCCGGACTGCCGGCGGATGCCTGGATCAGTTTGATCGTCCGGGACAACCAGTTGGTGCCTGTCGACGGCAGCAGGGAACTATTGGCAGGCGACCAGGTTTTGATCGTTGCCGATCCCGAGCAGTACGAGAGCCTCAGCGCCACCTTCCTCGGTTGAACAAGTCGCGTCGAAAAGCCGCAAGGGGGGCGGTCTGCTGAAGCCGTACTTCGATCAGCGGAGTCCTTCGTTCGCGCAGTTTTGGAGCGCCACCCAGCCTCATGCGGGGCAAACGAACTGCTGCACCGCCCTACCAGTGCAGTGTTCCCTGCAGCGAGCCGTCATGTTCCTCCACGACGTATTGCTCCTTGTGGTGCCAGTGTGCCGTGACCATTGCGCGAGGGATGCGTGAAGATGGTTGACGGTCGGCGTGTCACCGCGTCGGCTGGAAGTGACAGGTGAATCGAGTACCGGGAGAGCAGCAGATGAGTACGGCAGAGCTGGTACCGGTGGTAGTCAGGATCGGCGGGGGCGCCGGTGGTGTGGCCATCCTGCAGGAGGTGGTGGCCTACGCTCGGGTGAAGGAAGCTGGCGTGGTCGCGGTCCGGGCGTGGCTTCCGCCCAGGGGTGAATTCAATTGCCATCTGAGCCCGGACTCACCGTTGCTGCACGCGTGTCGGCAGCGGGCAGGGAAGGTGCTGGTACGGGCGTTCACCGACGCTTTCGGTGGGCGACCCGCGGAACTTGATCTGAGCTTTGTGGTCGGGCGGGGAGAGGTCGGTCCGGTTCTGGTCGGCGGGGCGGGACGTCCGGATGATGTTCTGGTGGTTGGCGGGGCGCGTCGCCGGTCGTTGGCCGTGTGGTGTTGGGGGTCGATCAGCCGGTATTGCCCTGACCACGCGGTAGGCCCGGTGCTGGTGATCGACGGGCAGAACACGCGCCCGGGTCGGCAGCGGCCCGGCAGCGTTGCCCACGGGTCAGGGACGCCGCGTAGCGGCGGGTGTGTATGGGTGCGAGGATGAATCCCACAAATGGGCCGTGACGAAGGTTTCAAGATCGGGCGGTTCCGCCCCTATCGGATGCTGGCCCCGCCCCGGCTCTGGTGGCCAACCATGAGTCGTTGGACCTTCGTGGTGGTGATCCGATCACCAATGCGAACAAGCCGGGTCCGGGGCGAGCTCGGTTGCCGCAACCTGAATCGCACCGCGCTCCCCCCTACCTCACTGGGGCACGCCGGCCGCAGGTGATGTCGGCGGCCCTAGGTAAGTCGGAAGGGCAGCGTGGCGACGATGGCGTTGGTGCGGGAACGCAGGGCGGCGGCCAGGATGAGGCCTCTTTGGTTGTGCAGAATCTGGTAGCGGCGTTTGCGGGGTTCCACCTCGCAGAGCAGGACGGTGACCTGACGGCCGTGGGTGAGGTGGCGCTCTACGAACCCGACCACCGGGGCCACCAGGTTGCGGTGCGGACTGGGTAAGACCTGCAGTTCGACGCCTGGATTCCAGGCCTCCCATTTTCCACACAAGTCTGCGGTGGTTTCTGGATCCAAATTCACCGCCACGGCGACGACCTGGCCGCCGAGGCCCAATGCTGCTTGCAGCGCCGCATGTGTCAGCCGGCTGACGTCGGCTACTGGGACGATCACCATGGCGCGGGTTGCCGGATCGCTCACCTGGTGTGGGCGCGCCGGCAGCTGGCCCAGGCCGAGTTGGCGGCCCGTGTCGTTGTAGTACCGCTGGATTCGGGCGAAGGTGAGGACCAAGGCCGGAATGATGATCAGTAGCAGCCAGGCACCTTCGACGAATTTGCTGGCGAAGAAGACGGTCGCAGCGACAGCTGTCAGTACCGCGCCGGTGCCGTTCAACACTGCGCGGCCTACCCAGCCAGTTCCCCGGTGGGTGAACCAGTGACGGACCAGTCCGACCTGGCTGATGGTGAAGCCGATGAACACGCCGATCGCGAACAGCGGCAGCAGGCGGTTGGTGTCGGCCCCGATCAGGATGAGCAGCGCTGCCGACAGCAGGGCCAGCGCGGACACCCCATACCGGAACACCGGGCGTTCGGCGCGCAAACCGAACAGGTGCGGCAACCGGTTGTCTTTGGCCAGCAGGCTCATCAGGACAGGGAGACCCCCGAAGCTGGTGTTCGCCGCGAACGCCAGGACCAGGGTGACGGACAGGTTCATCAGGTAGAAGGGCCACCCGGTTCCGAACGCCCCGGCCGAGAGCTGGGCCAGCACCGTGACGTTGCCTCGAGGAACGACGTGGTGCAGTTTGATCAGCACGGCCAGGCCCAGCAGCATTGTCCCGAGCAGCGCGCCCAACGCGACCTCGGTGCGTTGGGCGCGGGCGACGGCGGGGGCCCGGAATGTCGGTACCGCATTGGCGATGGCCTCGACGCCGGTCAGCGCCGAGCAGCCGGCCGCAAAAGCTTTCAGGAGCAACAGGATCCCCACCGTTTCACCGACGCGCAGCGGGCCCAGGTCCGCGCCGATGACAGCGACCGGGTGAGGGTGGGCCACGCCGGCGATGATGGTGGCGAAGATGGCGATGATGAACAACAGGGTGGGGCCCATCAGGGCCTTGGCAGATTCAGCGATCCCGATCAGGTTCAGCCCGGTCAGCAGCACCAAGCCGATCAGACAGAGCGCCAGCAAATGTGGTGCCAGTGCCGGAAAGACGCTGGCCAAGCTGGCTGCGCCGGCGGCCAGGCTCACCGCGACGGTCAGCACATAGTCGACCACCAGGGATGCGGCAGCCAGCAGGCTCACCGTGGAACTGAGGTCTTTCTTGGCCACGGCGTAGGCCCCGCCGCCGTCGGGGTGGACGGCGATGACTTGCCGGTAGGACACGACCAGGACGATCAGCAGCACCGTGATCGCCGCGGAGATCGGCAGGGTGAAGGACACTGCACCCACCCCGGCCCCCACCAGGGCCAGCACGATTGCCTCCGGGCCGTAGGCGACGCTGGACAATGCATCCAGCGACAGCGCCGCCAACCCACCCACGGCGGTCAGCTGGTGCGCTTCACCGGGAATCTCTTGACGGAGCCGCCGGTCCGGCAGCTTGTCCGCGGGCGGGCGGTCCTCTCCGATGCTGCTCAATCGTCAGCCCTTCTCTGTCTCTGCGAAGGTCTAAGGACCTGTTGACCCGCCGGTATAGCGGTCTGCCGGGACCTAACAGGGCAGGTTGTCCCGCCACATGATGCCGGACACGGTGAATCCGTCGACGATCAGGATGCATTCCACGGTCCGGTCTGCGAAGATCTCCGCAGCCTGGGTGATGTCGGCTCCAGCGGTGAGGGAGACGACGGGTGTGCGCATCACATCACCGACCGTCAACGGTGAGCGTCGCCAGATGGGCGCGAAGAACGCCCGCACGGGATGGATGTTGTGTTCCAGCCACGCCAGTTGCAGGTGGGATGCGGTGACCAGGCCGACGAGGTGACCGTCATCGTCCATCACTGGCGCAGCCCTCACGTGCTGCGCGGACATCGACGAGGCGGCGTCATCGACGAAAGCGTTCATACTGACCGGAAAGACCCCGCTGGACATCACTTCTCGCAGTTTCATCAGGTCATCTCAGGTCGTCGGTGGGGAGCGGTACCGGCTACGGCGGTGGTCGGGCATGGGCCCACAGCGGGATGAGTTGCCACGCCGGCGTTACCCCCGGCGCTCGCGTTGGGGAAAGCGGCGGTTGGCCAGGCGCCCCGGCCGGCGCTGGGTGCGGTGAATTTGTCCGATCTTGGCGGGGAATAGTCGTGAGTCGGCGGCCTGTTGCCGTCGAGCGAGGGCGACCACCACAGCGATCTCCAGGAGCGGGGCGCGGATCATCAGCCACCCGGCCACGCCGGCGGTGGGGGCCATCACCCAGAATGCGGCCGCTGCCAGCAACACCCACTGTCGTTTCGCGGCGGGTCCGGCGGGTCCGGCGGGTCCGCCGGCGTTCAGGATCGCCGACAGCACCAGCAAAGAGACCTGCAGCGCCCAGCTGCCGACCATGAGAAAGGAGCTGCCGAACCACGGCGTCGGTACCACGCTTAGAAGGACCGCGCACCTCTGCGCCAGTCGGGACCAGGTTCCGGACCTCTCGGGTGCAGTTCTGTCAGATAATTCGTAGCAGTCCAGCATCGTGGCGGGGTGCCGGAGCAACATCTGCTCCCTGCTGGCATAGGCGGTCGCCCCCGGGTAATGGGCAGTGACCTGCGCGGCCAGATCGGCGGGGACCCGGTCGGACATCCAGATCGCCTCCAGCCGAGCGTGCTGGGCGCGGATACCTCGGGTGCCGGCGATGATCTTCCCCCAGCAGGCGACCACGGCAAGCACATGCCGGGCATGCGGGTATTCCATCGCCGCCGATTCGGTGCCGTAGGCGTAGAACCCACACGTGCACCCTGGTCCCGGCGGGAGGTGAGACCTGTTGTCCTCCGCTGGAAGTGAGCATTGAGCGGTATTCATCTCATCGGACCAGACCTGATCTAAGTACAGCGGGAACAATCGGCCCTGCGGTCCGATGCGGAAGGTCCGCACGGCAAGGATCTCCCCGACCTGAGGCTCGAACCCGGAGAAGTCCGTCATCGATGCCCGGTGCTCACATCAGCGGGCCGGAGCGGGCGCAGGCACACCCGGCACAGGTGCGGGTGCCTCCCGCGGCTCCGCGGCGGGCAGTACTTCGATATGGCGACGTTCGGGTCCGATGTTTCCCATGACCGCAGGTTAACCAGCAGCACCGCAGGCTCGCCGGTTCCCGGCGTGAGGAACTCGTGAAGATCTCGCCGACCGGTTCTGATGACCGCGTGATGCACGTCGCAGCACCGGGCCTGGCCCGTCAAGGTGCCGTGAATGGGGCGTGAGGGAACCGTGAGGACAGCCTTTGTGGGGTGACTTTGGTGGCGGGTCGGGAGTTCACTTTCCTCGCCCGGTGGAGATCCACCTGGCCGGTGCGGGTCGCCGTTCACCCCGGCTGCAAATGGAGTCCCTCGTGGATGCGCACGACATCCTTTTCTTCCTGCTGACCATCGTGGTCTTCGTCTTCCTGGCGCTGTGCGCCAAGGTGGCGGAGAAGCTGTGAGCACCACAAATTTGGTCGGCCTGATCCTGACTGTTCTGGTGGCCGCGTTCTTGTTGATCGCGCTGATCTATCCGGAGAAATTCTGATGAGCGACAACTGGGCTGGAATCGTCTTCCTCCTTACCTTGATCGCGGCGCTGGTGCTGGTGCACAAACCGCTGGGTGACTACATGGCCAAGGTGGTCACCGGGACCCGACACTTCCGGGTGGAGCGGGTGCTCTACCGGGCCGGCGGGGTGGACGCCGCCGCGGATCAGACCTGGCGCCGCTACCTGAGTTCGGTGCTGACGTTCAGCGGTGTCTCGGTGGTGTTCCTGTATGTGTTTCTGCGGTTGCAGCAACATTTCGGGCAGCCGTATGCGGTGCCGCAGATGAGTCACAGTCAGGCCTTCAACACCGCGGCCAGTTTTGTGACCAACACCAACTGGCAGTCCTACTCCGGTGAGAATGCGCTGGGCTACATCGTGCAGATGGCCGGGCTGGCCGTCCAGAACTTTTTGTCCGCAGCCGTGGGTATCGCGGTGGCGGTGGCGTTGATCCGCGGTTTCATGCGCAACCGCACCGACCGGCTGGGGAACTTCTGGGTGGATCTGACCCGCATCTGTCTGCGGGTGCTGCTGCCGATCTGCGTGGTCTTCGCGATCGTGTTCGTCGGGGCCGGGATGATCCAGAACTTCCACGACTACCAGAGCCTGACCACCGTCAGCGGCGGCGCCCAGGTCCTGCCGGGCGGCCCGTTCGCCAGTCAGGAAGTCATCAAGGAGCTGGGTACCAACGGCGGCGGCACGTTCAACGTGAACTCCGCCCACCCGTTCGAAAACCCGACCACCTGGACGAACTGGTTGGAGATCTTCCTGCTGCTGTGCATCTCCTTCTCCCTCCCGTGGACCTTCGGGGTGATGATCGGCGACAAGCGGCAGGGCCGCGCCATCGTCGCGGTGATGGCCACCCTGGCCATCGTCAGCGTCAGCCTGCTGATGCTGTTCCAGGGAATCCACCACGGCACCGTTCCTACGGCCGTCGGCTCGTCGGCAGAGGGCACCGAAACCCGCTTCGGAGTACCGAACTCGGCAGTCTTTGCCACCGCCACCACCTTGACCTCCACGGGCGCGGTGGACAGTTTCCACGACTCCTACACCAGCCTCGGCGGGGTGATGATTCTGCTGAACATGATGCTCGGTGAGATCGCCCCCGGCGGAACGGGCTCAGGCATGTACGGGATCTTGATCCTGGCGGTGCTGTCGGTGTTCGTCGCCGGCCTCATGGTCGGTCGAACACCGGAGTATCTGGGTAAAAAACTAGGTGGTCGGGAGGTGAAGTTCGCCTCGCTGTATCTGTTGACCACACCGGCGCTGGTCCTGGTCGGCACCGCGATCGCGATGGCCCTGCCCGGGGAACGGGCTGGGATGCTCAACAGCGGAGCCCATGGCCTCTCAGAAGTGCTGTACGCGTTCACCTCGGCCGCCAACAACAATGGCAGCGCCTTCGCCGGGATCTCGGTCAACACTGTCTGGTACAACGTCGCCCTGGGCATCGTCATGCTGTTGGGCCGGTTTCTGCCGATGGTGTTCGTGCTGGGGCTGGCCGGGTCGCTGGCCAAACAGAAACCCACCCCTGCCTCGGAGGGCACGCTGCCCACCCACCGACTGTTGTTTGTCGGTCTGCTGACCGGCGTCACCCTGATTGTCGTTGCTCTTACCTACTTTCCGGCGCTCGCGCTGGGCCCGCTCGCGGAAGGTCTGCACTGATGTCCACCCCCACCATCATCGAATCACGCCCCGGTGACGGTCCGGTCGAACCGGCCCCGGACCGAGGTCCGCACCGCGTCAAAGCCGGCAGCCTGGACCCCCGGATGCTGCTCACCGCCATCCCCGGAGCATTCCGCAAGCTGAACCCGCTGACGCTCTACAAGAACCCGGTGATGCTGATCGTCGAGCTGGGTGCCGTGTTCACCACGGTGCTGGCCTCGGCCAGCTCGTCGGTCTTTGCCTGGCTGATCGTCTTCTGGTTGTGGTTGACGGTCCTGTTCGCCAACCTCGCCGAATCGGTCGCCGAAGGTCGCGGCAAGGCCCAGGCTGATGCACTGCGTCGCGCCAAGACCGACACCATCGCCCGGCGGCTGGTCGACCCCGCCGCGATCGGCGGCGCCGAGGAAGCCGTCCCCGCTCCCCAGCTGCAACAGGGCGACCGGGTGATCTGCGAGGTAGGCGACATCATCCCTGGCGACGGCGATGTCATCGAAGGCATCGCCAGCGTCGATGAAAGCGCCATCACCGGCGAGAGCGCACCGGTGATCCGTGAAAGCGGCGGCGACCGCAGTTCGGTTACCGGCGGCACGAAGGTCCTGTCCGACCGGATCATCGTGCAGATCACCCAGAAACCGGGCGAGAGTTTCATCGATCGGATGATCGCCCTCGTCGAGGGTGCCAGCCGGCAGAAAACTCCCAACGAGATCGCCCTGAATATCCTGCTGGCGTCCTTGTCCATCATCTTCCTGCTGGCCACGGTGACATTGCAGCCGCTGGCGATCTTCTCCAAGGCCAACCAGCCCGGACTGCCGGACACCTCCGCATTGGACGGCAACGGCATCACCGGAATCGTCATGGTCTCGCTCCTGGTCTGCCTGATCCCCACCACCATCGGTGCGTTGCTGTCGGCGATCGGGATCGCCGGCATGGACCGACTGGTGCAACGCAATGTACTGGCCATGAGCGGCCGCGCGGTCGAGGCAGCCGGAGATGTCAACACCCTGCTGCTGGACAAAACCGGAACCATCACCCTGGGCAACCGGCAGGCCAGCGAATTCGTGACCGCCGGAGACAGCACCCCGGAGCAGTTGGCCGATGCCGCGCAACTGTCGTCCCTGGCAGACGAAACGCCCGAAGGTCGGTCCATCGTGGTCCTGGCCACCACGAAGTACGGACTGACCGACCGCACTGCCAACCAACTCGGCAATGCGGAATGGGTGCCGTTCTCGGCGCAGACCCGAATGAGCGGCGTCAACCTGCCAGCCGCGGCCGGGACGCCAACCCGAGAGGTTCGCAAAGGCGCGGCCAGCGCGGTGATCGCCTGGGTCCGTGACCAGGGCGGCGCCGTCACCGACCGCACCGGGGCGGCGGTGGACGCGATCAGCGGTACCGGCGGCACCCCGCTGGTGGTGGCCGAACGGCTCGGTGGCGGCATACCCCGCGTGTTGGGGGTGATCCATCTCAAGGACGTCGTCAAGCCTGGCATGGCCGAGCGGTTCCAGGAACTGCGCCGGATGGGCATCAAAACCGTCATGATCACCGGCGACAACCCCCTGACCGCGAAGGCTATCGCGGCGGAGGCGGGTGTCGACGACTTCCTGGCCGAGGCAAAGCCCGAGGACAAGATGGCGTTGATCAAACGGGAGCAGGAGGGCGGCAAGCTCGTTGCGATGACCGGCGACGGCACCAACGACGCGCCGGCACTGGCTCAGGCCGATGTCGGCGTGGCGATGAACAGCGGAACGTCGGCGGCCAAAGAGGCCGGGAACATGGTCGACCTGGACTCCGACCCCACCAAGCTCATCGAGATCGTCGAGATCGGCAAGCAATTGTTGATCACCCGCGGCGCGCTGACCACATTTTCCATCGCCAACGATGTTGCGAAGTACTTCGCGATCATCCCGGCCATGTTCGCCGCCGTGTACCCCGGTCTGGACAAACTGAACATCATGCGGCTGCATTCACCGCAGTCGGCGATCCTCTCGGCGGTCATCTTCAACGCCATCATCATCGTCGCGTTGATCCCGCTGGCGCTGCGGGGTGTGCAGTACAAGCCGTCCGGCGCCAGCGCGATGCTGCGTCGCAATCTCTACATCTATGGCCTCGGCGGCATCATCCTGCCGTTCCTCGGCATCAAATTGATCGACCTCGTGATCCAATACCTGCCCGGAGTTCGGTGACCCTGAGATGCAACCTATCCTCAACGCTTCACGTCAGATCTGGGCTTCCTTCCGGATGCTGATCATCTTCACGGTGATCCTGGGGGTCGCCTACCCGCTGGTCATCACCGCGGTCGCGCAGATCCCCGGGCTCAAGAGCCGCGCCGACGGTTCACCGATCACCCTGGCCGGCAACGTCGTCGGATCCAAACTGCTCGGACAGGGCTTCACCGACAAGGACGGCAATCCGTTGCCCCAGTATTTCCAGTCGCGCCCCTCCGCTGCGGGCAAGGGATACGACCCGACCGCGTCCAGTGCCACCAACCTGGGGCCGGAGTCGATCAACGACACCCTGCCCGATCCTGCCGTCAAGACCGACACCGGTAAGCAGAGCCTGCTCACCAACGTGTGCGCCCGCAGCCTGGCCATCGGCAAGGCCGACGGGGTCGACGGGTCTCGACCGTTCTGCACCCCCGACGGTGTCGGTGCGGTGCTGGCGGTGTTCTGGTCCGGACCCGGCTATCACGGCAGGATCACCCGGGTCGTCTCGATCAACCAGGCCGCGCCGGCCGCGCCGTTCCTCACCACATACCAGGGTGTCAAGGTGGAGGTCGGCAAATTCGGCGAGGACTACACCAGCGGCGAGAGCGTCCCGGTCCGCGGGAATGCCCCTTCGCACCCGGCTGTGCCCGCCGACGCGGTGACGTCCTCCGCGTCAGGGCTGGATCCGGAGATCAGCCCGGACTACGCCCAGATCCAGGAGGCACTGGTCGCCAAGACCCGCAAGATCACCGTCGCGCAGGTCGCCGCCGAGGTCGCCAAGTTCTCCAAGGGCCGGGACCTGGGGTTCATGGGCGAGCCCAGAGTCAATGTGCTGCAGCTGAACTTGGCTCTGGACGCGGCCTACCCTTACAAAAAGTAGTCCACTGCAGAAAAGGAACGCGACTTGATGGCACGGCGTGGGCAGCTCCGGGTGTATCTGGGATCTGCTCCCGGTGTGGGAAAGACGTTCGCCATGCTCGACGAAGGCCACCGCCGTGCCGCCCGCGGCACCGATGTCGTAGTGGCCTTCGTCGAGACCCACGGCCGCACCCACACCGACCGGCAACTCGCCGGGATGGAAGTGCTGCCCCGCAGGATCATCAGCTACCGCGACAGTGACTTCGCCGAGATGGACCTGCAGGCGGTGCTGGACCGGTCACCGGAAGTCGCCCTGGTCGACGAACTGGCGCACAGCAACGTACCGGGAGCCGAACACAGCAAACGCTGGCAGGACGTCGAGCAGCTGCTCGAGGCCGGCATCGACGTGATCAGCACCGTCAACGTCCAGCATCTGGAATCACTCAACGATGTCGTCGTGGCCATCACCGGCGTACCTCAGCGGGAAACGGTCCCCGATGCGGTGGTGCGGGCCGCCGAGCAGGTCGAATTGGTCGACATGACCCCGGAGGCGCTGCGCCGGCGGATGGCACACGGCAACATCTACCGCCCCGAAAAGGTCGATGCCGCGCTGTCCAACTACTTCCGGCCCGGCAACCTCACCGCCCTGCGTGAACTGGCCCTGCTGTGGCTGGCCGACAGCGTCGACGACGGGATGAACAAATACCGCGAGCAGCACGGCATCGACAACACCTGGGAAACCAGGGAACGGGTCGTCGTTGCGCTCACCGGCGGCCCCGAAGGTGACGTGCTGATCCGCCGCGCCGCCCGCATCGCCGCCCGCAACACCGGCGGCGACCTGATGGCCGTACACATCGCCCGCAGCGACGGACTCGCCGGGTCCAGCGTCGCCGCGCTGGCCACGCAACGGCTGCTCGTGGAATCCCTGGGCGGCAGCTACCACCTGATCGTCGGTGACAACCTGGCCAAGTCGATCCTGAACTTCGCCAAGGCCAACAACGCCACCCAGGTGGTCATCGGGGCCAGCCGGCGCCACCCCGTGGTGGCCGCCCTGACCGGTCCCGGCACCGGGCAGAGCATCACCCGCGCCTCCGGCACCATCGATGTCCACGTCGTGAGCCACGAATACATCGGCAAGGGCCGGGTACTCCCCCGGCTCACCCGCGGACTCACCGTCCGCCGGCGACTCACCGGCCTGATCGTCGCGGCCGTGCTGCTCGCCGTGCTCACCCCGGTCAGCGCCCTGCTGCGGAGCGAGTTGAGTCTGGCCAGCGACATGTTGCTGTTCCTGCTGGTGGTGGTCATCGTCTCTCTGGTGGGCGGCTTCTATCCGGCGCTGGTCGCGGCCGTGATCGCCAGCCTGCTGCTGAACTACTACTTCGTGCCGCCGATCCACCAGTTCACCATCTCGGCACCAGAAAACGTTCTGGGCCTAGTCGTCTTCCTGGTCATCGGAGCCCTGGTGTCCCGGGTTGTTGATCTGGCTGCACGCCGCAACTCTGAGGCGGCCCGCTCCAACGCCGAAGCCGAAACCATGTCCACCCTGGCCGGGAGCCTGCTGCGCGGCGAGCAGGCACTGCCCGCGTTGCTGCAGCGGGTCCAGGAAACCTTTGCCGTGCACAGCGTTACCCTGCTGCGCCAGGAATCGGAAGCCCCGGCCAGCGCCGGCGCCAAACCACTGTCACCGTCGGTGGGTGGGCTGCGCGGGAGTTGGTCATGCGTGGCGAGCGTCGGCGACGACCCGTGTCTGCGGCCCGAGGACGGCGACACCGAGGTGCCCATCGGTGAGGACCTCAATCTGGTGCTGCGCGGTCGCACCCTGGCCGCAGAGGACCAACGGGTGCTCACCGCCTTCGCCACCCAAGTCGCAGTCGCCTACCGCCAACGCGGTCTGACCCAGGCAGCCGAGGCGCTGGTTCCACTGGCCGAGGCCGATCGGGCCCGCACCGCCCTGCTGAATGCGGTCAGCCACGACCTGCGGACCCCGATCGCCTCCGCCAAAGCGGCGGTCACCAGCCTGCGCAGCTCGGAGATCACCTGGAGCGAACCCGACCGGCAGGAACTTCTTACTAGCGCTGACCTGGCGCTGGACCGTCTCACGGCGCTGGTGACCAACCTGCTAGATCTGTCTCGGTTGCAGGCCGGCGTCTTCTCCGTCGCCGCCCGACCGGTGGCCGTCGAGGACGTCGTCGGCCGGGTGTTGGAGCTCACCGCACCCGGCGCGGACATCGAACTGGACGTTCCCGAAACCCTGCCAGAGGCCCTGGCCGACGCCGGGCTCCTGGAACGGGTCATCGCGAACCTGGTGGAAAACGCGTTGCGCTATGCACCTCAGGGTCAACCTGTCCGGGTGGCAGCCAGCACCCATGGCCAAGAGATTGAGATCCGGGTAATCGATCGCGGACCAGGCATTCCACCACATGATCGAGAAGGTGTATTCGCACCCTTTCAGCGACGCGACGACAAAGCCACCAGCCTGAGCGCCGGAGTCGGACTTGGCCTGGCCATCGCCCGCGGATTCGTCGAAGCCATGCACGGCAGCATAGCCATGGACGACGCACCCGGCGGCGGACTCATCGTGGCAGTCACCTTACCCATCGCGCCCC
>JAABUI010000697.1_pt1 | contig 23084 bp, 24 predicted proteins | sample 5559111 | NCBI WGS metagenome assembly JAABUI01 (sample SAMN10711870, study PRJNA513365) | rock metagenome | isolation source: Antarctica rocks | place: Antarctica: Victoria Land, Buttleship Promontory
CGGTCCAAGCCCCCGTCGCCGCCGGAGCATCCCTGAAGGTGCAGATCGAAGGCGCCCACGCAATACCCGCCTCCGGAATCTCCGCAGTCGTTCTCAACGTCACCGTCACCCAACCCACCGCCGGCGGATACATCACCGCCTACCCCGACGGCGCCACCCGACCCACCGCATCCAACCTCAACTTCAACCCCGCCCAGACAATCCCCAACCTCGTCGTCGTCCCCGTCGGCGCCGACGGCAAAATCACCCTGTACAACGGCTCCGCCGGCACAGTCCAACTCATCGGCGACATCGCCGGCTACTACCTCGGCGCGCCGCCGCCCTGAGCCTGACCCCTACATCGGATCGATGTAGCCGGCACGAACGGCGGGTCGCAATCCCCGGTGACTCATGTCGAGATGCCCGCGTAGCGGTAGTCGTTGACTCATCAGCCGATGCCCGCTTGGGATCGGGCCTGCGCCCCGCGGCGCCTTGCTGGTGGCCAGCACCAAGAGCTGCGCGGTGAGGGCCTGAATTCTGCCGCTGGATCGCCGCCGGCTTCAGGTCGGCGTACTGCTCCTCGGCGAGGCGGACCCTGTCCGCTGCAGCGACGGCCTGGTGGGCGTCGGCGCGGAACATCGGCGTCCGCGGCCGGTCGTAGGTCTTGATAACCTTCGCGCCGTTGCGGACCTTGGACAAAAGTTTCTGCTGCGGGTGGAAGAAGTTCGTCATCAACGACTGCAACTTCCAGATCTTGTTCAACAGCGACAACTCTGGCGTCGTATCATACCGCAGATACCCGACGATGGTGCGGACCACCGCCCAGTCTTCTGCTCCACATGCGCACCGTCGTTGCAGTTCCCGGCCGGGACCGGGTGAACGTCAACTTCTCCTTCTCACACCATCGCAACAGGTGCCAGTTGATGAACTCGCTACCGTTGTCCGAATCAACCGCCAACGGGGCACCTTCCGATCGACGAGCAAGTCTGCAACGGCCTGCCCGACTGTCGTCTTGCCCGCACCGACCGTGCCAGTAATCAACAGCGCCGACGCTAACTCGGCTGGGTTCGTTGTCACAGCTTCACTCGCCCTTCAGAGGGTGGGCCGGTACGTCGAATCGCCGGGAATGGATATTGGTGTAACAGCGGCGTTTGCGGCGAAGGTCCACGGTGTAGCCGTTCGACGTTGTGGACTGTCCCCGTTGGGCCAACGGCATCCGGGCGACCAACACGCCCGGGCCGTGCTCCTGCCGGCCCACGAGATCCTGTTCCCCAGCCTCGACCGATCCTGAAAACGCGCATCGTCGTCTGAAGCTTGGTCGTCTCCAGTGCTGTGACGCCGGTGTCTCAGGGGTTGTTCGCCTGCCTGATGGTCCGCGGTGGCGGCCCGCATCGCCGACGATGACCCGTCCCGCGGTCCTTGGCGACGCGACGCTCGACCCCCAGGGCCGGGCGTCCCGCTGATCCGTACTCCGCGGATGTTGCCGGCGACGAACAGACGGCGGTCACCAAGCCAGATGTCGACAAACGTCAGGGCCAGCAACTCGCCTGGTCCAAGTCGGCCGTCCCGGTCATCTCCGCCAAATCCGACACGCACAGCCATCCGATGGGATGGCTCCGGTCGCCCTATTGTTCAACCATGCGATCTGATTTGAGTAGCAGTAAGCGATGAGCGCGACAGAACTGGGAGCGGGGCTGGCCTTACTCTTGATTGCAATTGCTGCTGTCGCGCGGATCGCTGGATCAGCAGAGTCGATCGTGCTGGCTGCGCACAACCTGCCCTGGGCGGTGGCGCTCCTCGTCTGGTCCAGCGGGCTGATCCGCTACGACGCTGTGCCAGCCTCGTCCATGTTGGTGCTGGCTTGTGGGATCGTGTCCTTCAACGTGGGAGCCTTCGCCAGTCACGTGAACCCAGCTCGAGCGGCAGCAGTACAAAATGTCAAGTTCCAACAGATACTCCTGCCGCGACGTACGTACGTAGGGCTTTGGTTCGGGTATGCGACAGGGTTTGTTTGGTTGTTGCTGACCATCAAGCACTACTTCGGTCTGAGCGTGTTATTAACTAATCCGAGGATTATTCGCACATACTCCAGCATCGACTATTTGCAGAAGTTTCCATTGCCGGGAAAACTCTTGTTTTACCTAGCGCCGCTGTTGATGGCACTGACAGCAAATCCAGCGCTCGTAGTCGGATTAGCGGACAGGCCCCGTTTGGCCCGGTATACGCTCTATGGCCTGCTGATTGTCACCCAGTTCGCCTCCCTCCAGCGAACAAATATCTTCGTCGGTATTGTTTGGAGTGTAGCAGTGGCTCTGATGGGCGCCCGAACGAACCATTCCGTGCATCACTCATCGGCTAAGCTGAGTGGCTCACCGGGGACAAGAAAACGTCGACGTAGATGGCACGTAGCTGTCGCCGGGGTGGTAGGTGCGGTTATCTGCTTCCAGCTTCTCGGATCCGTATTAGGTAAAACTACATCGACGGATGTGAGATATACCCCTTATTTGGCGTCAAGTGTAAATAAAGAGCCTCTCGCGAGCGCGCTTCTCTATGGATCGAGCGGCATAGAGGGGTTCCTCGCTCTCACTCAGTCGACTAATCATGCGTGGCCACCATCTGTGCAACCACCTATCTACGGGAACTACAATCCGATGACCTACGGAGCTGCAACGTTTTCCATCATTCCCAAGTTCATTCCTCTCTTCATGCCATGGCCCGAGGTCGGCCCCTTCATAAATGTTCCGTTTCCGACGAACGTGTATACCTGGCTGGATCCATGGTACCGCGATTTTCGGGCTCCGGGAGTTGCGCTCCTTGCTTTCGCAATTGGGTTCGCGGCGACTTCTTTCGTTCGCCGTCGGCGATGCTCAGTCCGTGGGTTACTTTTGGCGGGATTAATTGTCACATCAATCGTGTGGGCGCCATTCACTAATCGAATCTTGTCCACCATGACCCTGGAGCTCGGGATTGTCGTCTATATGCTCTGTCGGCCCAGGGCCGGTGATGTATGGCCCGTATCCAAGACCCAGATAGACGCTGATCATGGCGCAAAGGCTCTGTCACGCAACGGGACTGGGATGATGCCGCATTGATCAACGCGGCTATGGACGTCCATGATCCCAATCCCCCTTTCGGGTACCGGCTGATCCGCCGATGAACTGCATGAGCAGGGACACTCGGCCAGTGAGAACCGGGCCGGGCGGCTGTGCAGTCAGCAGCGGATCTTCTCCGCATTCGCGAAGAAGAAGGGCCTGGGGGAAGGCCCTTGCCCGGCGGTCCACGACGATTTTCGCTTGCCAGCGTGATGGGACCTGCCAGGGTCATGGAGCTGCTGTTCTGCCAGTTGTGGGACCAACCGGCTGACTTCGTCGTTGCGCAGGTCCCAGCCGCGCCAACACCAGCAAGAGGGCGTAGTCCCGGCGGGGCCCATCGCGCAGTTGCGGTCGCACCCGGTCAGCATCGCGGGCACCAGCTCGGTGCCGATTCCAACGTGGCAGCGACGTCAAACCCCAACCGGCCACCGACGGCACCGCCGCGCCCAATCCGCCGGCACATGCCCGGCGACATGCGAAACGTCCAGCAGGGACCGCAGTGCGGTGACCAACGACTTGGCCGCCCAGGTCCGCCGCCGGCGGACCTCCACCAGCAGAAACCCGGTCACGTCCGCCTGCCGAAAGCTCCCGCAAACCGGTCGGCAACGGGTTTGCCAGCGTTGACCTCGGCCCGGCGGACCCAGCTTTGTACTGTTTGTGCTGTTCCGATGCCCAGCTTCTCGGCCACCGATTCGATCGCCGCCCAGTTCGACCCATGCTCGGATCGGGATCTCCGCCACCATTTGCACCGCCCGATTCCTCAGCTCGGCCGGGTCACGGCTTTGAAGTGCTTGCCATGACAACAGGAGTGTCCGGACATACCGGTGCGGTTCAGCGGCCGATGACGCGGGCGTGGCGGGCGACTTCGTGACCAGCCTCGGGTTGGATGTCTCGTTCGAGGTCACTTTTGTCGGCGAGTTGGGCTTTGAGTGCGGGGGTGATTGCGGTGCTGGTGACATAGTTCTGGCACTGTTCGCAGATGTTCGCGTAGGGGCGGCCCCTTGGCGGCGATCAGCGCCGTGTTCAGTTGCAGTGGTTGTCGTTGATCGTGATGGAGAGAGGACGTATCAGCGGTTGCCGCAGGACGATGGGTGGACCTGCAGCGGGGGGCTCGACGAGGTGCAGCACGAGCGTGCGTGTTGTTGCGCGGGGGAGTTCGAGATCGATGGTGTAGACGGGGTGGCCCCGTTCTGCCCCGATGGCGGCGGTGCCTGGTCTGTTGTCGATTGTTATGGATGTCAGCAGCGCACCGGCTGTGGCTAGGTAGCCGACTTCGAGGCGGTTGTCGCCACGGTGCACGGGGTAGGAGCGCTGATCGCTGCGGTAGGTGACGTAGTCGGACAGGCCGGTCGGTGGTGCATTGTTGGTGAGCGTGATCGTTGCGGTGACCTGCCGGGAGGCACCGCATCCTGTCCGTTTCCAGCTGAGTGTCCGTCCGAGGTAGTAGTCGAGTTTGTTGCCGCCGTCGTTGACGATGGACAGTCCGACGTAGGGCGCCGGGGTGTTGGGAATTTCGCCGGCGAGGGCGGTTTGCGTTAGGTCGGTTTGGATCGTGGGATGGTCGCTCCAGATGAGGAGGCGGCGTTCGTCGGCGGCGCGCCCAGCGGCGGCGATGAGGGCGACCGTGCTTCCGGGTTTCGCGACCAGTCGGGTACTGACCGCCCGGGCGATGTCGAGTAGGTAACTATGTCGGACGTTGGTGTCCTTCGTCGCCGGGAACTTGGCGTAGACGGTGCTTTGCGTCAGCGCGACGACGTTCGCCGCGGTCACCTTTGTTTTGTCGGCGAGTTCGGCGGGCCCGGTGACGGTGAGCAGGTAGCTCAGGGCAGTTGGGTCGACTGCGATCACGCCGTCCACTTGCTGTCCGCTGTGCATTTTCCACATCGACGCCCAAATCTGCGCGGCGTAAGGGAAGTTTGGGCTGAGGTTTCCGTTGCCGTACAGCGTTGTTGTGCCTGCGCCGCGGTAGAGGTGATCGTAGTCAGGGCCAAAGTTCACGTCAGCGTGCGATCCGGCCAACGCTCCGACGCTGTGGAAGCTGTCGAATTTGAGCTTGCCGTGGTCGGCTGCGACGATGGCGAACGCTCCGGGCAGGCCTCCGGTTCCGCGTGACTCGGCGTCATTTTGGAAGGCCACAAAATAGGTCGCCGACGGCGCTCAAGTGGCTGCGCTGGCCGACGCGACGTTGATCGTTCAGCGAGCCGGCAAGTCAACACGCGATGATGCAAAACATGCGCTCCAAACACTCAATCAAGTCGGGGTCAGTCCAGTCGGCGTCGTTCTGAATATGATCTCCCGGGGTAGCGGTCGTTACGACAGATATGGGTCCGCCTACGGCGTCGAGGTGAACCGCAGATCAGCTCATGTGCCGGTTCCCGAACGAAACCAACCCAGCCACCGCCGCGCCGCGGCTGATGAACCGGCCCCAGACCCGTCCACAGCAAACACTTCGGCGGCGGCTTCGGATCGACCTTGACGATCTCGCTGAGCTTCCACGGGACGCTCGCACGGAAGTCCCAACGTAACGATCAGGGCGTCGACCGCTTCAGCGATCTGAGCTGCGCAGGATCGCATCACCTCCAGCGACGCGCCGAACGGGTCAGCGATCTCGTCCTCGGCCGAGGTAGCCGATCCAGTGATACCTCGCTGAGCCGCAACCTGGGCGACCCGATCCCGTAGCGCTTGCACTGTGGACCGCTCGACATCGACTTCCCCTAAACCGGCACTGAGTCGGACGAATTCACGCAACGTAAAAGTGTGCCGAAACGCCAGTGGTGCGCTCTGCAGCACAAAGGAACGGTGCAACAGCTGGGCTGTTAGGATCACATCGGCGGCCGCAATCAGCGCGGGAGTGAGGCGGCGACCGAAGTGCTCATCTGGATCCGCGCCATATTCGCTCAGTACGATGGCGCAGGACGCGTCCAACGGGTGACCGACCAAAGCCATGGTCCCAGCGCTGACCACAGTGACCGGGGACCCAGCGCCCAACCGGGTGATCAGTAACCGCTCCGCCATCGGAGAACGACAAATGTTCCCAGTACACACGATCAGGACGGTGAACGACACCCACCAAGAGTACAGCGGCAGGGCCGAATCCTGTTTTGCAGAGCAAGAGCCGACCCCGTGCGGAAGATGCGGATTGAAGATGGGATCACTTGCCGCTACGTGTCCAGATCGGCCAGTCTAGGGCCGTCTGGTGCCCAGTTTCTGTACTGACCCGACGTTCGTGAACCGGAAATTCTCAAGGCGCAGTATCATCAAAATCACCTACTGGAACGGCACCACGGGAATAGCAGCAGAACCAATCTAGCCGCAAGGATGTTCGATGGCAACGCTCGAGCACTTTCCGACACAACAGGCCAAATTCGGGTCCACCCAGATACGAACGGCGGCCAAGCGGTACTCAGCTCCTGGGAAAGGCCACGACCGTGTCATGCGCAGCCCAGACTTTCTAGCGGTGGCAGACGGGGCTACTCCTTTGCACCCTTCATGGCCCGATGCCGGTGATTTCGCGCAGTCAGCGCTGACGCTCTTATGTGAATACAGTCAGGATGACCGACTATCCTTACAGCAGGTCTGGCGAGCGGCAATTGCAATGGTCGCGCAGTCGATTACCGTTCCCGCCGTACAGGTCAGCTGCGCCGTGGCGATGGCGCGAGAGAACAACGGGTGCACCGAGGTCGCGGTGTGCGGGGACTGCACGGCCTTCATCAAGATGCGGAACGGAAGCACAGTGGAAATTCGAGATGAACGCGTCCGGCTCCTGAACGCTGAAGCAGATGCTTCATGGGGTGCTGGCAGCGTGTCGAAGCAACGTGTCCGTGAACTGATGAACACCGACGACGGCTACTGGATCTTCTCCATCAATCCGGTAATGGCGGACCACATCGTCAATGTAGCGGCTCCCACCGAAGATATCGACTCCATCCTATTGTTCACTGACGGCTTCCTCACGGACTCAGCACTCCCAATAATTGCAATGCTTAAAGAAGAACCTTTAAACCCGCTCCTCGACGGACTGTGCAGACTCACTGGCCCGGACATTGCCCGGTTCTTCGACGATGATGCGTGTTTTCTGAAGGCCACGATTCTTTAACACCCTGGGGTCAATCCGGTCAGTGAACAAACGGCATGGTCACCGCCGCGTCGCGGCCGACGAGTTTCAGCTTGTCCGGAAAGACCAGTCACGAACCTGACGGCCACGGGCGTCCAACTCCCCGCACAACCCCGAACCTCAGCTGCTCTTACCGCGGCCGGATCACTACCGAGTCGGGATCGAAGCGGGGACCGGGTCTGGTGGGCATGACGGTCACTGAGCACACGGCTTTGATGAGTGCACGTTTGGTTTCCAGCGGCGCTGCGGACCAGTTCTGCGGTGCGTGTGGCCCGATCAGATCGGCCAGGTCGGGCAGCAGCAGCCAGGCGGGGTGTTTCGGCGCCGACCCGACTTCGAACTCGGCGTTTGCGGCGGGGGGTGGCGGTGCTGGATTCGGTTGGCCCGGGCGGCTGCTGCTGCCGGTCTTGGCCGATCGCGGGAAGTATGTCGGGTCGTTGCAGCCAGTTGGTGAGGTAGTTCTCGACCCGTTCGTCGACGGCAGCTTCTTTCCGTTTCACTTTCAAGCACTTGGCGCAGGCGTACGCCGATGCCTGCCGCCGGCCGTTGCCGGTAACCCGTCCCTGCCGGGCGACCAGTGGTTCACCGCATCGGCCGCACTGGGCGATTCCGGTGAGCAGGTGCCGAGGGACGTTGCCGTTGGTGGTGTTGCGGGAAGTATCGGTCAAAAGGGCCACCACCCGGTCGTGGGTGTCGGCGCTGTAGATCGGTGCCCAGCGACCGTCGCCGATGACCTGGCCACGATGGACCCGGCGTCCGGCGTTGCGCTCGCGGAGAAGAACCTGTCGCAGGGTGGCGGATTGCCATGGTTTGCCGCGTGGGGTGGAAGCGCCGATGTCGTTGAGTTGGGCGGCCGTGCTGCGCAGGCTCCGTCCGGCCAGCAGCAGCCGCGCCGCGTCCCGGATCACTTCGGCTTGCTCCGGGTCGAGCTCGTCGTGGGCGCCGGTCCTTTTCCCGTTCTCGTCCCGTTCAACTGTTCGGCGGTATCCGAAGGCAGCGGACGAGTGTGGTTCTCCGCTCTCGGCGCGGTCTTGGAATTGGCGCTGCATCCGCCGGGACCTCGCCTCGGCGCCTTCGGGCGAAGTGAACAAGTTCCGCTGCCTGCGGTCGTCTCACCTTCAGGGGTTGCCCGGGCAATTGCTGGACCGGCGACGGCCACGGCGGAATCGCGCTCGCGGTCCACGGGGATGTCGCTGAGCATCGGCTCATCCTCGGGGCGCCGCTCGGGCCGCGTCAAGGACCGGGCCGTACCGGTGTTGATCCCGGGAACCGACCGAACCCGGCGGGTCGCTTGGGCTGGGACGTCGGTGATCCGGCGGTTCACCGCCGGCACGTCACGAACTAGCTCATCGTCGTGGAGGTCCGCCCGTTGTTCCGCCGAGTTGCGCGGTTGTGGCGCGTTCGCCGCACCGGCCGAAGTAGCGGTGGGTGCGCCGGTGTGGGTCGCCTCGGTAGCCGCCGAGGTCGGCGCCGGCAGATTGGTCACCGTGGTCACCGTTGTCGCTGCGTTGAACGAACAGCTGACGCCGCGGTGAGGTAACCGAACCTTGTTTTTCTGGACATTGAAAGCCTTCTTTGCCACGTCGTGAAACAGCACTTCGGGTTGGACTATTGGGCGGCGGCGATGTAGTCGAGTGTCACGGAGTAGGTGTCGGATGGCAGGGCCGGTATCTGCACCTGGTAGTCGTTGCTGAGCGGGTCGCCTCCCGAGCCGGACGGGCCGGTCTGTTGATGGACCACCAGCGAGGAGGTTGCCGAGAGCGCCTGGAACGGTGTCGATCCGCTCTCGCGTGCCTGCAGCGACCCGATGGGGATGGTGGCGGTGTTGCCCGGGGTTGCGCCGGTCAGCGATCCTGTTCTTGCCTGGACGGTGACGGAGTAGCCGCTGTTGCTGGTGACGGTCATGGTGACCGCACCGTTTTGGGTGACGGTGCTGTTGGGCGGGCCGGTGAGGGTGAAGGACGGGGTGAGTCCGCTCATCGAGATGGCCGTGGCGTAGGGAGTGACGGTTCTGCGATGCGAGCGTTGGAGATGTAGGCGCGTGCTGCTTCGGGGTCGAGTGGTCGTGACATGAGGTATCCCTGCGCGCTGTCGCACGCGAGTGCTGTCAGGGTGTCGCGTTGGGTGGGGTGTTCGATGCCTTCGGCTGTTGCACGCAGGTGCAGGACTCGGGCCAGCTGCAGGATGGTGTCGATGAAGGCGGTGCCTTCGTTGGTGGGGTCTTGCAGGGGGTCGATGAGGGATTTGTCGATCTTGAGGATGTCGATCGGGAACTGCCGCAGATAGCTCAAGGAGGAGTAGCCGGTCCCGAAGTCATCGATCGCGATGCGGATCCCGAGGTCTTTGAACTGACGAAGGACGAGCGTGATCTGCTCCGGGTGGGTCATCAGGACGCTCTCGGTGATCTCCAGGACGAGGCGTTCGGGCGGTAGCCCACTGAAGGCCAAGGCGTTCTGCACGTCCTGGAACAGTCCCGGGTGCTGCAACTGGTGGGCGGACAGGTTGACTGACACGCTGATCGGTGCACTGGTCGGTGTGGCCCAGTCAGCTGCTTCCAGGCAGGCGCGTTCGAGGATCCAACGGCCGAGCGGGATGATGAATCCGGTCTCTTCTGCCAGTGGGATGAACCGGTCGGGGCTGATCAGGCCCAGGTCGGGGTGCTGCCAGCGGACAAGGGCCTCGAATCCTTCTAGACTGCTGTCGGCCAGGCAGAGTTGTGGCTGATACTGCAGAAAGAATTCGGCCCGCTTCAGGGCGCTGTCGAAGCCGCTCATCAGGTTCATCCGGTCCACGATGCGTGAGCGCATGACGCTTTCGAACACGGTGTAGCGGTCCTTACCGCACGCTTTGGATTCATACATCGCAGCATCAGCCTCGCTTAGCAGCGTCTCCGGCGTCGTGCCTGTGCCGGCGAAGGCGATCCCGACGCTGGCGGACAGCCGGATCTGCTGTCCCTCGATCTCGGCAGGTTGGCGCAGCACGGACATGATGCGCTGGGCCAGTACGGTCACAGCATCGAGGTCGGTGATGTTGTCGATCAGGATCGCGAACTCGTCCCCGCCCAGTCGCGCAACGGTATCGCCAGGGCGCACGACCGAGGAGAGCCGTTTGCTGACCAGGACCAGCAGTTCGTCACCGACTTGGTGGCCGAGGCTGTCGTTGACCGCTTTGAACCCGTCCAAGTCGCAGAAGCACACGGCCACCGTGCCACCCAGCCGCGGGGAGGCCGCGAGTGCGTGCTCGACCCGGTCGTGCAACAGGGCACGGTTGGCTAAGCCGGTGAGGCTGTCGTGGAAAGCTTGATGGCGCAGGTCGCGTTCCAGAGCGTGCTGAGTGTCCAGGGCGTGGTGGAGGTCCTCGCTGCGGTCTCTCAGCTCGACCGTCTGTAGGCGTAGTCGCCCGAACAGCCAACTCGTCCGCACGGCCGCCAAGGCGAACAGGACAATCGAGGTGGCTGCCAATACCCCGACGTCTACTTGCACACCGAAGAGTCCACCGACGAGCAGGACCACGGGAGAGGCGAACCCAGCCCCGGCCACCAATGCCCACCACAAGCGTGGGGCCGGTCGCGCTCCCGAAGACGCCATCGCGGTGGCCATGTTCGGGTGCAGCGCCGCCGCAGCAAGCACCACATAATTCGCCAGGAACAGCGCATCGACCGGGTTGCCTGCGTTGTAGTTCGAATGCAGCACCAGCAGGTCATAGATGAAGTCCGCGGCCAGCATCAGCACCACCGCCGCGCTAAGAAGCGTGTCCGAGGTACGGCGAGTCGCGCCGCTGAGCATCGAGCGGACGATGATGAACAGGCACCCCCAGATCCATCACCGGGTAGGCCATCGTCACAAACTTGCCGAACCCACTCAGGCTGGCGTCGTGGACGTAGGAACCCATCAGGAACTGCCAGGACAGCGCCAGCGCCCCGACGCACACCATCGCCGCGTCCGCCTTAGATTCGCGTGGTCCAGGCGCCCTGCGTAATCCCCGGACCTGAAAGACACCCGCGAACAGAAACGGATAGCCAGCCAGGTAGAGCGCGTCGGCGATCGAGGGAAACGGCGCCGCCGCGTGCAGCACCACATCGTAGAAGTCAAGAACGGCGTCCCCGGCGACGAAGAAAGCATTCGCGATCGCGAGCAGGTACCAACCCGACCGCTGCCCGGGACGATGCAGCCGAACAGCCCACAACAGGCACAGCGTGGAGACGAACCCGACACCGGAATACACGACATCCTGGGCCAAACCGTGAGGGGTGAGGAAATAGCCCGCCACGGCGAGCGCGCCGACGACCAGGACGACCTGCCACGCTCGGTTTCCCAACTGTCCCTGGTGGTCGGGGTCGGCGTCGGTGGCATGGATGGTGATTCTGCCGCGATGGGCCTCGTGAAAGTCTTGCTGGGAACGGTAGATCTCGATGGTCGTGGCGTCCGTTCTCGGATATGCCTCAAAATATCCATTCGAACTAGGTACGGCCATGTGTTCTACCTCCCCTTCTTGCATGTGTGATCACGGAGGCTGGGATGTCGTGTCTACTGCTGTTAGCGCAGACCAGATCGGGCCGACCCACCTCCCCTGGACACCGACACCGACCCCAGGCCCACCGCAGTGGTCACCGGCACGAGGGCCAAGGTGCCCGCAACCGTCAGAGTTGCGCACCTGCGCCCCACCGGATGGAACTCATCCGCGCTGCGCTGCGACCCATGTCGAACCTTCTCCCATTGACATTCCGCGCACACAGCACGGTCCGGTGTGGTTGAGGGCCGCCACCCAACCTGTCAGATCCATCACCCGCATGCGTCCTCGGGCCCTCAGTGCTGTGACACTAGCGGCCTAATGCATGATTGCGCAACGAAGGTCACACGTTCGTGAAAGCCCTACTCTAACGGGCAAAAGCATGATGGATCTCCTTTGTTCCCGTCAGCAAGATGGGCAGAACACCATTGCGACGAACCCTTCGGTGAAGTTGCACCGTACGTGGTTCTGGCAACTTCTCACCCTCGACGGGTGCAATGGTCCCGCCGAAGGGCCGCTCAGCTCACTGACCAGGTCATTCCCGTTTGACCCGCCCGGTGAGTTGTTCGGTGAGGGGAGGTCGTACGGAGCCGGGCCGGGGTCAGTCGAGTTCGAGGTTTCGGGTCCGGTCGATGAGTTCGTTGATCCTGGTGTCGATGTCGTCCATCGTGGTTGAGAGGGAGGCGAGTTGGGCGATGGCGTCCTTCTTCTTCTGGTTCGCGGCGGCCCAGTTGTAGGCCGGCCGTGGGGGTGCGGGCTCCCCCGCTTCGGTTTCGGCTGGGTTCAGGTTGTCGACGACTTCGTCGACGTTCAGGTCGCGATGCGCGGGAAGTCCGGTCTGGACCTGCCGGGCCAGGATCGAGATGGCGTGCCGGCTCAGCGGGTGGATCGGTAGTGGGAGGTGTCCCCACTGGTTGATCGGCGGGAACAGCGGGACCGGCAGGGTTTTCGCCCGGATCGACGTAAGTGCCTGGCATACGTGCCTGCTGGCCGGGGTGACCGGGTGTGCGTGTTTGAGTAGCTGGGCCATGCGTTTGGCGCTCGTACCGCCGACTTCGGCGTCGACGACCCGTCGCCACCGGGCGAGCGCGCACGGCCCGCACAGCACCGCATCGGCCGCAGCGTCGATGACGTGGAGCTCACCGGAGGTGTCGGCGACACCCGCGACCCCGTCGACGATCTGGAGTTGCCCGACCCGCATCACGGTCAGCTCTCGGTACGGAAGGTCCGTCGATGCGGCCAAGGTGAGCAGGGCTTTGTCGCGGCGGCCGAACAGCCCGGCGGTCCAGCCCCGGGAAGGCAACAGCCGCAGCGCCGCCACCACCAGGTCTGTCACTTGTCTAGTTATCTGGCGGTTTCTGTTCGAATTAAGTGGCGCTTCTGTTCGCATATCTGGCGCTAGAACGACGGCTTGGGGTGCATCACTGCAGGTCAGGGGCGAAGAGCCAGATCCGAGGCTCGAATGGCCGATCGAATTTCGCGCCAGATAGCGTGAATAGAAGCCGCCAGATAATTCGAACAGTCACACTCCAGCGATCAGGTGTCTACGGGTCGGCGAGCAGCGCCAGGATTCTGCGGTTGAGGTCGGCGGCCTTCCGGTCCGTCTCGTCCAGGGTGCGGTCGACTCCGCGGAGGTGTGCCTGGTCGGCGCGGCGCCGCGCGACGGCCTGTTCCCAGTCGCCAACCGTGTAGGGGGTGGCCGGTGGCGCGACCGGCGGCGCGGGCGGCGGCGGTTGCTGCGGTTCGTCGGGGGTTTGCGGGTCGACGCGGTGCACCGCGCCCTGACTGGTGGTGTTGCCGCGGGCCAGGTGGGACACCGAGTGCGGGGACAGCGGCCGGGGGTCGATCGCCAGATAGCCGCGGGGGTCGATCGGCGGTAGCAGCGGCACCTCGGCGATGCCGGTGGCCAGGGAGCGGCGGCTTCGGCACAGGTGCGGCGACGCCCCGCCTACTGCGGGGGCGCGGTCGATCGCCCTGGCGAGGGTGCGGGTGGCGGGTGAGGTGAGCGCGAGGTGCAGGGCGCGGAGCCAGCGGACCAACGCGCGCGGCCCGCACAGCACCGGATCCTCGTCGGGGTGGAGGGTGACCGACCCGATCGTCGTGTTGATGGTGGCGACCCCGTCGATCACCGTGATGTCCCCGGCGGTGAGGGCGGCGATCCGCCGGTACGGCACCCCCGCCCAGGCCAAGACCAGCAGCGCCCGGTCCCGGCGGCCGAACCAGCCGTTGATCCACCCGTGGGACGGCAGCCGCCGCAACGCCGCCTCCACCCGGTCGGCGGAAAGCTCCTGCCGTCCCGGCCGGGCCGGGCGGCCCCGCAGCACGTCGCGGACCTGCCCGGTCCGCTCCGGCGGGGTCACGCCGGCGTCCCGGTGCGCGGCGTCGATCGCCGTCAGCCGGCGGCCCAGCGTCGCCGTCGCCGCCGCGGGGCAGTCGCCGAAAAACATCAGCACCGTCTCGGAAGTCGCGGGCAACCGGGCGCGGCCGGTGACCGCGCACCAATCGGTGAACAACGCCCACTCCGCGCCCCCAGCGGGCGCGCCTGCGGCGGCCACGCCCGAGTCGGCCAACTGGTCGGGTGGATTGCTCATGTCTACAGGCCGAGCGTGGTGACCGCGTTGCCGACCAGCGGGGCATGCTCCCGGGCGTAGGTCTCCAGGATGGCGGGGTTGCGGTGCCCGGTCTGCCGCATGATCGCATGCGCATCCGCCCCCTGCCGGAACGCTTCGGTGACGAACCCGGACCGCAACGAATGCCCACCCAGCTTCGCAATTTGTTGCGCGGTGTATCCGGCGTCGGCGGCGCGGCGGGCCAGCACCACATTCACCGCCTGCCCCGACATCCCCGCCGCGCCGATCCGGCCGGTCTTGTGGACCAGTGGGAACAACGCCCGCCCCGGAACCGCCGGGCCTGGTAGGTCGACCCGGCAGACATGCCCGTCCACTCCCCCATCGGATGCCTGCCGGCGGAGTTCGGTCATCACCGACCGCCGCTGCCCCGCCGGATCCACCCGGTCGGCGGCGTCCAACAACAGCCGCCACCGGGTGTACGCGCAGGGCGGGCACGTCGCCGGGTCCCGCCCATAGGGCACGGCCTTCACCGTTCCGCGGGCCTCCTGATCGGTCTTGGACGTCCGCAGCCGCAGATGCAAACCGTCCACCCGATGCACCGCGACATCCCCCACCGCCAGGCCGACGAGTTCCGAGCGGCGGGCGGCGGTGGCGAACCCGACCAGAAGCAGCGCCGCGTCCCGCCGGGCGATCACCCCACCAGGCCAGGTCGAGAACGGCGCCATCGCGGCGAGCAGGCTGCGGATGTCCTCCAGCAGCAGCGGGGCCCGCCGGTTCGGTGGGGTGGCGCGGAGCCGGCGGATCCCGGACAGCGCCCGGCGGACCACCTCGGAGCGGCCCGGCGCAGCCAGGCCCGCGGCGGTGTGGAACTGATTGATCGAGGAGGTCCATCGGGTCAGCGTGGCCGGGCTGTACCGCCACTCCCCCGCCACCGTCTGGTCCGCGGCCGCCCCGGTCAGGTACGCCGCGACCACCATCGGATCCGCCGGCAACACCGCATAGCCCGCCGCGGTCGCCCACCCTTGAAACCGGGCCCAGTCCGACCGGTACGCCGCCTTCGTGTTCACCGACGTCGACGCCTCCACCGCCGCCCACACCCGCTCGAGAGCCTCCACGGGCAAGTCGAGAGCCTCGACGGGCGAACCCTGGCGGTGGTTGGCGAGCGTTCCAACGTCTCGTTGGACGGCAGAGACCGCGGGAGGCGCCGATTCGGCGGCCAGTGGCGGCCGCTCTCCTACTACCTCCATCGGACCCTTCCGATCGCGTGTCCTTGTACGGCGGCAGCATCCCTGACCAGCGCCGACGTCATCCGGATGTCCCGTTCGCGTTCCGATGTCAGCTGATCACGCTCAACTGACGTGCGCCCTGCGCAGAAGCGGGGGCTCCTGCGCCAATCATCTCGTCAGTACCGGCCTGCGTCGACCGGCGGTCTGGCGATCACAGGCCACCTGACCTGCGTAGATGCAGGCCACTGACAAGCTGTCTGCGCCGCTGACACGGCACTGACAAGTTATCTGCGAGCTGACAAGTTGCCTGTCACGGGACAGTGTGCCGATCGAGTGCTGTGAACTGCGGACGTTCGGCACGGTTGACCCTAGTCACTCTCCACTACCGTTGGATTACTAGACATAATTGGGGAATATGATAGGATCAGTCCGTCGGACACGCACTGCCCATACCAGCAGAAACCCGAGCCTCACCAGCTCAACTGCCCCATTCGTCACGTGACGGAAAGAGGTTCTGACATGGCCAATCACCCGAATACGACCCGTGGGGATTCTGCTCCAGGTATCCCGGACACCGCCGGCAGTCGTCCCCTGGTCAATGCTCTACGCCATGGGTTTCCCCTGTCCGTCGATCGGCAAGCACAGGCGGCAGCCACGCTGGACGAACGAGCTATAGAACGGCTCCTGACCCTTCACGATGGCGGGCATGCCATGCGCCGGGTGCACTTCGAGCGCTGCGACGAGGACGCCCAAGACGCCGCGAACTGGTTCGACACCAAGCAAGACACCGTTGTGGAGCCGTTGGTCCGCCGACTCGGGTACTCACCGACGCGGGAGGAGTGGCGCGCTGAATACAGCCTGACGTTCCAAGGCTTTGAAATTGCCAGCAGGCTCGCGGCGGATTGCCATGACGCGCACTCCGCCAGGGCTGAACGATGACCGCCGTCGACTGGGCACACACTGCCGTCGCCCGACAGCGGCGCGAAGCGAAAGCTCGGATCCTGGCCAAGTACGCCTGGGACCGCGGCATCACCGGCGCTGAACTCCTCGACCTGGACGAGGAGCGCCGTTTCTGCTTTGCACGGGCCGCCGAAGTGCCGCCGCCGTCAACGACCGAAACTTGGGAGTTGGTGAGCGATCTGCTCGCAGATATGGCCGCCTGGGCTACCAAACACTCGGGACACGCCGCGACCAAACAGCTCCTAACTGCGGAGAAGAGCAGATGGCTGCCCTGCCGGAGCCAGGATCATCACCGGCCGTCAAGTACCGTTCAATCACCACTTGATGCGGGCCTCACCAGCCCCCGAGCTTCCCGGAGCCAATCGTGACCGTCGTCTCCCTCGAACCCGATCTCAACCTCACCGATGTCGGTAGGCAGCTGGCCAACTACTCAGCTGCTGACGCACCCGAGGCTGCGTTGCTGAACATTTCCCGGGCGCTGCTGGCTCGTCTGCATCAACATATCGGTCAGGAAGGCGACTACATCAACGAAATCGAACTTCTCACCACTGAGAACCTCGATTTGGTCGATCAGATCGAACGGCTGGCCTCCACGCCGAATACGCAGGGCCGGCCATCATGAACCCGACGGGCGCTCGTCACACCCTGCCGAACGAGGGAGAACCCGCTCATATGACCGTCGTCAACGAGCCACTTATCGAGATCACCACCCTCAGCGCAGATCGCGGCACCGTGGACGGGCAAGCCGTAGCCCGGAACACCTACGGCTCAATCCACCAAGCCTGCATAGCCGAGCTGGGACGCCGAGCCGCAGATACGGGAAACTCAGTCCTCGCACACGCCGTTGACACCATCAACGAACGGGCCGAGTTCTGGATCCGAGTGCAACCTGACGGCACCGTCACCAACGCCGAGCCGCCGCGGCCGCCAGCAGCGGCCACACCGCCGACCGCCGCAGCACCTTCAACGCCGCCGACGCCGCTGCAGGTTCCATCTCCAGCACCGACTAACGGTTCGCCAGCCGCAGACCCTCCAGTACCGGTTCGCGGTCAGGCTTCGGCACCGATGCACGTTCCGCCTGCGCAGCCGGCGGGCGCGGTTCACACTCAGGCTCCGGTGACGTCCCAACCGCCCCGCGAACACGCGTTCGCACCTTCTGCCGTCGGCGGTAGCAGCAACGGCGCCGGACAACCGCAACAGCTGGTACCCAGTGAGCCACCCGCTTCGGTCCCAACCTTGTCGGACCTCCTTTCCGGTCGTCCGGACCCGCAACCTGGGCCAGCGGAGCTGGGTTGGCAGGCCGCAGTGCGGCGCGCAACTTTCGGGCTGATCACTATCGCGCCGGGCAAGGCTGAAATGGCTCACCGGCAGGCAGTGGCTGCTGTACAGCGGAGCCTCAACGGTCCGAAGACGATCGCTATTATCAATCCCAAAGGTGGCGCGGACAAGACCACGGCCAGTCTGTTGATCGCCGCGACCTTCGGTATCCACCGCGGGGGTTACACCATCGCGTGGGACAACAACGAGACACGCGGGACAATGGGGTGGCGGGCGATTCCTGCCCGGCATACAAACACTGCAGTCGATCTGCATCGTGAGCTGTACCGATTCGAAGATCCCAGCTTGTCCCGGGTCGGGGATCTCGACAACTTTGTCCGTGGGCAGGGAAGCGCCCAATTCGACGTGTTGGCCTCGGACGAAGACGCCGACTCGGCGGCCTCCATCGATGCGGCGAAGTTCAACGCACTACACGCGACGCTCAGCCGCTTCTACCGCGTCATCGTTGTCGATACCGGCAACAACATGCGTGCCTCCAATTGGCAAGCAGCGGTACAAAAAGCCGACCAGCTGGTCATCGTCTCTACAATCCGAGAAGACACGTCACAGTCCGCCGCCTGGGTGGCGGACGCTCTTCGCAGCCAGGGCATGGAGGACAAGGTGCGGCACGCCGTCACGGTCATCGCAGCGCCAGGTCCGAAGCCTGACATGGAGCTGGATCGTCGGCTTACTGACCATTTCACCAACTTGACCCGAGCTGTAGCTCACGTTCCGTTCGACTCGGCTCTCGTGGCGGGCGGACCGATCCAGATCGACGCGCTCAGCTCGGCCTCGCGGGAGGCTTGGCTGCATGTGACCGCGTTGGTTGCGGACGGCCTTTGATCGTGCGCTTCGGCGAGGTGCCTGAGGTGACCGCGTCGGACGATTCCGTCAGGGAGATGCTGGCGGCCGCAGTGCGGGCCGCCCGGCCAGTGCTGGCTGTCGTTGACCGGCCGGAGCTGCCTGAGGGTGCTGAAGAGGCCATGCAGCAGGTATTGGACGCTGCTCAGGCCCCGAATACCCGCGCTGCCTGGTCGGCGGACTGGGCGAAGTGGGGGCGCTGGTGCGCGCTGCACGGGTACGAACCGATCCCTGCCCATCCTGACCTGGTGCGTTATTACCTGACGATGAAAGCTTCCGAGGTCACGTCGGACGGAAAATTTGTGTACGCCTCAGCAACACTTGGCCGGTGGTTATCCACGATCAACAAGCTGCACGCACTTGCTGGACTATCTCGGCCTGGGGAGTCGGCAGTCGTGCGCGATACGTTGCGCGGCATCCGGCGTCTTCGGGCCATCCCACCTCGCCAACTCGCCCCCTTGGAACCTGAGGATCTTCGCTTGGTTGTCCGACGGATGCGGTCCGACGCAGCTGAAGGTACGTGGGTCCAACGGCTTCGAGAACGGCGCGATTCGGCGTTGTTGCTTTGGGGCGTAGCAGGTGCGTTCAGAGCCTCCGAACTCGTCACTTTGCACGTCGGTGACGTGACTTTCCGCCGCACCACCGGGTTGTTCGTGACAGTCCGCCAATCCAAGACCGACCCCGACGCCAAGGGGCAAGTGAAAGCGTTGGTGCTCGGTGCCCACCACGAAACTTGCCCGGTCTGCGCCTACTGGCGCTGGCGGCAAGTACTAGACGCCCACCTCAGAGGCCGCTCGGCGGTCATCAAGCTTCTCCGACCGCAGGAGCAATTCGATGCTCATGTGTGTCGCGGCGCGGGCCTGCCAGCCTGGCCAGATGCTGACCAGCCCTTGTTCCGACGGATCACGAAAGCTGGGTTGGTCGGGGACGGATTCCTGACTCGAGCCACTCTGTACGACGTGGTGAAGCGACGGTCGAGGCAAGCTGAGTTGGATCCTGAACTTATCGCCCGTCTGGGTGCTCATTCGCTGCGTGCCGGGTTCGTGACGGCGACAACCCGCGCCGGCGCGACGACGGCGCAAATCAAGCGGCAAACCGGGCACACCGACGACCGCTCGGTGGAGCGATATGTTCGCGGGTTGGCCCCGGATGAGCAGAACGCAGTACAGGTTCTCGGGCTATGACCGCCCCACGCGCCGGGCCTGTCGCATCGGCTGCGACAGTCGCCGGATACCTCGCCGATTGGCAGCTTTTTGCGGATTGGTGCACGGCAGTCGAATGTGATCCGTATGCCGCCGGCCCGGCCGCAATTTTGACTTTCCTAGATGAGCATCCGGGGCGGCCAGGAGGACAGCGCCGCCGGGTCGCGGCGATGAACTGGATACACGATCAGCGCGGTGTTCCGTCTCCAGGACGAGACCAAGCGGTATCCGATCGTCTGCGGCCCGGCCAGGCCCTGGCGCGAGCCGGTCGAGAAACGACCGTCGCCTCGGTGCTCCGCCTTATTCCCTCGCACGGCTGGCCGGTGGGTGCATTCGGTCGGCGCGACAGAGCGTTGCTGGTGCTGTCTCAACGGGCAGGCTTAACGTTTGAACGGCTCCAAAATCTGACCTGGGGCGAGCTGCGCGTGGACGAGTCCGGTCTGTGGGTTAACGGGCCGAACGGACCAATATGTGTTCCCCGTGACGCTGACACGGTGTTGTGTTCCGTGTGCGCATGGGTCAGGTGGGCGCGGATCCTGGAGATAGCGATGCGGGAGGTCTCTACGCGGGTGTTGGCTGCAGCCGTAGCCAAGACGGACCCGATACGGCCGGAATCTCGGCACGTGTGCGCTCGCCAACCAGAGCCAGGTGCTTATGCTGGGGCTCCGGTCTTCGTCCCTATGACCCGGTGGGGAGATTGGGCCTTGGAACCGCAGGCCATGTACCGCAAGTCGTTGTCCGCGGTAGTGCGGGCCCATTTGAACGGCGACAGCCCGGTGCACCAAATTCTGCCCGTACCGGGCATCGAGGCTCCACCTGAGCATGAACCTCAAGTCACCTCTATCGCCGTTGTGGAGCGCGCCGAGGACGTCCAGGCGAGGATGCGGGAAGGGCTCACCAGGCGCGCTGAAGCGCAGATTGCGTTGCGGAATACCGGTGCCTTGTTGCAGGAGGTTGAGGACCGCGCCGACGAACTGATGCGCCGCACTCAGGCGCTCCTAGCGATGGCGGAGTAGGTGGCTGCACTTTGAATCTGGCGCGGACTGGGCGGTGAATGGGGGACAGGCGTGAGTTCGTGTAGCGCCAGGCCACCGTCGACCAGAAGCGACATGTTGGGTATGACCTCAACCCTGGCACTCCTATTTTCCGGCCGAGTAAGTTCGGGACATCCGGCGAGCCATCCGACCTCGTGGTCCTGACTTTGAACAAGGCCGAGGCGGACGCGGTCCCAGTTACGGCGCGAATTTGCCGCACGTTCAGTGACGACCGGCGGCAAGGCTTTAGGCGGACCCGCGAGGTTTGCAGCTCTAGCGGGCCCTGGGGGTGCGCACCCCGAGCATCAGTATCGCCGCGCCGGCGATCGCGATCACTGCTCCGCCGTAGATCCAGAAGTGGCTGTTGGTCATTGGGCTGCCCTTGACCAGGCCGGTGCCTTGCAGGATGAACAGCAAGCCGAGAACGGTGATCAAGCCACCTGCAGCCACCAGAAGGTTCCGCTTCATCACGTGACTCGATTCTTCGTCAGGCAGTGCTGTGCTGGGGGGTGCAGCAAACACTAGCTGCGCCTCATCGGGCGGGCACGCGGCGGCGGAGACTCTGTTTCTCCATGCGGCCAGTTCAGCCGCCACCGCAGCCGACCACCATTACCGACGCCTTGGATGTGCTTCGGTGGTGGATTCCTTGGATGACGCCCGGGGTGTCACGGAGCAACTCCTGCGGTCGATGCCCATGTCACCAACTCCGTGACGCGGACACGATTCGAGGTGAGTCCGGCTTGCGTCGTAACGCGGTCCAACATCATTGCGATGTGACGCTCATTGGTGAACCAGACGACCCCGACGAGGTGGTGTGCGTTGCGATAGCCGGCCAGCATGCTGGTGTATTCGGCGGGTCGTTTCGCGCTGAGTTCGACCTCGATGGCCATGGGTCTGCCGTCTGGATCGGCTAGGACGGGCAGCACCTGGCCCCACGTGATCTGGTTGCCGTCGGCGTCGGTCACCGCTTCCTCGATGGGACTGCCGTTGCCGCGGGGTTCACGGCCGACGCGGTAGGTGACCGGATCGGTCAGGTCCAAAAATCCGTCCCGCCGATCCGGTCCGTGCACAGCCGAGTAGGGATTGGCCGGATCGTTCGGAACCACAATTAGGTCGGGAACGTAGGGACTTCGGCCCGGTCGTGGATAGGCCGCGAAGGACAACGGCGTGAGCAGATCACCAGCTGCTCGGCCTCGCACTTCTAGCCGCTGGATCTCGCGTTCGGACTTCACGCCGTGGCCGAGCCGGTAGTACGAAACCGCAAGGTCGGCGATTGACAGATTGTGTTCGACTACCCCGGCGGACACCTTCGCCGGAAACAAATCGGGGATACGGCCGCTCTCGGTTTCAGCGACGTATCCGGCGGTCATAATCCCCAAGCCGGTAGCGAGTAACAGGTCGGACGACCCCTGGATCCATCGGACGCGGCGTACCAGTCTTGCGCCCACTAGGCGACGGACCCGGCGCGTCACGGTTTGCTCCGAGCGTCCCAACATCCGGGCCAGCACCGGGTTGGTCATGTACGGAAACCGGGCCAACCAATCCAACACGGTCAGATCGTCGGTCGTCAGCTGGAACCCTTTGGTCACCACCGCCGTCGCCATTCCGCTACCCCTCCCAAACCCTGAGCATGAGCCCTGAAACTCGCGGCCGCACGACACCCACCGTACCTGCCGCATAGCGGAAAACGATGCACGCAGAACCATACATCCATAGGAATACATCGTGTGTACCCCCACCAGCACCCCATAACAGCAGCTCACCTGGCACCTGCCGTGCGACACGCCCGAGACAGCTAACCCCCTTGAGAAGGTAGATATTTTGATGAAGGGCTGCATAAATGTGGATCTATGGTTTAAGGCAACCGCCGCCGCTCCGCGCCGGCGCGGCTCGCTACGCTCGCCGGACTAGTTGGGTGGTCCCGCTCCGCCGTCCTCCGGGACGCCTCCGCTGGTTGGGTGTGCCACACGGGGGCTCTGCCCCTCCTCACCCCCTCCGGGGGCCTGTCTCGCTGCGCTCGATTCGGCCCCCTGGAGGGGGTTCGTCGTGTCAGCGGCTTCGCCTGTCGGCCCCCAGGGCGCTGCCTCGCTGCGCTCGGTTCGCGCCCTGTGTGGGCCGCCTGGCTGCGCCTTGGCCCCCGTGTGGCGGGTCGGTTCGCCACCCCGTGGGCCGGGCGCACCTTGCTCGTTCCTCGCTGGTGCTACCCGTGCCCTGGGGTGT
>JAABUI010000698.1_pt1 | contig 23028 bp, 25 predicted proteins | sample 5559111 | NCBI WGS metagenome assembly JAABUI01 (sample SAMN10711870, study PRJNA513365) | rock metagenome | isolation source: Antarctica rocks | place: Antarctica: Victoria Land, Buttleship Promontory
TAATCAGCCGTGCCGATCATGCCGATCCCGGGGTGATAGTGCCGCGACGACATGTTCGACTGCTTTCCCCTCTGATTGGAAAGTGATGCCACCTCTTTCGACCCCGACATCCGGCCCTTCCTCTCCCTTGCCTCCCTGCGCCCACTCAGCACCTGGACTGACTTCGCTCACCAGACCATGGCCCTCACCCTCCGACTTCCGCTGACATATCGTGGTCAGCAGCTGCCTATGTTCTCACATAATACTGCCACCTGCACTGTCGAGAGCTCGCGCTTCGTTAGATTGCTAGATATACTACCTCCATAGTCTCAATCCATCCTCACCAAACATTTCACGTGCACCTGACTGACTATTCACCTACTGGCCCAACCCATCACTTCACTTCAGCTGTGCCTTCCGCAAACGTCGTCACCTCCCCGATCAACCCTTCGCGTTCTGCCCTTCACCACAACCCTTCCAAGACACCCTCCTAGGCACCGAGACTCATGGTATATACAAGAAATCTAACATACTCTGCAGCGCTTCTGCTGCTGGCGGTGTTACCGCTGGCCCTGAGCCACGGTGACGACCATGGCAGTGGGACGGCAGCCACGGCAGTGGCGCAGACGTCGCTTTGGAATTCGAGCACAACTTTCACCAGCACGTCTGAGCAGAGCTACTTTGCCCACTCGGAATATAGGGGCCTTGTGCTAGCCCATATCGGGCTGATGATCATTGCATGGTTCTTTGTCTTACCGATCGGTGGGTCCATGTGCAGATGTACGTGGGGTTTCGTCGCTAAAGACAAGTCTTACAGGTGTGATGCTGAGTGTTGCGCGGTCTCAACTTGCTCTTCTCGTCCAACTCGCTTTCCTAGGATTGCAAAGCATTGGGTTATGGTTGGGCACAATCTATTCGAGTAGGACCCCGGACCTATACAGAAACAACGCCCATAACAAAATTGGCTGGAGCGTGACATGGATCATTCTGATACAATGCGTTGTTGGGCTTGTCAAGCTCGCAGCCACCATCGGGATGCCAGAAATAAAGCAAGAAGAACATACTACTGATTTCCTTCCAATGTCGGCTGAGGCCTTGACGCAACATGGAGAAACACAGGCATACAGATATTCCGATGACAGCGGTCACTTCACTGCCTCAGATTCTTCTCGGAGCCACTCAATTTCCTCGATATCGGGTCGAAATGAGGAAGAACAGCAAAGGAAGCTTCGTGAATATCAGGATGCTCACGTAGATGGTGAAGCAGATTGTACAGAGAAGCAGGGTTTGCTCGGTAATGCTAAAGTCCGGCGATTCGCATCTCGAGTTTCGGCGAGATTGTCACAGCAAACAATGAGGTTACTAGATGTTGTGATTAACGCTATCGACTATACGAGCTTGCCGCTTGGTTTCTTTGCCATCGTGAGCGGCGCTGTCGTGTACGGGGGTGTGTTCCGCGGCGATAACGTTTTCAACGGTCTTGCCCACAGCATCAAGGGCGGAATCTTTTTCTGGTATGGCTTGCTCACACTCGGACGCTGGATGGGATGTTTCGCAGAAATGGGCTGGGCTTGGAACGTAAGGCCTCCTGTCGGAGTCGTCAGTCCCCGCAAAGCCCGTATGCCCTCGGCTGAGTTCGTCGAATCCCTTGTGATCTTCGTCTACGGAGCAAGTAATGTCTGGCTTGAGCATCTGGCTGCATGGGGCTCCGCCTGGAGCGCCCGGGATTTTGAGCACGTGTCAATTTCGATCATGTTCTTCGGTGGGGGGCTCTGTGGTATGCTCATTGAGTCAAAGAGGGTCCGCGATTGTCTGAATAGCACCATCCTCACGTCTCCTGCCGCGTATGGACCGCCGAATACTAGAGAACTGCTAATGCCCCCAAGGACTTACCGATTCTCCATGAACCCAGTTCCAAGTCTCATGATTCTCTTATTAGGCCTCATGATGAGTTCTCATCACCAATCATCCGCGGTTTCTACGATGGTCCACAAACAATGGGGCACGCTTTTCGTGGGCTTTGCCCTGGCCAGAGCAGTAACGTATATCCTGACCTATATTTCTCCGCCATCGTCTTACCTGCCGTCGCGGCCGCCGTCCGAGCTTGTAAGCTCGTTCTGCCTCATCTCTGGCGGTCTCATCTTCATAGCGAGCAACAAGGACACCGTGGCCGCTATGGAGCATTACGATTTGCATGCAATGTTTCCCTTCACAATTACAATGGGGCTCACAGCATTCCTCATGGCTTGGGCTATGATGGTGCTCGCGGTGAAAGGTTGGGCGGTGAGAAGGCAGCAAGGGTCGCCATCGACATCTGGGGAAGCCTGAGGTTTACGGCGGAAGTCATTGTGCGAAGAAAGTCTCGAATTCTTGATACCCGTTTCTTGCAGCTTTAAAGCGTAACGACAGCATGCAAGCCTCTCGCTTGGAAACGGATCCTAGGCGTCTAGCGTTGATTTTATGATACCACATTGACGCTGCTAACGAAGTCTGGGAGGTTCTTGTCTGTCTCTAATACCTCTTATCGATCAGTATCCTAGATAATTCAGAACTAATGTTTCCTTTGCTTAATTATGCTGATCTGTGGGGCTAAAAACCACTCTGTTCTGGCCAGTGACGGAAGATTCTGCCCGCAACCGAGGATCATACCAACCCGACATCATCAACCCTCCACTTCTTGTTACCTCCATTGTAGACTCACCGATGCTCTACCGGGCCCTCATTAAAACGCATCACATGACTTCGCGTAAAAAGATAAAAGCAATCACCAAAGCAGCCAAGAAGTTCAATTGCGCTGTGTATCTCAAGACTGGGCAACACCCGCCAGGCGTAATGATTGCGGAATCGGACGGGGAAGAGGGCGTGAGAAATTGGACTGCGTGTATCAAGGTAGACTGTGTTCACTTGGTCTCCCGCTGTTCTTGTATGGCCTTCTGTGAAAACGTTCCATCGGTCTTTGCTGCAAAGCCGCTTGGGCATAAAGAACTTTGAGCGGGATCATGAACGTTCATTGATATTCATCAGGGCGATTTCAATACCATCTAGGCTCTTCTCCTCCGAAGACTCGGAGTTTTATTCGCTTCTACGCTTTCCGAGAGTCATCTGCTGACTTTGATATTCATGGAATCAGAGACTGAGGTACAAAGACTACAAGCTGTTACGCTCGGAGGCGGTGGAAGAGGGTAGATTGATGGTCGAACCTGGTAATGTCAGAGAATTCGAGTCAGCGACATCACTGGTCCCTGATTTGAGGGAATGCGAGGTCCTGAATTGGTGGACTCTCAATATGGGGTTTACGAAGCCAGAGAACCGAGATGAATAAACGGTATGATTGAGAATATTCATAATCGCTGTAGTGCAAGATCAGGTCATTTGTGCCAGGACATGATGTTTGTGTTTCCTAGGTTATGACGATGCTACAGTTATGCTAAATATCTGTAGCCTTCAACTGTCTACCACGGCAGGGTTCCATCCTTGTTTGTAAATGTTAACCGACAGGCATTCAGGGCGCCGACGCTAGGATGAGTTCCCTGGCCTTCACTCAAACCCGTAGCGTTCAAACCCGGACAGCAAACATTGAGCTGGAAACCCTGGTCCTTGTATCGAGCCGCATTCGTCGCCATTACCATTCTCGTAGCCGCCTTGGACGCTTTGTACGGTGGGGCGTCGAGCCCGTCATACAGGAAATTAGGGGTTTGAGCGTATCAGCAATGCTGCCCAACTCCGATGTCGTGAAGATGCTACGTGCATGTGAGGACCAATGGAGGAGAGGGATGCATGCGTCCGTCATGTAGGCGGCACTAATGGCGTTGGTGTCGATTGTTCTGGTGTATTGCCCTCGAAGGGAGAGGCCTTCAGGTAGCGCACGCTGTGAAATTCCAGCATTGTTAATGAGGATGTCCACGCGGCTGTATCTCTCTTGCACAGTGGTGAAGGTGTCTGATATGGACGCGTCTGATTTAATGTGCAGCACAATGGGTTCCACCGAGAGATTGGGAAGGGTAGCAGCTGCCGCATTACCTTCCTACAGTGATCGGCAGCCTGTGATAATGTGATAAGAAGGATTCTCTGTGGCGAGCTTTTTGATTGTTTCATAGCCGATCCCTTGATTTGCACCATTGATGAGGACGATGGTCTTGGAAGGGTCCATCACGAACGAAGCGATCAATAGAGACTAATTGTAGAAACGGAATCTAACGATAGAAGCTAGGGATTGAAAGATTGAGAAGCGATCGATACTGAACAAGCGAGCAAGCAAACCAGCATGGACCGACGTATCATTCTGCAGTCGGTGCTATCGAGTTAAATGCGCAACATCATCGAGGACTTCGGATGGAAATCGCAAAGACCGGGATAGGGTATCTAAGATCCGTTACAGTATTCATATCAGCAAACTGTATGTAGTCGAGGAGATCACTGTGGTCGAAATGCAAGGATTATAAGTTTTGTAGTCTATAAGAATTGGAAAGGATGGTAGAGTGCATGGGGTTAGGTAGGACGAACGTTCTGTCTCCTTTGAGGTAAACGCGAAGCCCGGGCTAGCCCGATTCGTCATTAGATAAACACGAACGTTGACTTGAGGATAGTCTCCTTCCATGGTAATCCGCATGCTATGCGACATGAGAAATACTAATGGGTAAACCTGAGTTGTAGCTACCACTGTGCTTTGGTAGACCCAGAAGGCCCCCAATTTATCATGGACGCCCTTCATCGCAAAATCGATCTGCAATCGTCTTCAGACCTCACGTACCTTCTGAACAATATCAAAGCAGCCGCTCAAGAGAAGCTGGACCTCGCGATCCCTCCATCTGCTGCACCAGAGGGTGAAGACGCGTATAGGTCGAAAGTGGAGGAGCTCGTACAAGAAGTCCGGCGGCACTAGTGTCTTCCGAGTCTTTCCGCTAACAGGTATCAAAACAGTACATACTTCAGACCCTCACCCTCGCCCTGCCAAACCTCACTCTCAACGGCCTCGACCCCTCTTCGACGCTCCTTCGTCCTGACCCAGCGCCAAAGACCGATCCCCGGGATGACAATGGCAACTACGAATCCTACGATCCTCGACTCGCCGAGAAGTTACGCACTCTCTACGCGGAGTTCGAAGTCCAATCTACACGTGTTGCGGAGCTCAGGCGAGAAGCGCCCGGTGCAGCTGCGAGGCGGTACGTAGAGCGACTGGAAGAGGAATTGGCGGCAGAAAAAGCTTTGGAGACGGAAAGGGAATCGAGAGGGCAGGAAGCGGACGTAGACCCATTGAATGTGGGGCGTTTGGAGCGGAGAGAGGATGTGGAAAGAATGTGGGGAAGAGGAACTCAAGGGTTGGTGGAGTTGGGGAAGGTCACTGGAGTATTGGCGAAACTGGAAAGAGCAGGGAAGGCAGTACAGGTTGTGGAGGGCATGTGAAATGCCGAATGGAGGGACGACTATGGTGTTTGGCGTTGTGAGAGTGGTCACGGTCACTACACAGGGTGATTGAGGGGGCCAGGGAGATCACTGGGATACTCGTAGAGGCGGGCTTGAGGGATACTAGGTGTGACAGGCAATTTGGATATCTACTGTGGGTATTGATGACAGCGATTTCGCCGTGTGACGATCTCTTCTTGCGACGCTGATTCTTGATGGTCCGACACACAACGATTACGAGCCCATAGGCGCTTGTTGTGCACCCTTGAGATCTGCTGCTTGCGATTGAGTCGTGGATGCCGCTTGAGGCTTCTCAGCTGTGCTGGTGCTTGTCGGCTGGGGCGCTCCGTCCTTCTGTGCGTACTTTGGTGTCTTGTTCCATTGTGCATCTTGCCTTTTGTACGACGTGAAATTAGGACTGATGACATTATGTTTTCTCTGCCTCCGACTTACCAGGGACCTTCATCACTCAATGCACATCCTCCTTTGCAGTCGCAAGTTCCGCCAAATATCTTGGGCAGATTCTCTTTAGGTACCTGGCCAAGCAGCTCGCTCTGGTATCCGCTTCCCAGAACATGAATCTTTTGAACAGTCACTGGATCGAGAAAACCTTTCACCACACTGAAGACTGAGGAGAACCCCCATGGAGCATTGATTAAGTATAACTTGCCTAGACGTTCCGGATAGTAGTTTTGCGAAATTGCCGATGCCTGTTTCACGTAGCCGTAGACTGAGCTGACCTTCGAAATGCCGACGCCTTTCAGGTCCATGATGGTACAGCAAGTTTCAAGTAATTGTCCAGATTTCCGTGAACATGCAGGTAGGCGAGGATCGGCCAACTTTTCATACTCGACGACAAGGTTTTGTAGCATTCTCTCGCCAGTTGTGATCTTGTACATGGCACTGAGATCGATCTTGCCCAGTTGCTCAATATATACCGGCCGTCCATCCTATGACAGACAGCATTAGCCTGGTTTCAAATTCGGGTGCTGGGAAAGGTGGATCTGCCTTGTCGGTTTTGTGGTAGTATTGAGGATAGTACTCGAAGACTTTGGGTTTCTCCTTGTAGTCGAAGCTGCGGACCAGCTCATCCGCCCCGAATTCTTTTCGCCATTTCTCACAATCTATGAACCTGCCATACCGTCAGCTGCGCCCAGATCATAGATCCATGGTGGCCCACATCTGCTTCGCATGCTCGACATTAAATTTGCGTGCTCTGAGGAATCGTAACTGCCAAGGGTCAGAAATGCTGGTAGCCGCGGGATGCTATGACTAGGCGGCTTACCATGCACAGTGTATCCAGTCGTTCTGTATAGCCCGCTTGCTCTAATTGTGTTCGTAATTGAAAGATTTGAGCATCTTGCTCAGGCATGGTGTGGCCCGGGTGCCCGCTCTGGACATTGGGGCTTGTGGTGGGGTAATCGTAATCGTCGTACTTTGGATCGGTCTTCAGGTCCGCGGCCATGATGGTAAGTAGTGTAGGAATCTAGGTAGGGGATACTAGGAATGTGGAGCGCACATTGAACCAAGATAACAGGTCGTAGTTCGTGTTGACAACAGGCTTGGAGTTTAGCACGTAGCGGGGAAGTTTACGCGAATGTCAACTTTCCTTCAGACATGACATCGTTAATCACGTCCAATGAAGAAAATACACAAGTCTACCATGCGTGTCGCAAGCACTGAGCTAGCAAAAAATATTTGGGTATCCTTCCCTGAAAGACAGACATATTCGCCGTAACGCCAGTCTTGCCCGACTATGACCCTCGCCCACGAGAGCCACTAGGCCTTGTAAAATTTGGATTTGAACCTCTTCCGGCCCCTCTACCAGCACCAAAGCCACCTCCTCGAGACCCTCCTCTAAATCCTCCTCTTCCTCTGTCGCCAAAGCCTCCCCGACCTCTCGGAGCTCCTCTGCTGGCTCCACGAGCTCCACCTCTGCCTCCGCGCACAGGTCCACCTCGTGATCCACCCCCTGCACGTTTCGGTTTTGGAGCGCCCGGTGGTGGTTTGGGCTTGGGTAAGAATCTGTCTCGTTCTCAGCTCGATGGTCTCCAGCAGGATGTCGGGCCTCGTACTTCTCTAAAGGAAGCAGCTTGTCGCCTCCAATGTAGAATTTGTCGCCCGCCTTGAACGAGGTAGCGACAATGCCCTCCTGGGGTTTTATAGTAAAGAAGACTTGATTGATGGGCCCTAAAACCTCGTCCACCTTGCCAATCGAAGTCTAAGAAAGTCAGAAATAGTAACAAGAATGGCATATAATAGCGCGTACTTTGTTCTCGAGGTATATTGGTGCATTGAAATATGGTAGTTTGGGATTGACGGATTCGCAGACCATCTCCCCCTCACATGCATGAACGAAGGACCCCATCTCTGAGAACAGTCAACGCCTGACATAGTAACACGAAACAGGAATTGCGAACCTAGTACAGCAGCTGGTGGACCGTAGGAGGGTTGGAAACCGCCGCGGCCTGTTTGCAAAATACTTTAGAATTCTTGCACCATGACAGAATATGAGCATGTTTAACATACCCCCTCGCGACCCGCCTCCTCCGCGACCACCACTGAAGCTGCCACCTCGTCCTCGGGGTGCGCCGCGGAACGACATTGTGATCTTGAAATTGTGATGGGGAAAAGTTCGTGGGTTGCCGAATGTTCTTGGTGTTGCCAAGACCGGCTAGCGTAATTTATTCTACTAGAATAAGGTATCGAATGGGAAAATGGAATTATGAATCATACGTATGCAAAAATGCTGTAGCATTAGACAGGGCCAACACATGATTTACCGGAGCGACCAGGATGGAGAACAAGGCCAATAGCCAGCCAGCTGACTCCTATGAGCAACGCGATGACCTAGCTCTTCGCTCAGCGGCTGGTGACCCAACAGTAGAATCACGTCCGAACCCCCAAGCTCAGAGTCCCCAACATGTTAAGAAACCCTCTATAAGCAGACATGGAGCTACGCAATCGGAACCAGAGCAATCAGGTAACTCTCAGCTGACAAAGAACCCTCACTCAAAGAACGCTTCGGTGAGCGGTACAAACGGTGAGCAGCTTCAGGCAAAGGGTTCCCTGAAACCAAGTCGACCTAGAGAAAATGAGACGAACCCACGGAGTGCACAAGCTATTCGAAGCACAATTGGCACACTGCCCGATTTCATATTACAGCGTAATGAGCTTTTCGACAGACTCAAGAAGGAACAGCATGCAGAGATTCTGGCTAAAGAGAAGCCGGAGATCAATGTCGTATTAGATCTTGGGTTCGACAAGGAGGGCAAACCTAGAACAGCATTGCCTGTAGCGGCAAAAGCATGGGAGTCTACGCCTGGGTCTTTACTCCGACATGTAGACAAAGACGTCAGCAGCGATGTTGTCATTGCCAAAGTGGACGGGAATCAGCTGTGGGACCTTGATCGGCCTCTAGAATATGCATGTCGCGTCAGCTATGTACCATTCTCTTCCGCGGAGGGTCGCAACGTATTCTGGCATTCTAGTGCGCATGTCTTGGGTGAAGCAGCAGAGTGTCAATTTAATTGTCTGTTATCACATGGTCCGCCTGTTGAACAAGGATTCTTTTATGACATGGCGATCGCTGATGGGTACGTTTCTTGCGAACAGTCAAGCCGCAAGCTGACTACTGTTAGACAAGTCGTCAAGGAGACCGATTGGCCACCATTGGAGAGCAAAGCTTCGAAATACTTCAAAGAGAAACAGCCGTTCGAGAGGCTCCATGTTTCTATTGCAGATCTGAAGAAAATGTTTGGCTACAGCAAATATAAAATGTACTATATCGAAAATCTATTACCTCCAGAAGGAAGCACCGTTTACAAATGTGGAACGCTTGTCGACCTGTGTCTAGGTCCTCATATCCAAAACACAGGCAAGATAAAAGCTTTTCAAATAATGAAAGTAAGTACTTGATCCGACCGCACATGGCGTGCTGATTGAATCCTTCCCAAGAATTCTTCGTGCTATTTCCGAGGAGACAAAGAAGACGATTCTCTCCAGCGAGTGTATGGTGTTGCTTTCCCCGACAAGAAGCAAATGACAGACCACAAGAAGTTCCTCGAAGAAGCGGCTAAGCGAGACCATCGAAAGCTTGGTACTGAACAGGAGCTTTTCTTTTTTGATGAATTATCTCCGGGCAACGTGTTTCTGCTCCCACATGGAGCACTCATATTTAATGCTCTTCAAAAGCTTTTACGGTCCGAATACCAAAAACGAGGATACCAAGAGGTTCAATCTCCCAATATGTACAACGTCGATTTGTGGAAGACGTCTGGCCACTGGGAGCATTACCAAGATGACATGTTTGGTTTGGAGATAGAAAAACAGAAATGGGCTTTGAAGCCTATGAATTGCCCGGGTCATTGCGTCATGTTCCGTCATAGAGAGCGAAGCTATCGAGAATTACCACTACGAATGGCAGATTTCGGTGTCTTGCATAGGAACGAAGCGTCTGGCGCTCTTAATGGCATGACCCGCGTTCGAAAATTCCAGCAGGACGATGCTCATATTTTCTGTACTCAGGATCAGGTATGTCAAGAAATCTTCGACCATCGATTGCACGCGCTAACCTCTCAAGATCACGCGAGAAGTTGAGGATCTCTTTGACTTCCTCAAATCAATATACGGGCTATTTGGGTTTCCCTTCAGGCTCAAGCTTTCAACACGTCCCGAGAAGTTCCTGGGGGAAATCGAGACGTGGAATATTGCCGAATCCAAGCTCAAAGATGCCTTGGAAAGGTTTTCAGCCTCAGGCGGTGGACAATGGGAGCTCAATGAGGGGGATGGAGCCTTTTATGGGCCAAAGATAGACGTTATATTGTCTGACGCTTTGAAGCGGAATGTCCAGTGTGCCACCATCCAGCTAGACTTCCAGCTACCACACAGATTTCACTTGGAGTACATGACTGCAGAGACCGCTTCTAAAGCGAAAGCCAGTGAGCCAGGAGACGGGAAGCCAGAAAGCTCGTCTAGCAAAACCAAAGGCCCCGGTCCCGGACGTGCTCGCCCAGTCATGGTTCATCGAGCTATTGTGGGAAGCTTCGAGCGCTTCATGGCTATTCTCATTGAGCATTTCGGAGGAAAATGGCCTTTCTGGTTGAGCCCTAGACAGGTCCTCGTCATTCCCGTTACAGCGACGGTGAATGATTATGTAGGAGAGGTGCAGAGACTTTTGAGGGCGCAGAAGATGAATGTGGATATTGATGTCAGTGGCAATACGATGCAGAAGAAAATCCGGACCGGACAACTGCAGCAGTACAACTTTATCTTTGGTGAGCTGCTTCAACGTCACTCACGATCCACCCGCTAATGCATTGTAGTTGTGGGTGCGGAAGAAAAGGAATCGCGGTCGGTGAACATACGCAATCGCGATGACCAAAACACCCAATCCAAAGGGGAGAAGATACCACTGGACGAGGCAATTCAGAAGTTGAAGGACTTGAAGAAGGAACGGCGACTCGTAAATGCAATATGAAGATAACGTTTCATTCAGGCATACTTGTCCGCACGGGGGACTGGAGAACATATTGGCATGGCAGGAGAGGAACATTGTCGTCGTAGTCACTTGCTCCCCGAAGATGACACACGACGTGTAGGGGATGGATGTGTCCTCGTCCCCGGTACCATCTGTGCATCGATTCAATAGATTATAGAAGCAACATGTTGTGGCGCCCCAAGGCGCTCTAAGTTCCGTAAAGGAGACGGGTGATTGCTGATCCGAATTTGAGAGCTGCCGCAAAAGGCATGATGACGATGACGTCCCAATGCGACCCGTAGTTGTGCTTAATTACCGCTTCGCCAGCTCCTTACCTTATGATAATGAGCTTGCCCTCACCCTCACGGCTGGGATCGATCACCTTTTTCATGAACTTACAGCATGATGCTGTCCCGATGCGGTGAAACCGTGGCGCTGCTTTAAGTACTTTCCGGTCTTCTTGGTACTCGCCCCACCCTGGCTATCAGGTCAACCTCCTGGGCTGGCCACTCCGCCCCTCGTTGCCTTGTCTACACAAGACCTTGCACCTTTTCCGCTCCACTCCGAACAAGAGCAACTCGTATCACTAGCTTGAATATAATACGATCCTAAAAGTCACTTCATTCCCTCCAAGTGGATACTTTCATTTGCGCCACAAATACCGTACAAACAAGCATGGCTCAACCGCGCGTTGGGCCCGCAGATTTCGCCCAAGGTGTGTAGGGCCAACCTCATGTCGTAAACCGTCCAGCTTACAGAGACGTTCAGGACTCCACGGTGAAGATGTTCAGCCAGGCTCCTCGACCGTTGGAGGAAACGACATGCAGCGTGCTGACTCGTCCATGTCTCAGTCGCATACCCTGACGCCGTCACGGGGAGGGACGTTGAAGAAAAGACAGTCTCTAAGCCGGAAGACCAGCCTCAAGCGAAGTGGGAGTAAGAAAGGAAGTCGCCCTGGGAGTGTGAGAAGCCTTACCTTTGCGGATGATGTCGATGGTCAGGGGTCGGAGATGCACAGTGCCTTCTTTACACCTGTGCCGACGAGTGGCAGCCCTACCGAGATCCTGGCAAATAGATTTCAAGGTGTGCTGCTGCAACGCTTGAGTCTCGTGTAAATCGGCCGAGGGTGCTGCTAACACCATTTAGTATGGCGAAAGGTACTCAAGGACCTTATCACTTATTTTCGAGATATTCAAAAGTCCTACGAAGCTCGCTCTAAATCTCTCTACACTCTTTCGAACGTCATCTCCAACATTACGGCACCCGCTCAATTCGTAACTCACGGAGGCATCAGTGATGCTGTTCACGTCCTGCGAGATTACCACAAGCAATCGATTGCCGAAGGAAACAAAGCCAAGTCGATAGAAGAAGACGTGATTGTGCAGCTCACAGGTCTCCGAAGTGATCTAGGCCAGAAGATTAAAGAGATCAAAGGTCTGTCAGGGGACTTCAAAAATAGTGTGGACAAGGAAACAGAGGGTACGAGGAGAGCGGTCCGTGAATTGCAAAATGCTCTGGCATCCTCCAGTGCGGACCCTAAAAGTGACCCCTACCTGGTCAGGCTTGGAGTTGATCGGCAATTGGGGAAACAGATTGAAGAAGAGAATTACCTACACCGGGTATGTCTGCAAAATCAGGTCTGTCTTTCCACGTATACTTACAATCTAGGCGTTCCTCAACTTGGAAAGCTCTGGTAGAGAGCTCGAGTCAATCGTCATGGGGGAAATTCAGAAAGCATATAATGCATATGCCGGGATCATCAAGAGAGAGGCAGACGAAGCGTATGAGGCGGTGGAGAAGCTACGAAGTGGCCCCTTGGCTATCTCAAAGGACTTCGAGTGGAACGCCTTTGTCGACAACAATGAGCATTTCGTTGACCCTCGACTCTCCGTAAGAAGAGTGGAGAACATCACCTATCCTGGCAAAGATGAAGCGGCTGCATCGGAGGTTAAGGCAGGGATGTTGGAGCGCAAGAGCAAATACTTGAAAAGCTACACGCCGGGGTGGTGAGCACCACCTTGATTCTAGTAGGAACCTGTTTTGTTGACACTACTTAGGTACGTTCTTTCGACAACTCACCTTCATGAGTTCAAATCACCCGATCGGATTGCCAGTCAGGCTCCCGTCATGTCTTTAGCACTCGCAGACCAAAAGCTGGGCTCGCGTTCGACCGTCGATTCTACTTCACACAAATTCATGCTCAAAGGACGCCAAACTGGTGGCATGCATCGAGGTCATGCTTGGGTCTTTAGGGCCGAGTCATACGACACAATGCTTGCTTGGTTTTCAGACATCAGAAACCTGACAGAGAAAACCGGTGCTGAGCGGAATGCCTTCATTCAACGGTCTCATGCACGGAGTGTAAGCGCCGGAAGTCACAAAGCCGGCTCTGTCAGTAGCGACGGCATGGAGGAAGATGAAGCTGACCAAGTACCCTATTCTGCCACCCCATCTCAGGCGGACAAAACTGCCCAGCAGGAGAAGCTCCCGGAGCGCCCAAATCCAGGTGGGCGCTTTCCGTCAGCTCTTAATGTCAATCGAGACTCACAAGTGCCCCTTTCACCATCTAGCAATAGTAACGCAAGTTCCGGCGACCAAGAGATCGTAGCAGCAGCTGGCGCTCTCCCAGGCTCTGGCGTCCCCTTTGGCAATTCGGGGCATCAGGTGCAGGCTGGGGAGGACGAGACAAACGCCGCGAGAGGGAAGCTAGTAGCGGCGGCGGGGACGCCGCTGCAAGGGAACGCTTACACTCACCACCAGCAAGCGTACAATTCTCTATCTACCCATCAAGACACAGGCAAAGGGGCAGAGTACAGCAACTCACCTGTACAGGCACATGGAATTGGCTCCGGAGGGTCAGGCACTGTCGCTCACAGTAGAGATCAGCCTATCCACCGTTCGCTGGCGCATCCCGCAGAAAGACATGATAGCAAATATGGTGATTGGATGGGGACAGCTGCCGCGGGAGCAGGCGGAGGAGCGATTGGTGCTGTTGGTATAGAGGCTTATCGACATCAGCAAACCCAGAAGCAGGCAGCTACTCACAGTGATCAGCCAGGACCGCAAGCTGTGGAGCCACCAACTTCCGCGCCAGCATCAGGGGCCGCCGGAACAGCCCAAAACGCATCTGGACATCCCGTTCAGGGTGCCATTTTTGCGGAAATTCCTTCCACAGCAAGCCTTACTGAAGACTCCGCAGTCAGTGCTGGTCAAAGTGCTCCAGCAATAGCAAAAGGCCCGATCTCGCATACGAGCGATCCAGCGGAACCCATCAAAGAGCTAGCAGAGGCAACAGAGAGACCGCCACTTGGCAGTCGAGTGGATACGATCAGTGATTTGCATCTCCCAGGCGAGTTTCCGAGAGGGAAATCGCTGGCTGATCCGTTGTGACGCGAGAAGAACACTCATTGAACACGGCTTGAGCCACAAGAGGGCGTCCTTGATGTCAAGAGAACAAGTTCCTGTATTCGTATGATTACCCAGTAAACTTTACCTATGAATATTCCACCACAGTCCGTCAATAAACCAATTGGCTGTGAAGGTCACGGACAATGATCTTGATGTTCGAGTTGTGTGCCACAGCATCAATCTCGTGACTCTTCAGTGATACCCGTAGAGACCTTCTTGAGGGGCCGAACCTCGCTGCAGCCCGCAGCAGACGAAGTTCAATTGAAATAATGTTTAGCATGGTGGCGAGTTCGATTGCTTACAAGCACGATCTTAGAGCAGAATGGTAGTCGCTCTCTGTGGCTACGGACCTCCTCCACCAGTCCCGATTCAATTGCAGCTACTCGTCACAGCCAATCTTGATAGCAATTCGCTTGATAAGCCGTCTCCATTGCTTTCACTTTTAGGGGCTCCGCTATGACTCCATTGGCTTCGACTTCTGGCCCATGGATCCTCTGTTATTTCTATCCAATGTATACGCCTCCATGTGCACATGCGTTGCGCTATTGGAGTCGTACTCCTTGATTCTCGGATGGCAATATTCTGAGGCGCCAGGGATGCCATGATGGACCCACGACCCAAATGCCTGAAAACGGCTTGGAATCAAATCGCTGTCTCGAACGTCTTGACGTCTGCTTCCCCGTTGAGAGATTCTCTGAAATGCTGTCTGGTTTCAAAGCGCTAATAAGAATTCCAAATTTCCGATTATTGAGTCTCCAAGTTGTGACAGAAACGTGTTGCTAGCCACCAAGTCCCATTAGCACAGCCTCCATATCCTGCCGTTTAGACACTCGCATGGCTGGCCTTTTGCGGGCCGTGTGGTAGCCTGATGACTCCTCCTCACTGAGAGGTCTCTTGTTCAAGGAAGCTTCGGATATGCCACAGTCCAGGGGCACCGCGAGTGATTCCCGAAAGAATGATCTCAGACTGCGGCTCCCGGTAACATCGACCGCAGCTGGTTGTGGAGCGCCTCCAAGAGAGAGATGCAATCTGGGAAGCCCATCGATGGCCTCAACACCTTCTGCAGTCAGCTTCCTGGTGTTATATGACCCTCCCAATTGAAAGCTGGCGTGCATTAATGAGTCCCATCCCGCTCCAGCTGTGCCCTCTCTGACAAGGCACTCGCCAAGGACGTTCCCAGTCCTGTACTGCCATCCGTAGGAAAGCGCATCTGATTTGTGATGGGGACCCAAATTGCATTCCTCGACATTAAGGATCGCTAATGCAGGCAATTGGTTGAGATGGCTGAAGACTCTATGGGTTATATCTTTTTGTGAGCGACAGCTGAGAACTCGCAACATACTGAATGCGTTTGAAGTCGCTGCTGTACGTGCCCAGCCTCTGATCACACCGTCATCAAGTCCAATCTCGTCGGCTAGGACCTCAGGTCCAATGGTCAAGACCCCAATATTCGGGAGCTGCGAAATGTGGACAAGATCACTCCGAGAACAGGTGATGGACGACAGGGTCAGAAATGTGATCCAATCCAAAGAGGGCGACGAAATCGGCTTCAGGTAGTCACCAAGCCTCATGTTTGGTCTTGCTATCATTTGATGTCTACGTTTCAAGGATGCATGGAGCTCAAGTGGCTCGAGTGGATAGGTCAAGGCGAATGCTTTCCACGTTTGTACACTGTCTAGCTGTCTATGAAAGGGACGATTAGTCTAGCACCTTCGCAATTGGGACATGAGTCCGTTGCACGTACAAGTCGATCAGTCTCTGCCAGATTTGGCTTGCAATCTCCCATGGCACCCCGTCGAGGCTTTCAGCCGTAAGGATGGACGAGAGACAAACCACACTCCGTATGGCCATGTCGGTAAGCGATGAACAGCCAGGGCCTAGCGACCTGACCCCCTTTGCCTGCCTCAAGCTTCCCCTCGTTGTCCACTGGTCAAATTAGAATTTAGCATTCCTTCATTGTCACGCATAGAGTATGCTTCCATTTCAACTGAAAAGAATGACGGTTTCCAGACTGTAGCTTTTCTTCGTGACATATTTGTTCGCTGAAGAAGTTGGACAATGACGCGAGATGCGCACTTACTGTCCAATCTGCTGTCATCGGTCCTCCAGAAGACAATACTTCTGTGTAGACTTGGCCTGAATCGTCATGTTTGGTGACTGTTTCCTGTGGCTCATTGTAAGATCTTGGCGGATGGAGAAGCCTCGAAGCACGGTAATCTCTTCTCATGGCTGTTGTGGAGTCATCCAGCTCATTACTGTGCAGCCTCAATGTTCCACAGTACGATCGGAATCTAAGTAGGGTACTTGTAAACATCGATGTCAACCGCGTTGAAGCAAGCCACAGCGAGAGCCGACCGGACGCTACGGATCCGATCGTCCGCTAAGATCGAGCCCTAATTCTAAAGTATCGATTTGGTCGGCCACCAAGACGTCATGAACTCCCTCTCCCAAGCATACAACAGTCCACAATGCACCCTCAGCCAACTCGTGTTTGGCAGCCTTGGAGACTTGTTCATCTCTCTCAATAGTATGTTCAAGAAGTCAACTGTCGTCGTCTCATCTTACAGCAGTTGGCACAGTCTTTACTGCCCTCAATCGATTTCGATCAACACTGCATCCAATCCTCGCAATCCTCCTCATTCAAAGATTCCACCCAAGCAAGAACAACCTCGAAGGCGATATCATGCCACTGCCCGCTCAAAATCATCTCCTCGCGGCCACGAAGACGACTTTCCTTGGCCCGAGTTGCCTTTCGCGACCGCTGTGCCGACACCGTATCAGATTCTCTATATAAAGAGAGGGGATCCTTACTCGAAACGTCGCTTCTACGAGCTGGCGAAGATCTATCATCCGGACAGGAATGGTCATGAGAATAATCACGCGAACACGAGATCGCTATCTGGTGCTGTCAAGATGGAGCGTTACCGCATGGTGGTTGCAGCCCATGAGATCCTGTCGGATCCTGCCAAACGCAATGCTTACGATGTTTCTGGCGCGGGATGGAATGGGCGCCCAGAACATGGAGCCCCCAAGTATGATTGGGGCCAAAACAGTGAAACTAGGTGGTCGGGCTTCGACACCAACGACTCACCTTTCCAAAATGCGACGTGGGAAGACTGGGAGAAGTGGTACCAGAGGGACAAAGCAAAGCAGGAGCCCGTGTATTTCTCCAATGGCAGCTTCCTGATGCTTGTTGCCACTGCCGTTTTCCTTGGCGGATTTGGGCAATCAATACGGGTAGGAGACTACTCGAGTATTTTCCAAAGGCAGGTGGAGATGGTTCATGATGATGCTAGCAAGGGCCTCCGACGAAGGAAAGCCGACTCGACTGAATTCGGGAATAAGGATGAAAGATTGCACAACTTTTTGAAGTCAAGAGACCCGCGAGGTTATGGAATCACGGATCCGACGGAAGAAACTTATCGGAAGATGCTCCCAGAACCAGAGGTATGCATGAGTGATGGCATCCATCAGCAAAACCCACAGCGCACTCCAGAGGAGACAACACATGACTCGAGCGCTAGGCACTGACAAAGGATAAATTGATGCGAAGTCAGCGAATCTGGCTCCGTCAAATCTGGTGCAGGATTGCTTGTGTTGGTTCAATGCCTCCATTTGAAGATGGAGGTCATCTTTCCCTAGTCGACATTTCCTCGCCACCAGCACTAGCGAACATGCCAAGACTTTCCCCAGGCCGAGGCAATGTGAATCTCATGCAACTGACGCAATCAAAAGGACGTGTCTCCCATCCGGGCGATTTTCCCCTTCATCGCCAATGCTTCTGGCGTCTAGCCAAGATGGCGACCCAGTTGCCTTTGCTGCCAGAGGTACAAAGGTTGAGTCCTTTAGTGATCAGGATCCTAGGCGGCAATCCAGGCAAATTCACGCTTCAAGGCATTGTCATCCCTTCGATGATCCGGTAGAGAATATTGACTCTTTCAAGGTACAAATACCTACCTCCTCGGCAAGGGTCCCTCTCGGCTTCTGATTGATACAGGCGAAGGCAAGCCTTCGTGGTCACAGAACCTGTCCTCCATCCTCGCTTCTGAGGAGGCCTCGATATCACATGCTCTTATCACACACTGGCACCCTGACCACGTCGGCGGCCTTGAAGATCTTCGTAGTCTCTGCCCAGAAGCCCTTATCTTCAAGCATCCCTCGCCTCAACGGCCCAATCCAGCGGTCCAAAAAGCAATAATTGACCGCCAGATCTTCAAGGTCGAGGGAGCTACGTTGCAGGCATTGCATTGCCCAGGCCACACTACGGACCACATGAGTTTCATACTCCAGGAGGAAGATGCCATGTTCACAGGCGATAACGTGCTCGGGCATGGTACCGCCGTCTTCGAAGATCTAGCCGTCTACCTTGACAGTCTCGGGCGTATGCGCGAGCAATTCAAGGGTAGGGCCTACCCGGGGCATGGCGCTGTAATCGCAGACGGACCGGGTAAAATCGGTGAATATATTGCGCATCGACAGCAACGGGAGGAGGAGATATTGCAAGCGTTGAGAGCGGTCGATGGAGAAGCTACGGCGATGGAAGTGGTAAAGGTGGTGTACAAAGGTGTGCCGGAAAATTTACATGTTCCAGCGGCGGGCGGCGTGGTCCAGGTGTTGCGGAAGTTGGAAGGGGAAGGGAGCGTGGCGCGGAACGAGAAGAAATGGCGGATTGCTGATAAGGCGGTGCTTTGATCAGGCACGCTGAGGAAAAAGTGTCGACGGCCCCGACCAGGGTACTCGAGATTCCTCATTACCTACATCATGAACTTTTCGCACAGACCTGACGTGTGTACCTGTGGACTTGGTCTAGGAGTAGATCTCGCCCGTCATCAATATGCCCGTTGGACGTGCGGGTGGGTTCCTTATATATGCTCCAGCACGGGATGGCGGAGGCACTCCGGGAGCGTTCTCTGTCCCATGTTGCTCCCACAGAGCAAACAAATCACCACGGGAGTCTCGAGTCCCACGATGATCCCCCAATGTCCATGAAGACCTCTGAACTAAGGATTGCACGCATCATGATCGCTGGTAATAATTTGGTCGTCGAGGTCTCAACCCTCGGACGCGAGCAATCATAGCGGCCCCCTATTCCTACCTACAAAGGCACAACCCTCGTGTCCTCGACTCGGGTCCCAGTGCGCCAACCATGCAGGTCGAGTACATCAAATCATGGCCACTTATGCACAAACCCCAATACGTAGTGCCTTACGCACCGGTGACACCACTTTCCGCCAATGCATAATCCTCCGCCTGCAGTCCTTGCAAGGCCAGTCTCCCATCCTCGCTAAGGTCGGGCCTTCCATTGGCTGTTACGGCGTCCGTGAAAAACCGCGGCTTCCATTCTTCATCATTCTCTTTGCGTCTCGTGGCTTTCTCTCGCTGCCGTTCTTCAAGCTCTGTCTTCAGCTTCGTGGCTTCGTTGTACTGTTTGCTTTTGATTGCCTTTGTGACCGCTTCCCAGAACCGTTGAGACTCGTTCGGGAGCTGCTTTTCGACCGGGGGAATGATTTTTGGGAGAGGAAAGAGCGGTTTGAGATCGATGAGGAGATGAGAGTCCTGATACGCCGTAAGAGACAGTCTTTTTCATGACAGGGAAGAAGGTGATTTTACCTTGGAACCGGATAAGGTGAAATAGACTTGGTCATGCCAGCAGCCTTCCAGTCTTCCAAGGACGTCCTTTTCGGGCACGTCTTTTATCCGGGTTCTATTGTCGGTCTCTGGATCATAGTTGTATATCACACCGATGACTTTGTTCTGTGTCTTTCCCAACCAATTCTCTTCGAGATAATGCAAAATAACCTTTATCTTTGTTTTGGGGCAGGTGATGAAGCATGTATCTGCAACTGTGACGGAAAGTGATCCTCGTAGCAGTCCACCAAGGTGCGCCATTGGATGGGTGAGCTGATACTCTTCATTGTCGCGACTCTCTATGTTGATGAAAATACCAAGATTGTGAGCCCCTGGAGTCACCCGTATGCTGGTTCCAGTAAACTTGGCACTCAGCTGATCAAAGCCGCGGGCGGAGATCCCTTTGACGGGGCAATCGATGAAGAACGCGGATATGGGAGGGTGATGCGAGGTTTGCTCTGTGATGTATGAGACCCGGACTGGTTTGTTCTTGGTATCCACATGTTTCGTAGCGGACTCTTTATGCGCCTCTCCAAATACTGGCTGCGTTGTGTCTTCCACTTCCCAATTGCACTGAAGCATTGGTCAACTGAGGCATATCGCGGGCATTGGGTGTTCGAAATACCCTGAAAAACTCCCCAAGGGTAGAATTGTATGGTTTGCATGGCTTTCCTTTCACGTATTTCTACACGACTCGTGAGCATCTTCTTGTGGAGCGATCATCTCCCATTCGACCTAAGCTCACCAGATCCTTTGTAAACCAAAACCGTAGCACAGCGAGCAAGCGCCCGAGGCCATCGTCCGAGTCGCCGATCCTACGCAAGTGTGTCAGGCCCAAGTCGGGAAGGAAAGCAACGGCGATATACAAACCCTATGAATGTTTCTGGCCGATCCAGATAGTTCCAGTACTCTAGATACCATATCAGTTCACGAGGCGGGTCGGCCCTGCGCTAGAGACAGGAAGACGAAGGACCGATTTCATACCTAGATTGGGAGTAGGTTCGAGCAACTGAGTGGGTAAAGAGAATCTGACAGCTGCGATGTCCGATACGCCGATGAATCTGAACCCACCGATCAGCAGCTTTCTCAGGATTCAGTGCCCCACTTCGAAGCGGATATCAAGGCGTGTCTGCCATCAGATCCGCCGCGCTCGACCTACTTCCGCAATATGCTCAGTAGAGCCTTCAGTTTGGAGCTATCGTCGGCCTTGTCGGACACGTACGAGTCCGGCCTCGAAGTTGTGGTAGCTTCGGTGGTGGAAGTGGTCGAAGGAGCAGTGGATGGAGCAGGTGACGCCTTGGCTCTGGTCGTGGATGAATCTCGAGATGAAGGTGTAGTCATGATAGCGAATACAAAGCGAACGTCGTCACCGTCCCCGTGCCAACGCGATGTAGCTATTGTCGCTATAGCTGCAGGACCAGGAGCGCTGCATCAGGTGAGAGGCCATCTGAAGCTCCGAGCACACCTAGCGCGGAGAGCGATGACGAAAGTTAGGGTGGAACTCTGTTTTGCGACGACGCTAGTTCGAAGTGGGAAGACCGTTTTTGGCATGTCTAACATGTTGAACGGCTGGCCCTTCACGTTGCATCTCGATCACTACCGAAACCCTTGGCAGCATCAGCTACTCTCCAAATGCTGCTCGAGTACCGCACGGCAGGTCTTTCACGGGAACACCCATATCCCAGAATGACCTCCCATTCCTACTTGTATTAATCGAGTGCAACTTCGTCGTCACACCAAGCATGCACCACCCCCCTCTACCGAAACAGTATTGGCGAACGTTCCTCGCCATGGTCCACCCATCGTTCGCCTTTGATGGACGCCCTCTAAATTCGAGTGCCCATGGATCATCTACATCAAATACGTGCATCGGAATTCAGATGACCATACATTTCCAAGCCTGGTACACTAGACACTGGATCATTCTACTAGGATTGCCTAGTTGCCTGATGCAGAACCTCGCTGTGTGTCTGACGCCTTTGAGTCCAGCTGAACGACTTGAGACTGTCATGTTGAAGCATTCGTCCAGCCGGCATATCTTTCCGCTGACTGATCTAGGGAACGGGGCCTTGTAGACTGTGCTTCAGTGTAGGTGGAGTCAAGATACCTCAAAATAGACGCCAATAGCTGAACTACTACGGGCATTCCCGTGTTACGGCTGACCGTCAGTCGAGGGCTCGCTAGATCGTATCTGCAGCGTCTTGCGCAAATCGACGGCTTTCGAAGTAGATGGGTTCTTTGCGCATCGTTTAGTTCGTGTGGACTGAATTCCTCTTCCTCCATTACGCGTCCATGGATCAGCTCACGACGATCTCATCCGTTTTGTGTTACCACGCAAGTTGAAGTTGATCGCTACCGTCCAGCTACCTACATTCTGCCGTAGTCGCCACGTCATGTGCTGCTGCTTACATATGCTGGTGATTGCGACGCCACGTCAGCCACGTAGATCGTCGAAACGTTCGCCAAGTCAAGCAAGCGTGGGATCGCCGGCCGGGACGTGTGGCTGGGCGGGAATTCGAACTCCCATCGCTGGCCAGCACCGGGCGGCAGTCGTTTCTTCGGTGGGGGTCAGTGGCCCATTGAGTGGACTCCACATGCGCCGACGAGGCACTTGATGCCACATCTCTGCCCAAGGGATCCTGCAGTACTGTGCCCGCCGAGGGACGGACGAGATTGGGGGCACGGTCGGACGATGGAGGTAATCCCCATCCGGAGCATCTCATCTCGGTTGGAGTGGTGCCGGCAATGGGATGTCTTCTCGCGGACTCTAGCCCCTGAAGAGTGAGGGCCAGTCAGTGCGAGTCCGCGCAGGGTGCCACACGAGCAGTGGGAATCGTCCGCTTCGACGGGCATGCGAGTGTGGCTGACGGCCGATGCGAATAGACGGGAGGATCTGGAAGCGTCGAGCCACACCAGCCGGTCGGATGTGATGGAAGGGGGGAGACGATCGGGCGATGGGGGCGAAGAGAGAAGAGAGCAGAGATGCGGTGGCTCAACCATCCCCATACGGTAAGGAGCTGCGCGATGGTACGGCCGAGCTTGCGGAGAAGGAAAGGAGTGCGATCGGCCGATCTAGGGCGCTCCTGCAGTGCAGCAGCACCAGCACAATGCAGCAGTCGGGACCAGGCTAG
>JAABUI010000699.1_pt1 | contig 23027 bp, 16 predicted proteins | sample 5559111 | NCBI WGS metagenome assembly JAABUI01 (sample SAMN10711870, study PRJNA513365) | rock metagenome | isolation source: Antarctica rocks | place: Antarctica: Victoria Land, Buttleship Promontory
GTTGCCTCACCGTCAGCGACACGTTGGAGTTGGTCTAATTCCTGACGCAGTCCCTCTCCCCGCGGTACAGCATCTGCTCTGGTCGGTGATTGAAATTGATCTTGGGGTTCACGAATAGATGCATTCTCTAGAAAGCTAGAGCTACTGTCATAATTGTTGATAGACGGGGCAGCTAGGGCGGTCTCCTCGTTGGCCATTCTTTCGTTCGCTGAGATCTTGCTGTGGGATAGGACAAGAACATATTGGAGAAAAGCACCGAGATCGGCCTTGAACGAATCGAGTCAACATGGAAGCTCGGAAGGTAAGGCCCTAAATGGAGCTAATGCAGTGACGTTCTTCTCGCCTTTGTTTGCTGCTAAAACCCGGCAGCTGCCGCTTGAGCCGAGGATTTCATGCAGGGCTCGCATTTAAGGACTTGAGATAAGCATCTTGCCGAGATAGGAATTACTTTAGGCCTGTGGAAGTGGTGAATATCATTGCCTTGTTGAATGAAGTATACTTGTGCATTCGCCGATCCTATGTACAGTCATATACTATTGCCAGGAAACCTCTTTAGCTTATAAGAATCCTCATCAGCTGAAGAAACTCGTCGCATCATGAATCCTGCCGTTTTCAAGGTGAGTCACATTAACAGAAGATCCCCATTCCCTCCTCCGACCTGCGGCTGGTAGACTTGATTAGGGTTGTGCTGGTTGACAACGTACTGTGTCTCAGCCGGCATTCCGGCGGTGGGGCTCCCGCCGAAGCCCTCATCTCCAATGTGCATGCTGCCCATACTGGTGTTCAGGCTTTGAAAGTAGACATCTGCTGCGTCAATAGCAGCAGAGAGGTTAGCTTTGTTAGCGCTAGTGCCATTCTGCTGATGGCCCTCCGTCCCTGAGCCATTCACGACGGAAGGAAGATGTTTGTGTGCTTCCATTGCTATCACAGTGGGTAGGGTGTGCTTCTGAAGAGCCGGGCTATCGACCAGTCTTCGTGCTCGTGCATTGTGGAAGACCTGTTGCACTGGCTTGAGGTAGACTGTAGCAAGTGTCCCCACGTTGAGACACATTTCTTCCAACGTCGCTGGATCAAGCTTCTCTGATTCAGCCGTGATTGCTGGCTTTGGACCCATAACGACCTTTTTTGCTAGTTCCGGGTCTGTTGAAAGCAGCCGCCAATACATATAGCCCCTATCCCGTAAATCTGGATTATCCGTCTCTTCCGTTGCCCACTTCAAGACTTTGGGCACAAGCTCTTGTCCTTTTGTAGGTCGCTGAATGAATAGCTTCACGGTGGCTGTGAGTAAGGCCAGCTGGACTTCGACTGGCTCATCATGAAATGAGTAAAGAAAATCGTCTAGAAGGATGTCTGAATTGTCGATTCGATCGGCATACTCGCCAATCACCCAGATCATGGCAGCTTTCGCCTCAGGCTCGTCCAGGTGATCAAGATTTTCGCACAGTATTGATATAATAGATTCATATCGATTGGGATATTTGCGGAAGATATTCCGGATGACCACAGTAGCTTCTTGGACGATATATGAGACTTTCGTTGACACTAGTTCAAGCAGAGAATCAATGCATTGTTGCGCTGCGGGCTCTATTTTGATGGCGAGCTTGCCGATTGCTCGTACAGATTTGCGGACGAAATGGACGTCTATTTCCGTAGAATATCTAATGTTTTGTCAGTGAAGGGTTCGTTGGGTAGGAATTGGACACACGAACTCCTTTAGCTCTGTTAGTACCTCTCTTATATTCTTCTCCGTAGCGAGCATGAAAATGAGTTCAAGCTTCGTAACTTTGACGTAAATGGGGTCGTTATACTTGCAGAAGAAGACCCTTATGTCGTTTCTGAGTACCTCGGGTCTCCGCTGTAGGATCAGCAGAGCGTTACGAAGGGCCAGATACTGGATTTCTGGTCCTTTGGCAAGTAAGGTGACAAGAGGTGGGGACAGTTTTCGGCATAGACCAGATATCTGTTTTTCATCGGATATGTAATTCATGAGGTATAAGATGACCCGTGTGCATGTCAGTACAACAGCCGAGTTGGAATGTGACAGCCGGGGGACAATTCGTTCTGCGAGCAGTAATGATTCCGCAGTGTCTTGCGGCACGTATGACATGAGAGCTTCTAGTATGTATGTTTGACCCCATCTAAGCAATCATTAGCGTTGAACAAAATACATTAGAGAATAACCTACTCTGAGCAGTCTGGCAATATTTGTACTATCTTGGAAGCACTGGCGTAGTCAATCGTGAGCTTGATAGTTTCACTTCGCTCCCATATATCCATCAAGGCTGCCAAAGCACTCGAAACGACCGTTGGATTGTCATCTCTCAACATACTGTTGAGTCTGTCGATTAGATCTGAAGCCTCAACTAGATTTTTGTCATGATCATAGAGTTTTGCCACGGTAAAAGCAGCCGTCTTCCGGACGTAAGGATCAGGATCTCTCAATAGTCCCTTGAGAGGAGGCACTGTAGCTTCAACAAAATCTCGAACGTGAATATAAGACATGGTCCGGAGAGCAAGTGCTCGTATCAGCGGATTGGAATCTTCCAGATCCTGCAAGCATACCTCATCAGAGTTGAGCGCAGCTTGAGGAACATTTTGAGGCTTACGACTACAAGAACAGGGAGGGCCTTCATGGCAACTTCTGGCTTCGTACGAGCGTAATTTACTAGGAAAAGAAAGCACCTATCGTTAGAGGTCAACAACTTGATGAGAGGATCAGGAACAGTTGGCTCACATTTTCTTGATCTCGAGACTAGGAATCTGCATGCAGCCTATTACATCGGGAAATAATGCCACCATGTCATTGTTGCTCATGGTCATGTTGGCCACAATCTTCTTAAGCGCAATCTTCTTCGCCGAGTTGTTCTTGTCTTTCTTACCGCCGCTATTAAGCTCCATTCGTAGCTCTGCAACCTTCCCCTTCAAGAAAATCTTGTTAGCATTATCGACGGATTCTTCACCAATGCTAAGTAGCGACGAAGGATGAGCAAGAGGCGCTCGTCCAGCACCGGGCTCGCATGCACCTAAATTGTACAAGGCTGCGTAATTCATGCTTGCTTTGTCCCGAGATGAATGTCTTCAATACGGCAACTTTGTATAGGAGAAGCATTTTGGTTTCAAATTTAGGGAGTAGCATTGGAGCTTGTACGGCGATTGAACGACACCAAAATGTTCAAATTCAGGGAAGGAGCTATACAGAAAGTTTGATAAGATCAAGTGCATGATAGTACATACCCTTGCGAATAGTTTCGCATCTCCTCCGCTGGTAGCCATTATGTTACGGCTTACAGCTGTGGTCACACAGCAGAAACTCCCAAGCCCCTAATCAATGAATGATGCCGAGATGTGAATACCGTAAAACGCCGTTCCAATGATGAAATGAAACTACAACAGGGCATTTGAGAGGTGGTAATTGAGGCCATAAGATGTGAAAGATTGAGAGCCATCCACTTGCTGATCTCGCGGCGCCGCAGCCGATAGGGCTGATCATCTTGGTTACTTGCTTGGGCCTCAAGCTGGAGTATCCTTCTTCACGACCAGGTACAATGGCACCAGAACGTCTCACAGATTCCCCTCCGCCCCCGCAATGGGTCATAGACCTAAATTCTCCTCCGCGACCGAGGCCCAAGAATGCTAGCAGTATTCCAAATCCGCCCGGTTATACAGAAGCTAGCTCTGGTAAAGTACGTTGTAACCTTTCCCTTGGGAAGCACATTTCAGAGACTAAACCCATGTCTAGCGATCTTCTGCCTCATCGAAAGTACCCACACGCAAACCGCCGACACTCGCTGAGACAGATCAGCTGAAGCTGAAGAAATCATGGGAGCTCGCCTTTGCGCCAGCTAAAGCTCTACCCATGAACGCGATAATGATGTACATGTCCGGCAATACGCTCCAGATATTCAGCATCATGATGGTATTCATGCTCTTCAAGAATCCGTTCACGGCCTTGTTGTCTACAAACGAGGTATTCCGGAGATACGAGACAGAGGGAACACGGAAGTGGCTATGGGGTATAAAGGCGACTTATGTCGTGATGAACTTAGTCGCATTGGCGTTGGGAATATGGAAGGTTAATGGGATGGGGCTGTTACCTACTACGAGATCAGATTGGCTTGCTTGGGAAACAGAGCGGCAGCCATTAGAGCGTGCGGTGTTTGCATTCAGGTAAATAGCGATTTGACCAGGTGTACTAGGTTTTTTTATGACATTTCTCTTATCATTATTTTCAACTACTCACACCAGCCGATTGATACCCACTGAAGGTAAGCGTAGATGACTTTGGATCAGGCTTCCCTCGATGTGCCCCTTGATGGCGTATTAGACCACCTAAAAAACAAAGGCAATATCCGCAACTAAAACCCCTGTAATAGACTAGCTAACAAGTTCTCCTACCTCCATATGCACTTTGCTGATAGTCAATATGGCTCTTACGGAGTCCTTACGCTCTGCATTCTCCCACGGTTTGCTGTATTCGACTTATTTATTCTCAATCAATGCCAGAGCTAGAAGGTAAACAAGTAGGAAACAAGGAATAAGAAAACCGTATCATTTCGGCCTCATGAGCACTGAATGTAAATAAGCCAGAGGGCCTCGAGTCAATGGATGTATATGCCACATCTGAATGATATAGTGAACACGATATGCATCAATGGAAATTTGTGATAGTACAAATAAACTGTATATGCGCTCGCTATGCTTTATGAACGAATGAGTCACTTGGCTGAACGCGTACAGGACTATTGGACGGGCTTGTGACAGTTAGGGATTGGAGTAGGATGTCAATTCTGACCTTCCCATCCAACCCAACTTCTTGCCATCACACGCCAAACCTTTACCTCGCCACTCCGCATGTCACCAAGCTTGAAGCTCTCTGACTTCACCTTCCTGCTCTCTCTTCCCTGTTCCCAAGCTCGTACTTTCTTTTTCGTACCGTCCCAATCAATTACTACGCCGACGTGGTCAGGCTTACCCACCTCATTACTATACTTCGAATGCATTGGCCCACGATGGCCCGAGAATTTGGCGTTGCGGAAAGTGACAATGTCACCAGGTCGAATCTCATCAGATTGCCGTACTGAAGCATTTGCAAGGTTGGCGTAGACAAGTGCCCCATATGCACGTACACCGACAGGTAGTAGTGCCTCGGGGAAATAAGACAACAGGTACAGGACCAAGGCATTGGGAGAGCCGTCACCTATTACGGAACCTTCTTTGGATGCTGCCCCTTCTGCAATCCCCGAGCCGAACCTGCTGTGAGCGGTCTCAAGTTGGTCTTGACGCGGATTCTGAGGTGGAGGCTCATGATGTTGCTCCAAAGACGCATTCGCAGGCTCTTTTGTTTCGAAGTGTGCTGTCACCACTGTCTGTGAGTAGTCCATGAACAAGACATACATGGTCTTCGTGATGGCTTGTTTCCCACCCCTCCTCGTAGTGCTAGTCTCCTCCGTCTCATAGACAAGGTCACGGCGATGTTTGAAGACTGGTGGAGGACTATCAGGCCGAGCCCACCATTGGCTAGCCTGGCCCAGATCAACATCACTAGCTATGAATCCCTGCTCGCCGGAGGGACGGGGTCCGTCCGTTGATCTTCGAATTGTGGAGCTATTGCGTTGAACATCCATGGATAGCCTAGTACCACTGCCAGACCCCGCGGGTCCGGATAAATTAGGCGAAGCAGCGTACTGTGATTGGGTTTGAGGAGCAGGAGGAGGAACACTTCGCTGCGGTGGAGACATGGAAATCATAGGATCAGGATCTTCAAGCCTGGGCGTGAATGGACTTTCCATGTCATACCGGCTCCCGGGAGGCGGTCGCTGCCCAGACCTGTAATAATTATATGGATCATACTCTTCCTTCTCTTGCTCCTGTTGCGGCGCCTTCGGTGGAGGAGGAGGAGGTGGTGCAGCTCTTGGCATATCAGAAGATTGACGGCTCACTCTGGGAGGTTGATTTGGTGGCGGTGGTGGTGGAAAAGCACGAGGAGCAGCAGAAGAGGCTGGGCCAGGAGAAGGAAGGGCCGAGTGGTGAAAAGATGTCTCGTCAGTCATCGAATCATCTTCTAGACTGGAGACTCTTGCGTGAGACTTGAGAGCATCCTTCCGGGGCGCGCTCGACGCCATATCCGTATCATAATCCCCTTCGTATTCAGTAACTTCTCCGTCGCTCTCCGGATCTCTAGCTGTTGAGACCACGGCTGGCATTGGTGGTGCTCTTGCTTCTCCAGTCGGCACCCTCGGTGGAGGTGCATTAGGGGGGGGAGCGGGCGGTGGAGCTCTAGTCTGAGGTGCGGAAGGCATTGCTAGACTCGAATCCGGTATTGGTGGAATTCGATTACTTCTAGTAGTAGGAGCCGAGGGAATAATCGGCGACGTGGGTGATGTCTCTTTGAGTTGCATCTCAGGATCTCGACCGAACTCCGAGGAACGTGATTGAGGAGCAGCAGGCCTACTTGGAAGGGATTGCGGGGGTGCAATAAAAGGTAGTGGTGGGGGGCCTCCTCGGCTGGTAGGTCGCGAGTCATTCCCAGGTGGTAACCTTAACGAGCTTCTTGTGTGCAGAGACATCTCATCGTCAGACTCCGAACCTTCGCTTGGTGACAATGGCTGGCTAGGAGGTGGCCGCGCGACAGCTCGAGCTACCGGGAAAATAAGCATTGATGCAACCAACAGCATGGATAGAACATACATTCACTAGGGGGAGGTGGGACAGGCCGCTCGGCAGGTACTGGAGGAGGCGGAGCTCTACCTTGGCTGAGAGGCACCGGGACAGGCCGATCTGCAGCAGTCAGTATGGTTTTAGTCAACCATTAGAGATGCTAGGTGGATCACCCTGAGGTACGGGTGGAGCTGCAGGTCGCTCCGTTGATCTCCTTGTCGGCGGTATTGGCTCCTCTTTGATGTCTTCGACGTCAGGCATCTCTTCTGGATCTCGTCCTTGAATTACGGATCTTGGTGTCTCTGCTGCTTCTTTACTGACTTCAGGTCGAGATTCAGCCTCCTCAGGGCTTCGTACCTTATGGAGGCCTGGCATGGGCATCATGGGGACAGGAGGTGCACGGGATGCCGAGCTGTTCGCTTGGTCCGAGGTAGAGTTGCCAGAAGCTTTTCTCTCGCTTGATGTAGAAGCTTGCTTTGCAGAAGACTTGGAGGGCAATCCACCTGGAGGACCAAACATTCCTGCCATGCCCATGCCACCACTCATTTTCGCCATTCGCTCTCGGATCTCCATTCGCCTCTTCACCTCGGGATCTACATCTTCTTCCTCGTCTTCTTTAGGATCCTCTTCTTCTGCGTCATCCTCTTCGTCCCCAACGTCGGCTTGATGCATAGGCGCTTGTGAAGATTTTGATTGCGGTAAAGAGGCCTTGCGCTGTGGCTTTTCGTCACTGTCATCACGACCCGTCGAAAATTCGTCGCCCTCCTCCGTATCTCCGACACCCGATTGATCAGCGTCGTTGGGGTCGCTCATAACGTCTCGTAACGGAGCACCGACTGGACTGCCAACAGGGGTAGCTTCTCTAGATCTTCGGGGCCGAGTACTTGAGCGAGGCAGAGCATCACGAGTCCCCTCGACCAATCGGTTATAGGTAGTATCACCACTGTTCATCCTCTCCAAAGTGTCTCCCTCGGAGTCATCAGCTTGGCCAGAAGGGTGCTCCTCAGGGTCCATCAGCTTCTTCGTAGGTCGCTTTTGTTTCTCTTTCTTCTGTCCAGCTTCTGCCTGCCGCGCTGCTTGCTCCATTTGCTGCTTCTGCAACAAAGCAATCCTCTCTTTGAGGCTAGTTGGTTTTGGCAGGTCCTCCTCCTCGCCAGCTGAAGGCGGGAATTGGGATTGAAGTGCTGGTTCTTCGGGCTCGACATCCCTCGACACTTGACCGACAATTTCTGGATCCTCCTCCCTTTTGTAGGCTTTCTGAGGGGGTGGTTCACGAGGTGGAGGCACATAAGCATTCTTACTCGGTGGAGGTGCAACGAAAGGTTTCTTTATAAACCCAGAGCCACCGGATGATCCTAGACCGCTAGGCTTAATTAGAGCCACTGGAGGTGCTGCGGGTTTGTTGAAAGCATTAATGCGGTCTCTGAACGACCCAATTCCTGGCTTCTCTGCAGTCGGCGGAGGTACGGGTTTTGTCACTGTGGGAGGAGCTGGTTTCGTGGCTAGTGGTTGTGGTGGTGGAGCGGGAGTAGCTGCTGGCTTCGTCGTCTGTATAGGTGGCTGCTGCACAGGTACTTCCTCTTCGATCTCTCGACGAGTCGCCTGTTCGAATTGGGCGGATGCAGGTTCGGGTACAGCAGGAAGCGAGGAAGCTTCGAGCTTCTCTAGATTAAGACCCTTTGCCGCTTCAGTCACAAGTGCCAAAGGTTCAAGCTCCCTCTTCGATTTACTGGTCCTAGAAGGGCGCGGAGGGGTTTCTGGCTCGAAGATCTTGACAAAGTTCTTTGGAAATAGGCCTTCATGCTTTTTCTTAGCTGCATCCAGGTACTCTCCGAAATACCAGTCCTCATCCTCCACATCCGTCACTGTTATGATCTGCCCATTTGGGAAATTAAGGTCATCTTCCTCCTTCGAGGAATAGTCGTAGAGAGCCTTCACCTGGAACGGAGGCGAAGCCATGTTCATGAACCGGGCCCGAAGCCTTTATGCTTCCGCACAAAACGAATGTTTCTGTTACTCCAGACCCGCGTCTCATAGGAAGCTATAGACACGAGCTCGTTATCTCAGTCAGGCTATGATATGGCACTCCTCTTGATTTCTGGAAAAGTGCTCGTGTGCAGTCTTCGGTGTTGTACGCGTATGTTAACGCAGGTTCGGCTTACTATCTCATTCTTCTCGAAAAGAACACCACTTTACAGGGGTTATGCAAAAGAAACAAAACCCTGCTCTAGGAATGTTCTCCAATTGTACTGAAGCCTCATCGGACCTTCATCTATCGAATTTAGGGTCGTCATTGTCCAACACCGGTCGATTTTGTAAAGTAGAATGAGAGTTATCCACATCCCATTATTGAGTCCGCGGGGTCCCAGCGGCCGCTAACGTTTTGATACGGGCATGATCAAAAACCGCGTTGTAATAGCTGCCCATTCCACTCATAATAACACACGCGACTCTTTATTGTCCCACTCACATGGAAAAGCCAGGATCATACAAGACTAGACAACACATAGTGTTCAATCACTACTTGGAAAACCACCGTTGTGGCATTTTCAAGTTACACAATGCCTCAATCTATTCTTAAGAAGTCTAGACCTCTTTCCTCAACAGTGCCAACCCGAGAAGAACGTAGCAGAAAGACAGCTTTCTATCATGCCCAACTTCTTCAAGAGCGCAAGGATATGGAAGCTCTAATCCTCACCTCTACCGAAGCCCTCCTTGACCTGCCTACCTCATCCTCTTCAGATCCAGCTCACCCTTCTTTGTCAGACGCGGCCTTTGTTCGAAGCTCACTTAAGCCTTTTCAACCCTCAGATTATGATGTCTTGATAGAGGAACGCAATATCAGCCATCAGTGTGGTTACGTGCTCTGTCCTCGGCACAACAGAAAGCAAGATACGAAAGCAAGGTACAGGATCCTCCAAGGCACCGGAAAAGGCTCTAATACTCTCAAATTTGTCTTGAGAGAAAGTTTGGAAAAGTGGTGTTCAGATGACTGCGGCAAAAGGGCCTTATATATCAAAGTACGGCTCAATGAGGAGCCTTCCTGGACAAGGGCGGATCCATCCGCTGGAGAAATTGCGCTTCTAGAAGATAAACAGAACGGCCAGGACCAGGAAGATATTGAGGTAGGTCTAGTCCAAGGCATATTGAATCTCAATATGGGAAAAGGAGAGGACCAAATTGTTGGGCGAATGCAAGCATTGGCGATCGAAAGAGGTGATGGCAGTGCCCCCAGCAGATCGCGTGGCTTCGGAGATCTTAACGTACAGGAGAAAATGATGGTGCCGAGAAAGTTGCTGCCAGATGAACCTACTATTCAGAACATGGAGAATGTTGGCCAAAATAGCTCTGTTGAAGGGTACAGGCCTAGATTCTTGAACAACGATGCTAGGCCAGGAAAAACAGCGGATGATGAAAAGGATATCATGGGGACCATCTGATGATGCGATCGATCGCCCACTCTGACCTGGTGACACCCTTTTGCGCTTTATCACGCATCCGAGTTGATAGTTTCTACCTCTACATTTGAGCGTGTTTCCGAGATACCCAGCCATGTGGCTTTGCTCCTTGCTTTCAAAATACCCAAGAGAATACACCAATTTATGAACCACTTACAGCATTTCACCTATTGTCTGTGAAACTCAAAGCATCTCAGGCTACATCCACAAAAGATGCTGCCACCACGGTCAAGACAATCTACGTCCTACGTTCCTACAGTTGATTCGAAAATTTGAAGAAGCGGCATACAGCCAGGGCTTCAAAGGCGGTATGCAGATTGCATACATCCATGAACCACGAGACACATTTTTGGCAATCGAGCCTTGCTTTCTAAGAAGCTTAGCGACACCTTGTGCATGGAAATTTCTCAATTGAAGCTATCTCTTCTACACTCTGGGCCAAGCGCAAAGAGCTAGCCTCCTCCTGTGCATAATTTTCAACCACATAGTCATCTCGATGTGAGCCTTAAGCCCTGGGAGGTCTACCACCTCCTTCGAATCTCCTCGGCCGTTCGGCAACTTGCTGTTGAGTCACTGGGACAACGTTGACAGGAATTGAATCGAACTACGACAACGGAAAGTCAGCGATCTGAAGTGCCACTGAAGATTTGTAGAAGTCAGCCTCTTACCCCTAAGCTCTTCAACAGATCCTTCGTATCCCCATCCACATCCAGTTGTCCAGTCTCGGATTGGGTGAAATCCAGAGCTGAAATTTCTGGCACATACTGATCCTTCCGCTCACGCTCTTCTTCTTGCAGCTTGAATGAGATACCACGGACAGGTCCGCGCTGAATGCGCTTCATCAAGTGGGTGGTGTAGCCGGCAATCTGAAGGACCAGTTTATATTAAAATTTGTACGTTTAAGGCGGGATTCAAAGAATAGCCAGAGCGAAATGCGGTAATCTTTACCTTGTTGCGCAGTCGTTTTGAAGCAATGATGGCTATCTCGTCGCAAATACGCTTGTTGGTCTCGAAATCGAGAGTGAGCTTGGGGTAGTATCGCTCGATAATGACCTTGGCGGACTTCTTGACGGTCTTCGTGCGAACGCGACCCTAAGACATGTGAGCTCTCCAAACAAATTGACTACGTCGTGGCCTCACCCGGGAGGTCTACGTACCATGGTGGCGGTAATGGACGGAGATGCGTTGGAGAGGTGGAGTTGAAGATCCTCGCTTTAGAAGTTGTGTGCGCTAGCGCGATCAACGCCCGCCAAGACTCGCCTAGTTCACATCAAAGCACCAGAAGGTTAGCCTCTTAGGTACCTTAATGGTACAATCCGCTTGCTACTTATAGACAGGAAAGTCTCTCAGAAGAAAGACTCAAAATAGAATCATTTTGAATTGCTATGTGATGCAATACAATTGTGACAGCAATCAAAGCTTTACTGTCTGCTTCGAGTTGCGTCCCTATACAAGTGCTCTCACGAATCACCTTCCTGTTGCTTGGATCCCACGCCTTAGCAAATCGTTGAAGGCACCATCTGGAACCTCGTCATCTGGCCCAAGCAACGGCGTAGCTCTCCCACTCTTCTGAACACCTGCCACATCCTCCAATCCATAGCCTCGCCCTTTTTCTCGGTCCGTAGGCCGGGATGGCGCCAAATCCGGAATTTCTCGATCTGTAGCACTAGTGATGGCCGCTGTAGGAAGCTTAGGTTCGGTCGAATGTATGCCCATGGCTACATTCATCGCGTTCTTATCGGCTCGATCTAAGTAAAGCTCTATCCTACCGTCAGAGTTGACATTTGCTCTCATCGGGTGTGTCCAGAGCTTCCCGCCGCCTGGAATATCAGGATCATAGTGACCAAGTCCTGGTAGAGAAGGCTCTGTGAAGAATGTCTTGACATTGTCTATTCCCACCACACCGGCAATTCCGATTAGGGCTCGGAGGTTCATCTTGAGTTTCCCTTGCTTCTGGGGTATTATGACACGACCTTGTATAGGCGCCTTGTTCTCTTGGGGGCCCAATTCGGGATGATTGTAAACGTGAGAGGCCGTACGAAGATAGGACAAACCTGCTGATGGGTGTGTAGTAGGCGGTCCTTTCTCCGCCGACACTGACGATGTTCCTCCTAGTCCCTGATCCCTCGGCAGGTCGAGGTATTCTTCGACGAGTCTGTGCAGATCCTGTTCATTGTGTCGGAGATGCCGTGCATATGCATCGATGTCTTCCTCAGAGACAGGAACCTCATCTGCAGTCAATTCTTCTAACCCCTCGCCCTTTTCAACCGCTTCACGCCGCCGGGCTGATGTTCTCATTTGGGACAGGTGTTTGCCTAGATATCGCCTAAAGTCTTTTTTCCGCCTCTTCACCTTCTTCTCTAGATAGTCATTAAATTCCCCGTTGGTCTTTCCAGCCAGCCATGGGCCTTTGTATTTCCAGCGCTTTCTAGATGAGCTCCGAGAAGATTTAGTGTCACTGGTGTCAGTATTGTCATATTGAGAGTCGAAGACGCTTCTCGCGACCGGAAAACGATGCTGAGTACTATCTCGCTCTTGAGCTATCGATATAGGCAGATCCAGTTGCTGCCATTTTCGTAGCGTAAGGGCTTGATCTGCAGAGGAGCCAAAGTCGGTAATGTGATCAATCGAATCTACATTCGCGATGTGAATTATCGGTGTAGATGTCTTTGTTGTAGATTTCAGAGGCAGAGCGCGTTTTAGGCCCCAGTCGCCCCTTGCTAAGGATGCCTGGGTTGTTTCGATTGCAGCGTGTGTAGGATACGGTGTAGTCGATGTATTGGAGTCGAAGTTCAAGATTGCCGAAAGGTCAGGCGCTGGACGAGGAAGAGGAGGTGGTAGCGAAAAGAGTCTGGAGGTCCTGAGGAGGTTTGCCGTGGGCGACAGCTTCCTCATGGACATCGTCCGTAGCGGCAGGACTCTCCAGTTGGGACAAGCGACAGACAGAGATCAGATTGAGAGCTACTCTTCCATGCGAATTTCTGAGACGGCGTCTCCTGGCACTGCATGTATTGCCAGCCAAAGAGACCTCAACATCATCTGATTTACCTTACTTTAGTCTTTGGGTACCCTAGCGAGCCTAACGCGACCGGCCTTTGCGGAGCTGATCCCGGCCGAGCTCCCGTACTCTAATCCTCTTCGGGGAACAAGGTAAACAAAACAAAACACAGACTGCTCCCTGCTGCTTTTGCATGAGGACTGTGCACTTGATGTAGGTGCAACGGCAGCTCACTTCGCCAATTCCCTCTTATAGTATACTTACGTCGCCTGAAAGACCTCGCTCGCATTCTGCTGGAATATCATCCCCATGGCTTGAGCCCAACGACATCTCTAGTGTCAAGCGCATTCCACAGAGCGCGCTGAATTGGCCATGGATCGCCCTTCTACTCCTTTGGGAGGTCCTCCTGGATATTCTGCAGCTCCACCAACCTACTCAAATGCCTCGAATCAGAATACCCCAACAAATATGCCAAACAATGGCTCATCAATGCGCTTGCTGAACCCTCAAGAAGACACAGGACGCCGATCGTATGTATCTCCTTCTAGACGTTCTCCCACGCAAGCAAGTCCGAAGCGCAAGCCCATTTTGAGGCAAAGTATGGTACATGACTCCTTTAATTCTATTGGTATAGACCAATTGAATCAGGACGAAGCCAATACAATCTCCTCCGAATGGTCTACCTCTGCCCAAGTTGGCAAAAAGAACAAAACCCCCAAGCGTCGTGTAACAGCCCGCGTGCATTTCGTAAAGCAAGGCTCACCCCCAGGAAATCCTAGGCCCACCTCCCCCCAGCGAGCGTACCGACCTTCTTCGTCCACTTCCTCCCTTCCTCGATCACATTCTCCAAACATCCTAGAAACTGCGCCGAAGCTAGTTCCGACTTCAACGAACGCACCAACGTACCTAAATTACAGTCCTATCCGAGGCTCACCAACACGATCGCTGCTGTCCCGTCATTCTTCCGAAACCTCTCGCCCTCCGCCTTCAGATATTCCCTATGAGCCAGTCGACATCAACGGAAGCCCACGACCGGGAACGCCGTCTTCAAGGTACAGTAATAGCCCGAAGCGACCTTTACCGCCGGCGCCACTTTTCTCAGGACCGCAGGCCGCAAGTCGCTCATCAGGAAATGTTGAAGAAGCTACAGCAATTCCCATTCACGAGGGTGAAGACGAAGATGATGTCTTTGGTCCTCCAAGTGGTGATCCAAGACCAAGTCTCAAGTCTTACGAATCCTTTCAGTCCCAGTCGACCTTCACAGAAGACCTCTACCCTAAAGAAATTGAGGAAGAAGATCACTATGGTCCGGCACCAACAGGCCGACAAGAGCGAAGGCGTGGCGCTCGGCAAGCACAGATGGCCAAGAAGGAGGTTCGTCTAATCAACGGAGAGCTCATTCTCGAGTGCAAGATTCCCACGATCTTGTACAGCTTTCTCCCTCGAAGGGACGAGATCGAGTTCACTCATATGAGGTACACTGCCGTGACGTGCGATCCCGATGACTTTGTTTTGAAAGGCTATAAGTTGAGACAGAATATTGGCAGCACAATGAGAGACACAGAATTATTCATCTGCGTCACCATGTATAATGAAGATGAGATTGACTTTACGCGCACTATGCATGGAGTCATGAGGAACATCTCCCACTTTTGTTCTCGATCCAAATCACGAACATGGGGAAAGGACGGGTGGCAAAAAATCGTTGTGTGCATAGTCTCGGATGGGCGTCGTAAGGTACACCCGAGGACGCTGGACGCTCTTGCTGCGATGGGGGTCTACCAGGATGGCATCGCAAAGAATCTTGTCAATCAACGAGAAGTCACAGCACATGTATACGAATATACAACACAGGTCTCCCTAGACGCAGATCTGAAATTCAAAGGCGCAGAGAAGGGAATTGTGCCATGTCAGATGATCTTCTGTCTAAAAGAAAAGAATCAAAAGAAGCTGAACTCCCATCGCTGGTTCTTCAACGCTTTTGGAAAAGCTCTGAGTCCTAATGTCTGCATCTTGCTTGACGTTGGAACCAAGCCAGGACCTACTTCCTTGTATCATTTGTGGAAAGCGTTCGACACCGACTCGAGCGTTGCCGGTGCATGTGGAGAAATCAAAGCAGGGAAGGGGAAAGGTTGGCTAGGACTGTTGAATCCCTTGGTGGCTTCACAGAATTTTGAGTACAAAATGTCGAATATCCTCGACAAGCCATTAGAGTCTGTCTTCGGATACATCACTGTGTTACCTGGTGCATTGAGTGCGTACCGTTACTATGCTCTCCAGAATGATGCCACAGGTCATGGTCCCCTGAGTCAGTATTTCAAAGGAGAAACCCTACACGGTCAAAATGCCGATGTATTTACCGCAAACATGTACCTCGCTGAAGATCGTATTCTCTGCTGGGAGTTAGTCGCTAAACGAGATGAGCGATGGGTGCTGAAATATGTCAAGAGCGCGACCGGAGAGACTGATGTGCCGGGTAAGTAAATTCAACATTGATGAGGCCCTCTCTAATGTGTCGCAGATGCTGTACCTGAATTTATATCTCAAAGAAGAAGATGGCTCAACGGTGCTTTCTTCGCTGCAGTATATTCTCTTGTTCATTTCAAGCAGATATGGCGTACAGACCACACAATCGCGAGGAAGATTCTTTTGCACGTAGAGTTCATATACCAATTCGTCAGCCTAGCTTTCACATACTTTTCCCTGGTACGTCTCATATCAAGGTCGGCATTTTTACGAGGTTCTCACACACAGACAGGCCAACTTCTACCTCACCTTCTACTTTATCGCAGGATCACTGTCAGATCCAAAGCTCGATCCATTTGGCCACCGCATCGGGCTGTACATATTCGTGATCCTCCGCTTTGCCTGCGTGCTTCTTATATGCTGCCAGTTCATCCTTTCTATGGGTAATCGGCCTCAGGGGTACGTTACATTCCTTGCCTTCCTCTGTCCGACACATTAACCATCTTCCAGGGCCAAGAAAATGTTCATGAGCAGCCTAATCTGCTACTCTATAATTATGGCATATACGGTTTTCGCATCCATTTACATCGTTGTGACGCAACTCAGAGACCCAAAAACCTCATTCCACCTCGGCAATAACATCTTCACGAACCTTATTGTCTCGGCTGGCTCCACAGTCGGAATCTACTTCCTCATGTCTTTCCTCTACCTCGACCCGTGGCACATGTTTACCTCTTCCGCGCAGTACTTTGCCCTCCTTCCGTCGTACATATGCACGCTGCAGGTGTACGCTTTCTGTAACACTCACGACGTCACATGGGGCACCAAAGGTGACAATGTCATCCATATCGATCTTGGTGCCGCCGTGAGCGGCAAAGGGAACACAGTCGAATTGGAGATGCCAAGCGAACAACTCGACATCGATTCGGGCTACGACGAAGCCCTGCGAAATCTGCGCGACAGACTCGAGGTCGAAAAGCCCGGCGTCAGTGAGGCGCAACAGCAAGAAGACTACTATCGCGCTGTACGCACTTACATGGTTATCGTCTGGTTAGTCGCCAACGCCATCCTCGCTATGGCCATTAGCGAAGCCTATGATAGCACCCACATCACCAACAACTTCTATCTAAAATTCATCCTCTGGTCTGTCGCTGCGGTAGCCATCTTCAGAGCCATTGGCAGTAGTGCATTCGGAGTCATCAACATCATCCACATGGTGGCTGAAGGGAGGATGAAGATGTCCATGAAGGGAGTGAATGTTCCGGATTGGGTGTCTGACACTAGCAGTAAGGTCAGCAGTAAGTTCAGCTTTTGGACAAAGAGCAGTTGGGGAAAAGCTAGTAGCTGGGGAAGCGGAAGTAGTATGGGGAAATCTTCTAGGAGTTGATGACTGGCTTGTTAGGCGTTGAGAAGAGAAAGGTGCTTAGAAAAAGCTTTGCATTCTGATGGCATGTCTCGGAATTGAACGTTTGTAAATCGACGACGGATTTGAGGGCGAGTTCCTGCGAAAATTTGTTTGCATAGCACCTGGTGCGTTCACTTAACGGCGTCGAGAAGTAATTATTGGTGTTTCAACCGACGCATAGAGCTCGCCTGTGTGCACACATGCAAGCAATGGATTGTAAGTATTGTCACATGAATATGAACTTGTGAAGTCATCCTGGAATATTGCATGGATTGAATTAAAGAAGCTGTATGGGGTATCTATTCGCTATCCAAATGACATCCGCTGGTAACTTAGGAAATAATAATTGGTCGTTGCACAGGAGAGTTCTACCCAGAACAGTGTCCAAACAAGGCTCTGAAGCATCAGGACTGCCGAGGTTGAGGGGTGTCTGGCACATCCCAAATTGAATCGGAGCGCTCCGATTCTGTCCCCAGCTTCAAGCCCTTTTCGACCTTAGGCTTATCCAAAGAGCGGTCTAAATTAGGTTGCATTCCACCTAGTAGAGTTGAATTGCCAGCCATCGGCGGACTGAAAGAATGAGCTGGATCGTTTGTGCCTGCCTTAGTTGAGTCTTGGTGGCCCTGGCTTATGGCTTGCTCAATATTTGATGGAACAACATTTGATTTCCCAAAAGAAATTGGCGAAGTCGAGGTAAAGACGGGAAGGTCTTCCTTCGTACGTCTTACAGTGATGGGTGTGCTAGGAGAGGGAATCTTAGGCGGCTGCGGCTGAGGTGCTTCAGCAGCCTCAAAGGCCGGCGCCCGCACCTCTCTCCGATTCTCCTCGATATTGGCCGGAGCTGCCCCGTGAGTGTTTAGGTTGGCATCTTCTGAAGGAACAGACGAGATGGGAGGAGGTGACATCGAGCTAGGCTCATTGGAGGGTGTCTCCAAGGCTGCTGGCTGTAAGGGCAGTATAGATGAAGGCAATGGTGCCACTGCAGTCTCTTGACCAAAGCCAGTAACTATCGCAGGTGCAGGTAGCTGCTGCACAGGCAGAGGCTCTGCCGTTAGGGTATTGGATGGGGAATCTTCCCTGACAGCTTTGACTTCGGCTTTCGTGGGTGAAGCTGCCCTGCCTGCGGCAGATTTTGGAGGTCGTCCCCTTGGTGCAACTTTTGGCTTGTTCTGCCTAGCTTCGTACTCCTCCTTTGGTGGGACGTTCAATTTGATGCTCATGGTTCGCATTCCATGGGCTAACTGATCTATGTCCTTGTTCTTAGATTCCTCATTGACGGATAGAGCTGCCTTGGCCCCTGCCTGGGTATATGCCGCAGGAGCCTGATGATCCTCCGGGATTGAAGTTGTAGACGAAATTGAGGGAAAGCGAGGAACGGGAGGTTGTTTCTTGACAGTTTTCGGCTTGCTAGTTTCATTACGAGTGCTCGCAGGAGCCCGTGGCTTCTTGACGACTAAGGGTTGCCGCTTGGGTTGAGTATTAGCGGCAGACCCCAAATTGAAGTCTGACCCCTTCTCGGCGTTCATAGAGCTTGCATTAGATACGATGCTCGAGCGTCTTCTTGCATGTCTTACAGGTGCAACCACTTCCACAATATCTGATCGCTGTGCGGGAGGTTGAGCGTCCTCACCGAGCAGTGAAACATCGGCGATGGTCTTTCGCCGGCTGGCCCTTGATAGTGGTTTCTCTTCTTCATCTTCCGACACATACTGTGGTGTCTTGCCCCTTCTCTCTCGAAGTCGCATTCGCTTGGGGTCGCCGGCATTAGCAGGTGCGTCAGTAGACGGAGGAACACCAACAGTCGAGTACCGATCACGTCTGACACGACTGGCCTCCGCGTTCAGATCTTCGGGCTTACAGCTCTTGGTTTCGCGATCAGATGGGATCAGCAGTTTGCTTAATTCGTAAGCAGCCGTAGCCCAGTCCACAGGAGGCGGTGGGGGGGTGGGAGGCCTTGACACTGCCGATTGATGTAGGTTTGCTCCAGCACCAGAGAAAGACCGACGGACCGGAGGAGGCGAGACAATCTTTGCCGTGTACGATTGGGTAGCTGAAGTATAAGTAGGTCTTGTTTCGTTCCTGGGCTTCTTGGGGGCCGCAAGAATTGGAGGATTGACCAAGGTCTCAAGTTCCTCCAGCCGATGAAGAGACCACCAGTCCGTACTCAAGGTCTTGGGAATCGCTCGATTTCTATTGGTGATTACATGGCTAGAGCCGCCGTTGAGATCCTGTTGTCCCAATTTCCGATCTATCTCTGATCTCAACCCATTGCTCGTGTTTGCTAGGCCTGCCGAGCCAGTAGCCACAGTAAGACCGCTAATGTGGCTCAGAACACCACTCATGAGCGCTCGGTCACTATAACCGCCTTCCAGTACACTGATTACACGTCCATCGACACCGAGGCCTTCTTCTTCGGCTATTGCAACAACATCACTTGTAAGGCGAGCATAAAAACTTGTCGGCACATTGACCTGGTGTCGCTGCATACCGGGACTTTCCCACTCGCTTGCATCAAATCCCGCAGAGAGAAATATCGCAGCTTTAGGTTTAGGGTGAGTTGGCGCTTGACGAAGTTTCTCCGAGTGGAGTCGTAGAAAGTCCCTCGCTTTCGTGAGTATCACAGAATACTTATCTTCATACAGTTTCCAGAACTCGGCCTCAGTCTTCCAGGATTGTAGATGGACATTCCAAATGGTCTGGCCATGTGCATTTTCGATGCACATACTTGCATTGCGCACCTTTTCATCATCACCCATTTCACAAGGATATGAGTTTATATCATGTACGCTGAAATATCCGAGGGCAGTCTTCTTGGATATCGGAGTATTTCTAGACATAGAGGCGACTCTCGAGTTGTGCGCCCAAGTTATCGATTGAGACCCATCGCCGTGGTGTAAATCAAAATCAATGATAGCCGCATGGGTCAGGCCATGATTCAGAACTGCATGACCTATGCCCACATGAACATTATTGAGCCAACAAAACCCAGATGGCATATCCGCAGAGCAGTGATGCCCCGGGGGTCGAATGCAAACGAAAGCCCGCTTAGTTCCTTGTTCGTTGAACACGGCATCGACGCCATCACAAACCCCACCTAAAGCACCTTCAAGTGCATTCAGCGACCCTGAGCACAGATAGAGATCCCCTTCGTGTAGCTTCGCCTTCTCAGCCTGGTTGCCGCCATTGGTAGGATTTGATGCGCTTGGGCGTGTGAGCTCTTTTCCGCTGAGCGCCAATTTTGATTCCGCAGCATCACACATATGAGTGAGTTCCCCCATCCACTGGGCCCCATGTATAGCTGTGGCGGCAGGCGATCTCAGAGGTAATCTACGTGCGGTCTTCTGTATTCTGAAAGGACCAGGGGGAAAGGCGGAGTCGTGCAGCCTGGGGTGAGGGGCGGCAGACCCCTCAGCATGCCGCCCACTAAGGCGAACATAGGCTGTCGCTAAGCCAAGTATAGACGCATGTATCCTCTCGGGGCGCTCTACGATAGTGCTGAGATTGGCTCTTGAAGTTCGCGGTCTTGAGTAACGGTGACCGTAACAGTCGTCCTGAAGGATAACCACTGTCCGGATTCCCTCCATAGGGCCAGTTCCCGTAGTGTGCATTTCCAGTTCTTGTCTAAAGAAATCATGTGCAACCGAAGCAGCTGTAGCAAGTGGTCGGAGTGGTTCTTCCGCTGGAGGTGGAAGCGATGATCTAGCACCCATGCTTACATTTGGTGAAGACGAGAAATGCGAAGAGGTCCGTCGAATCCCCGGCGATCGTGACGGTGTCGCACCGCCAGCGCTTTGCAACGAGCTCAGCGATGTTCGTTTACGCAAAGTTGGTGTTGTAGATCGCTCGCTGTTTCCAATAGAATTAGAGCTTGGAGCTCTTCGGAGGGGTGTTCTAGCAGGATGGTTCGAACCAGGAGAGGGAGAAGGGTTCTCATTGTGGTTGGAAGCTACTGGACGTTGGGCTATGGGCGACGAAGGTGGTAGAGGTGTCTCGATAGCCGTAGAAAATGACAGCCGTTTCATGCTGTCTATGCTGTCTGAAAGCATAGCTGCATCATTGTTTGTTGGTTGAGACATAGTGTTGTTGTCAAGATGCTTAGGCTCGGGCGCACTGCTCTCCATCTTTTCGAATGCGATATGTTTTGCTGCTGCTTACAGCAGCAGCTAGACTAAATGGTTCCTCTGAATGCCATGAAATTGGGCTCGTCAACATGAAGATCATTGGCTAGTCGCGTCTCGTGTCTCTAGCGGGTATTCGTTGTTTTATAGCGCCTGTAGTCTCACAGCTATGCCTCGTCTACTTGTGGGTACTGCTTCGAGGTACTCTTTGTCCCTAAGGCACTGTATAGACCGATACCTTTCCCCAGGTTGTTATCCGTGTATGGCTCGGTCTAGCGTACGATCTGTGCCTACACGGTCGAGTCATTGCTCCCATTGCCACTACAAGAATTACCCCTATTTTTGTATGTTCATACGAGCATATAATGCTCAATACTTTCATTTAGATCGGCCTACATTCTCTCTGCCTCACCCCTGGAACCCATCTCTTCCATTTAATCGCGAACCCATGCCCTGAATGCTCTTCCACTACTTCCCGGAGAGCGTTCACACCTTTACAAAAGCTGGACTGGGCTGCGTCATCATTCGCTCCAGGTCTGTATTCAAAGAGCTTTCTGCGGTTGCGTGAGCTCTCCTCATTGCTGCAAGCCGGCCGAATTGCTATCTAAATGGCTTATACGACTCTTGTGTCAGAGCCCAGGATTCTTTTGCCGATATGGCTTCCGATGGCTGGCGGCAGCCTCCAACTATGTCACATCAAATCCATCTCAAAAGACATAGTGGAAGACGTACGGAAGCTCGAGGATGCTAGGGTCCACAAAATAAGCCCCATTTCGTGAAGTTGCGTTATGCTTGGCAAGCCAATCGATCCCTCTAAAGCCTTAAAATCAGCCATACAAGCATATCTGTATCCGTGTGTCTCGCGTTGAATCTCTCGTCTCAACGACTTACAAGATGAGACATCTTGGGTCTGGCTGTAAGTAAAGTCTCAATTTCGGGAGAGACCCACTGTTTGAGGGTCTGTGACGGCATCAATGTCTCTAGCTGGCTTCCCAATACTCTAATCTCTGAAGGCGTCCTTTGTGTTGGGACCATGGCGTCCTTCGCCACTCATCACTATGCAACGGATGAGCTGTCATGTGTAGCTTCAAAGTAAAGCCCTCAACGGCCTGTCTACATCAAGAGTGGTGCCCTCGTATAGGTATATCAATTTTACAAAAGAATTAAGATCCCCATTGCCATTCTTCCTTCCTGTTTACCTCCTCAACGTCTATCGCTACCAGCTCTGGTGGAAAAGCTCTTAAATCCATACTCTCGATATACCAAATCCAAACTGCACGTCTTCAAGCCGAACAAACCCTCCTTCTCGGCAACATGCTCTTCTCACTGCTCGCCCTCCTGCCCGCCCTATCTTCCGTCGCAGCCATCCCAGCCCAAGACTTCAACTCCTACCCCATTCGAAAAAGACAAGGCTGTACTCGAGGCACCATCTTCTGCAACACACCCAACACCTTTTCCATCTGTGCACCCGGCGGAGTCAACGGCACCAGAGAGGTCTTCTTTGGCATGGTCGCTGCAGGCACTTACTGCGATCAGTCTCAATCGAGAATTCGCGCTAACAACGACGGGGACTGTGAACCAGATGGTTCGCTGCAGTGCGGACCTAGTGGAAACACATTCTTCATCTGCGATCAGGGAGGACTAATCAACTTCGGCAGCGTCGCGGCCGGGACAGTATGCTCAAACGGTACTATCGTTGCCACCTAATGGAAGAGACACTGGAGAGATGTATGTAATTAGGTGATGTTATGGAAAGCAAAAGTGTTTGTTGTTCGCATAGCTAGATCGGCAATGGACGTTGTTCATAAAACGCAGCGTCGTTCACGATACACCAATTCTACTGTCCCGCCAGCTGCTAGGAAACAGCTTCTTACCGAACCACAAATTCAAACTCTTCACTATGATACATATGTATACATTATCAT
>JAABUI010000700.1_pt1 | contig 22988 bp, 21 predicted proteins | sample 5559111 | NCBI WGS metagenome assembly JAABUI01 (sample SAMN10711870, study PRJNA513365) | rock metagenome | isolation source: Antarctica rocks | place: Antarctica: Victoria Land, Buttleship Promontory
ATTGCATGTGAAACGAGTTGTTTGCAATCAACAGTTTCAGCAACAGAATTAAGCTGTTTCTCAACTACGTTGCAATTTCTATGAGTCAACGTTTTGATGTCTATGCTTTTTGAAGTTGTTGATTCAAGTTGAGAAATTCTATCTCTTGAGAAATGTACTTCATCTAGATGCATTTCTTACACTGTTAAAATCATGATCTTCAGCAGCATACTTCTGACATGCATTGCTGAACATGTACTTGTGTTTTCACTGACACTGTGAACAGACATCTTCTCGACTCTGTTAATCACTCATGTACAGTAAATTTCATCTTGCGATCTGCTTTTGACATGTTTCGCTGAATATCTTCGTTCACTAACACTGTGAATGAACATCTTCTTGACATCGTTAATCACTCATGTTCATCAGTGAGTTTCATCTTGCAGTCTGCTCTCGACATGTTCTGCTGAATATCTGTTCATACTTATACTGTGAACGAACATCTTCTTGACATCGTTAATCACTTGTATACAATATAGTTCTCTGATTGCTACAAATATAAAGCTATTTAAGCTTTCTATTCTAGTCAGCTTTCGCTGCAGAGTGAGCAGCAAATGATTCGCAGAAATGTTCTCACTCTTATAGTCAAATCATCTCGACAATGCATTGATCGAGTTTGTCTTTTCTGATCTATGTGCTATTTCAAAGTCGCAGATCGACAATCTCATGACTCATCTGACTTGTCTTTCGTTTAGCTCTTGAACGTTCATAAAATTCTTCAGATTATTATGATCAGTCAGAACTTCGACAGTATAATAACTGTCTTTCACATAGTGTTGTCAGTGTTTAAACATCGCTACTATGATTAGAAGCTTCTGATCATGTATTTCATAGTTTCTTTCGATGTCTATCATCATTCTGAATCAGAATGCAATCAAATGTCACTTATCTTCGTCATCTGACTGAGACAAAATATTCGCGACTGCATAATTGAATGCATCGATCTCGATGTGTATATGTCGCTCTGAGTCAAAGTGTCTTAGAATAGATGCTTTCATAAAAATGTTGTGAAGCTGATTAAAAGCTTGTTTCGCTTCGCTCAATCATATGAATGAGTTTATTTTTACATTTTTTACACTATCTTTCAGCAGTTCTGTTAAAGACTCTGCTATCTGAGAGTAGTGATGTATAAAATGTCGATAGAAATTGATGAATCTCAGAAAAACTTGTATTTCTTGATACATCTTCAATCTGAATCACGTTTTGATGATGTCTATTCTACTTAGATTCATCGAAACACTCTTTGTGAATATAATAAATTCTAGAAAGTTCACTTTAGTGATGAAGAATTCACACTTCTTCAAGCTAACATATAGCTTGAACTTTCTTAATTTCTCGAGAATTTACTTCATGTGATCTACGTGATCAATCTTCTTTACGAAGAAGATTAGAATGTCATTCAGATAAACAATATAAAAGTCATTTAAAAGCTTTGTCAAGATCTTATTAATATAAGTCTGAAAGATGACAAACGCGTTGATTAAATCAAACGACATGATCATATATTTGAAGTGATCGTAACGAGTACAAAACATCATTTTTCACTCGTCTTTACATTGAATTCTGAGACAATGATAGATGTTCTTCAAATCTAACTTAGTGAACTGCTTGATTTTACTGAGTCTGTCTAGAGTTTCACTAATTAAAGGCAGCAAATGACGATTTTTGACAGTGATCTTATTCAGATCTTGATAGTTCATGCATAGATGAAGACTATTGTTCTTTTTGAGAATGAATAAAATAGACGCGTCAGTTGAGCTGACGAAATGCTTAATTCATTCTTTCGCTAAGACATCATCTAGATACTGTCTCAGAGTCGTTAACTCTGTGTTTGACAAATTATACAATAATTCATATGATGATTCTGCAGTGATTTCTATTGCATGATCGTGATCTTCATGCAAAGACAGTTTATCTGCACTTTCTGTCGAGAATATGTCTTCGTACTCTTTCAATTCAACGAGTAAAGTCTGCGTTTCAAGCGCGTTTGTGATACAACTCATCACGTTATTCACTTAATGTTCAACGATCAACTCTTTGACAACGTTGATTATGACAAGAGCATACACAGTAGACTCATTTTGTAGAGCTTTTGCAAATACTTGTGCGAAGAACAACTCAAATGCGTGTTCATTCACGTTGAAACATCATGTTCTTGCAATCATGTCTATTTGAATACGCTTGAATTGCATACTTGATATACTCAGAATCAGAAAAGATTCTTTCTTGTCAATAGCATAAAAGATACTTATATCTTTTTTCTCTATGTTTCAGCTGTCTCTCAGTCGATAACACATCTTATAGACGTCATAACAATAGACACTCTGATCATTCATTCAGATAGATCTTGAAAGATTGATGTTCAGCAATGACATATTTTGCTCGATGATAAAACGTTGACTAATCACGTTCATCTTGACATCAATATTCATGTAAATCTTCGTTTCTGTCTTCTGATCTCTCTGAATTACATGCTCTTTATATATAAGAGTCTTTACGAAGAGAACTTCTTGTTTTTTCCTCGATGATTTGAAGCATTCATTGAAAGCTTGTCTTTTCTCGAAATCTTGAAATGACTCATATGTGACATCAAATCAATGAGTACTCGATTCACGTCAAATTCTTTTGATCTATTCTTGATCTTTTCGTCTCTACAATCAATAAAGTAATGATTCTTTCAATTGCACATATAACACGTTATATTGAACAAATTCTTGCTATAATGTGACGAAGCATGTGAGTTTATCTTTGATGAAAAGTTGAGTCTGATTGATCAATAAGATTTCTTTCGCTTTGAATGAGTCTTCTTGTTGATCTTATCTCGATCATGCAAGTCTTCGTCTTAAAATCATTTCAACAACAAGACATGTTCTTTTTGCAGATTTGTTTTCAATCGAGCAACAAGATTGATTAATGCATCTCATGTGATAGAAATCGACTGCACATTAGTAATGATCACACACAGCTCAGATCTCAACTTGATGAATAGATGAGTTCACTTATGCTCATCACTATACAACGAAAGTTGATGTTTCAAAGTGCTCAGATGAGCTGCAAACGTTTGTATCATTTGATTTGAACGTTGCGATGCATTCATGTATTGCTGAGTCACGTTTATGCTTTGATTCATCGAGTTCTCAATTAAATTCAGAAGAAAGTCGATAAAATTGAATCACATCTGCTGAGCTGCAGACATAGTCTCTTCGTGATTGAATCAAAGTTTCTTTGATTCACTCTTCAGATAGATCATGCAGTACAAAATCTTTTTCTCATCACTTTCAAAATGTCATAAGATATTTTGAAACAAGATTTTGACATCATGAATTCACTCTCTATGTTTTCTTATGATTTTGTCATGATACTTCTTCAAAGACATTGAAAATCTTCGCTTCTGCAAAACAATCTCATGATGACTTTGTTTTATCATCATTGACACTATGAAAACGATGCATAAAACATTCAAATTCTTCATGAGAATTCAAGTGAAAGCTTGATGACTTTTCTTCATCGTTTCAACGAATTGCAAAGTCTCAATCTTTGACAGAATAGCTGCTAACTTCTGTTTCTTTTGCAGTTCATTATGTTGAAGCATTGCTCATGTCAGCTGTTCATTAACATCAAGAGAGAATTCATCTTTTGCTTCTTCACTTTCTGATTTCGTTATGCAACGTTCGTTTTCTGATATGATATCTCATAAGATTGAGACGTTGTCGTTTCAACTCTGTTGCAATCGCGTTGCTGTTGTCATGCTTGAATATCAAATCATCACTTCTAAGAAGAGTTTGAAATAATTAGAACTGTAATGATCAAGTCTACTAGATGAATAGACGAGATCTATAAGAATAATATGACAATGTGATATTCTAAGCAGACACAGAATGAGTATATATTATGATAGAGCTAATTATTAAGAAGCTCTCGATAACTTGAGAGAATCGATCGACTATAGAAAGTTTGTCAAGCATTGTCAAGTTGAGCACGACATAACTCATGACATATTAAGTCGAAGATATGACGTAGTCTAAATGATGTCTTGACAGAGTCATAAAGTTTCAGAGCTAACTCAGATCTGATCTTTGACTCAGTCTTTGACTTTAGTCTTTAATCTAATCTTTATGAGTCAATTCATCATGACAATTAAAACTTGTACATCTGATTTTGATTTGATAATTGAGTTTTCTATTTGTATGCTAGTTATCATGTCAAATCTCTTCAATTTTCTAGTGAAATGCATAAGCTTGTACTTTTCTGATGCAAACGTTGTGTCATGAGTGCAAGCTCATTTCGCGCAAACATCATGTGTTTATCGAAAATATGTTGTATACGTTGCATGCAACATACATAGAACACAATCTCTATGCTGATTTTTTTCTTAGACTTGAGAAATTACTTAAAGAGAATTTCTTACAACAGATTCACAGTTCAAGATGAATGAGATTTCTCACTGCTTAAATTTCAACAGTTTACTTCTTAAGCATAAGTTGCAGACATTTCATCTGCAATACACATGCATATTGCAGTCAATTTCTTCTTTAATCACATTGATATACACTACTGTTCTTTTGAGCTATATAAATGATGTCTTCAACTAGAAATTGATTCTATCATCAAGATATCCAAGAGTCAGAGCTCAGTGAAAAGATGAGATTCTTAAGATTGACAGTTATCATCATTGTATATCATGTTTCACAGATACTCACTTCATTCAAAAGTGTGCAACTCATCTGTTTCACATTATTTGTAGAAATCTTTCTCATGCAGATCAATCAACAACGAAATTTATCTGTACAAGATGCTGACTATGAATTTTCTGCAAGCTATACTTGTCAGAAGAGCTGAACAATCTCATCAACATCAACAGAGCAGTAACAACGCTTTACTCACGTGTTGAGCTCACACACAGTCAAAAAGCGAAGCAATAACAACGCGATCATCAGCGCATTAAAGCTTGCACATACACAGAATGACAGCAGCATACATGCTGCAGCTCATATATGACATATACACATATATTGCGAAGACACGACTCAGCTTTTGCACATATACATACAGACGTGATGCAGTAAATCGATCAATTTTTCGCATTTTCAGATCGATTTACACGCAGCGCAATCACATACAGAGCAGTAACAGCGCTTTATTCACATGTTGAACTCATATACAATATACATACATATATTGCGAAGGCATGATTCAGCTTTTGCACATCTACACGTTTACAAAATGCAGTAAATCGATTGATTTTTCACTTTATCAGATTGATGTACATGCATTGCAATCACATACATTGCAAAGACACGACACAGTTTTTGCTCATATACACAGAACGACAGCAACGTCTTTGCGCACACGCTGCAACTAATATACGACATTCACACAGTCATTGCGAAGGCACGACTCAGCTTTTGCGCACATACACGTCTGTGCGACGCAGTAAATCAATTGATTTCGATTTTCTGATCGATTTACATGCGTCGCAAATACATACACTGCAAAGACACGACACAATCTTTGCTCACATACACAGAACGACAGCAACGTCTTTGCGCACACTGTTAGAGATCAGCATAGAGCGAGTCATATGAGTGTAATGTAACGAGTATATAAATGCTAAGGAAGGAAAGTATCTAGAAGAAAAGAATCGACTATCTATATGACTCAGAAGAACATAAGCTAACTCTGAATAGAGTTGACTTCGAAACAAGTCTATGCCCTAGCGACGAGCGATCGACGATAGCTCTCAGAATAGTCATCAACATAGTCATCAACATAGTCATCAACATAGCTATCAACGAAGATGCGTAGCTAGAATCGTAACATTACTTCTCTTCTTCAACGATTCATGTTCACATGAATGTATTTTCTTAGTCTTGTGTAGAATCGAAATGTCTATTGTAGCAGACTCACTATGCGAGATAGAAGTGTCATTGAAGCAGACTCACTAGTTGCATGCGAACGAGTCGACAGATCGATTCACTGATAGATAGAACAATGTGAGTAGATAGATCATCGCATTGACGAAAGATGTCATTGTAGCAGACTCACTAGTTGCACGTGAATGTATGATCAGATTCACTGATGAATAGAACGATGAGAGCGAATAGATCATCGCATTGACGATGTCATTGAAGCAGACTCACTGAGGGTTTGCTTCTCGAGATAGAGACTTCACGCAGTTCTATGACTGATCTCGTTTGATTGTTCAACAAATTCGAAGAATCTCTTGCGAATCTGAATGAACGATTAATTCGCTGATCTTTGACCTAGTCGGATGATTTCAATCGTTTGTTTATACTCGCTGATCAGCGCACGAGTTCGAATCTTTTGTTTATTCTCGCTGAATCAGCTCACGAGAAGAGAAAGATGAGTGCTGCTGCACAAACGCAAGTCGCTAGATCAAAGTCGATAGAGGGTTGAAGAACTACTAGCAGAAGCATTCGAAGAAATCGATGCAGATTATTTCACTTCGCCTGTAACGAAGAAGCATTTATATAATGTTAGAGGCCAGCATAGAGCGAGTCATATGGGTGTAATGTAACGAGTATATAAATGCTAAGGAAGGAAAGTATCTAGAAGGAAAGGGCCGGCTATCTATATGACTCAGAAGAACATAAGCTAACCTGAATAGGGTTGGCTTCGAAACAAGTCTATGCTCTAGCGGCGAGCGATCGACGATAGCTCTCAGAATAGTCATCAACATAGTCATCAACATAGCCATCAACATAGCTATCAACGAAGATGCGTAGCTAGAATCGTAACACACACGCTGCAACTCATATACATCACACACATACACACTGCGAAGACACGACTCAGCTTTTGCACATCTACACACTCATGTGATGCAGTAAATCGATCGATTTTTCGCTTTATCAGATCAATGTACATGCATCGCAATCACATACACTGCGAAGACACGACATAGTCTTTGCTCATATACACAGAACAACAGCAACGTCTTTGCGCACGCGCTGCAACTAATATACGACATTCACACAGTTACTGCGAAGGCATGACTCAGCTTTTGCGCACATACACATCTGTGCGACGCAGTAAATTGATTGATTTCGATTTTCTGATCGATTTACATGCGTCGCAAATACATAGATCAAAGCTCATCTAGTTCATTCAGCTGAATGATCATACAGTGAACTTGAAAGCTCACGTCAAAGTGATCAGCTTTTCTCTACATAAATCAAAGCTCATTTAGCTCGCTTAGCTTGATGATCATACAGACAAGTCGAAAGCTCACGTCAAAGTGATCAGCTTTCACAATTTTGAGTTGTCTATGTGATCACTTGATCATATAGACAGTTCACGCGCTCGTATGCACACTCTATCAATGTGACTGTTCAATAAAAAGATATACAGCAGCGATTATGACTAGATTACATGTAATTTAGCATACACACAGCGTCTAGATAGTGTCATAGTCATAGACTGCATGCACTTAATGAAGAAATAAAAAAATAAAAATCATGTTTTTCTATCAAGCATTCTTCATGTTTTTCTATCAAGCACTCTTCATGTTTTTCTATCAAGCACTCTTCATGACTCTCTTCATGATTCTCTATTGAATACTTTACATAATCAACAATTTATTTAAATAGATGATTAAATAACTAGTTAGATAATAAATTCATTGATTTAATACTTTGCTTTTACATGCGCTTGAACATATAGAATTGAACATATAGAACTGAGCATATAGAATCAGAATAATCATTGTCAGCAGTATCATTCATGTTATTTTGATGATTCATGTTATTTTGATGATTCATGTCATTTTGATGATTCGTGTCATTTAAGCTATTAGACATGCGTCTGCAGCTAATCACGTCAAAGTGATCTTATAAGAAGAGAGATCAATCAAAATAATAAATCATTTAATTTATAATCTAATTACGTGATTAAACACTCAATGAGATTTGTCAATGCTTCATGCTTAGTCTAGACATCGCTAAAGCATTTAATCATGTCTTGCACATCAGACTTCTGTATATTCTGAGAATGAGAAGAAAATTGAACTACATAGTTAATTAAACTTGTAGCTTTCTGAAAGATAAAGAGTCATCATTGATGTTCAATGAACAAATTAGCATGATGTGATGAATAAATGCTGACATATCACAGAAATCTTTTATCTCATCGATTTTCTTTCTATTCTTCAACGCAAGTTTAATTGAAAAGTGCGAAGCATTAAAAATTAAAATCAAGATACTTAACTTCATAAATGATATTAATATTCTGATCTACGATAGATTCATAGAATCAATCTGCAAAATATTAAGCAGAGCACATGACATCTGTACAACGTGAACTTGAACTCATGACGTCACATTCGTCTCAGAGAAGTATGAACTTACACATTTCATATGAAAGTCAAAAAGATTCAACATGATGATCAGTTTATGTATTGAAAACTCAATAATAAAGTTAAAGTTGAATGTACAAGTTCTTGAAGTTCAACTGAACATGAAACTTTGATGAAGATTGCATCTTTGTTAAATAGAAGCAGATCACATCATCAAAATGCTAATGCTTAGTTGACTTAAAGTTTTCACTTAAGAAGCTACATTTACAAAGACGAGACAAATATACTCAGCAGTAGTAAGATTGAGAATAACGTTCAAAGCATCAATATAACATCAACGCGATAAAGAAGAGAGATTGTCGAGCACAGAATAATAACTAGAAGCTCTTCAAAATTAAATATTGTATCATGTAATAAACGTCTTTCAAAAAGTAAACATTGAAACGCTGAAAGTTGAAACATATACATTTTCGCTTCATGTTCATCTAAACAAGCTACAGAATTAAACTACATTACGCAGTTGAGTCAACGACAGAACGCAAGAGACTCAGCAAGCATGTAAGATCATACATGCACGTCTGATAGAAACTAATCAACTCATTTTTCGCTTTTCAACTTTTAAAAAGATAACGTTTCTGAATGTTTCAATTCGCAAAGAAGCAAAGATACAGTTTAAATGCAGATGACTTGACTTTTCAATATTGATTTCAATGAGTGAACATGCAATTGCACAGTTTCACAAGAGTCAATGAGATTTTAGAAGATTTTTTTTTCTTCATTAAGTGCATGCAGTCTATGACTATGACACTGTCTAGACGCTGTATGTATGCTAAGTTACATGTAACCTGATCAAAGTCGCTGCTTTATATCTTCTTGTTGATCAATCACATCGATAGTTTGTGCATACAAGCGCTCTCTCTCAAACCCTCGTCATCGTACTCTCGTTTTTCTTTGTTTCTTCGCATTCTTCGCGTTCTACTCTTTCGTTTCTAATAGTCATTTTCTCGTCGTAATTCGAGGATTTTTCAAACACTTTAGTATTGCGATTCTTTCAATCTTGATGATGAACAATGTCAATATATTGTCTGTGTTTTTGAGCTGAGCTTTTTTCTTAAGCTTTATCTGCTCTGCTCTATAATGTCTGCAGTTCAGCAGTAAATGCTTCAACGTTTGTCTTGCATTGCATATTTCATAGCATTAGTTTAAATTATTCTCTGATAATCGATGCAAATAGCTCTTGAAATAGTCATGTTTCATTTTCAGCTGAATAAAGATTGAAAACGTTAGTCTATCGATTTTTCTCAGCTCTTTTAGTGATTTATGACTTAGATTCACATTCAATATGTGCTTTTGATACTGATTTTTCTTCTTGATGCTGCTTTTTCAGACATTTAATTATTGTAATTTCGTCTCTTTGCAAATTTGCTTTTTGACGAAGCTTATGATGATTGCTTTCATGTTGTCGATAACTGATAATTCTTGAGCAGCGCTTTTGATCAATTGATCTGCTTTTTCGTTTTCAATAATGCTCTTGTGACTCGATATTCATTGTATGCGAATTTGACACTGATTCTGACGTAAATTGATCAAGTTTTGTCGTACGTCATCGAATATCTTCGCATTGACGTTGCTCTTTGCGTTTAATCTTTGCAAAGTCATTTGACTGTTCACGTACATTCAAATTTCGCTGTTTTTGAGTGCTTTTTCACTGCATATTGCGATTGCATCGCTAATAGCTTGTAGTTTCGCTTTCGTTGTGATTATTTTGTCAGAAACGCTTGTTGCTTTGCTGAATCTGACGAGTTCATGCGTGAATATCACTGTTGTTTCAGTTTCTGTTTCGATCTCTGCTATCTTTTTTTGAATTTGCGATGCGTCGATATACATCACTATGTTTTTCGCCTTTTTGATAATTCTTTCTAATTCTCTGTAGTGTGTATTGATCGTTTCGCGAGTTTCGCTTCTTGCAAATTCGATTTGAATTTTTGCTAAATGCTCGATTTCTTGATCTCATGATTTCTTGAAGTGAGAAATTTCGATTTCTTTTATTAAATTCAGTGTTTTTTGCACTTTGTTCAATATTCAATATATCTGCGTGAGTCTGTCTTTGCACTTCTTGACTTTTCAAGGTAAATTCGTCTTCATCTCGTTTCAGTTCAGATATTTCGATGCGTTCAGATCTAGATTCAATTCAATAAAGTATTGAGATGAGTATGAAATAGATGTTCTTTTTCTGATAGAGTGTTTTTTCAATAACTCAACTATTCAAATTGCATAGTTCTTGCACTTTTGATTTAATTGCATCTTCATCGACGAAATTTCGACTTCTATTTGCCTATCAAAAATATGTTGCATACGTCGCATGCAACATACATAAGACACAATCTCTATGCTGGTTTCTCTCTTAGCAAGAGATAGTTTCTCGCAGCAGATTCACAGTTCAAGACGAACAAAATCTCTCACTGCTCAGATTTCGACAATTTACTTCTTAAGCATGAGTTGCAGACGTTTCGTCAGCGATACGCATGTGTATCGCAGTTGATTTCTTCTCTAATCACATTGACATGCGTTACTGTTCTCTTAAGCTATACAGACAATGTCTTTGACTAGAGATTGATTCTATCATCAAGACATTCGAGAGTCAGAACTCAGTGAAGAGATGAGATTCTCAAGATCGACAGTCATTGTCATTGTATATCACATCTTGCAGACGCTCACTTCACTTGTAAGACGTGCAACTCATCTGTTTCGCATTATCTGTAGAGATCTTTCTCATGCAGATCGATCATGTCTTGTAAAAATGTTCATATGTTACACTTTTAATCAAACAGCGTAGTTCGATCATTCTCTACTAACTTGCTTGTGTTTCTCTTCTCTTAACAAAGTCTTCTTGTCAGCGTATCACTCATGTATAGAATGTCTGTGTCTGAACGTTTGTTAAACGATATTAATGAAACTCTTGAGTTTGCTTGTGTCAAACTTAACGAGTTTCGTGAGTTGCTCATGTCGTAGTAACAGACACGCAGTCTTAACAAGATTTATACGTAGTTAGCATGTAGATTTAAAGAATGTTCGTGATTCAAGTTTTTTCTGCTAATCATCTTCAACAGATCAAACACAAAAATGTTCTGTCTCAGTTCTTGTTGTCACGATGACGAGATATTGAATCGAATGATTTTCATAAGCGATTTTTCTCGTAGTTCTGCGTTCTATTTGACTTTCTCATCTGCGTGCAGATTGCTTGTAGCATGCGCATTGAGATTATTGAAGTTTACGTAATCGCGAAAACTCTGCACGTGATCAACGCACAGCGCTTCATCATCACGCAGCGTCTTGATATCATTCAAACTTTTGATAATCTTTAGACTCTACTGTAGCTAAACAGTAGATTCATAATCAGCATCACGTACAGATGAGTTTCATCGCTGATCTTTGTTGATGAGATTGTTCAGCTCTTCTGACAAGCATAGCTTGCAGAAAATTTGTAGTCAGCATCTCATACAGATAAATCTCGTTGTTGATCATCTCACTCAGAATAGTAATGACTGATCTCAACTTATTGTCTTGCACATTAAGAAAAGATAAAACAGATAGTGATTTGATAAGAAATGCTGTACTTCTCTGAAACAACATTGTTCTCTGTGCAATCTTCAAATGCAAAAGAGTTCAATTTCAATTTTTGCATCAGCACTCAGTCTTCTGTGCTGTTCTGAAGTCGATTGATGACTTGTTCTTTTCATGTGAGTTTGCTCTTCGATTTATCAATCAAATTACTGTTTGAATTGATGATTCTTTCTTCTGCGTTAATGAACTTTCGTTTCGTCATTGATTTTTACCTGCGTGAGCATGAAAAATTTCAATTTTCGATTTTTGACTTGCAATGCAGTTATCTGTAGAGTTATTAAGTTGAATAAGAGCTTGTTTTGATCATACGATTGTGCTTTATAACTTGTTGATCGATTTGATATATCATATGCTTCGATAGATTGCTGTTTTTAGTACTGAGATTTTCTGAGTATTAAAATTGAGAAAAGATATGAGTACAAGAATGAATACAAGAAGAAGTATAAGAAGAAAAAGAAGAAGAAAAAGAAGAAGAAGAAGAAGAAGAAAAAGAAGAAGAAGAAGAAAAATAATAATAATGAGATAATAGTGATTTCAGATTAGCAGTAGTAAATGAACAAGCATGAATTTTCTTCAATCAATTGCATTATTTTGTTGCATTATCAAATATTCAAATGAATATTAATAGTACTTTGCTTCATGTCTTGATGAGTTAAGTTGAGAATTTAAGTCAATACTTGATTTCAACACTTTAACTCAACTTGAATACTTGATTCAAACATTGTGACTCAACTCAAATACTTGATTTCAAAATTCTGACTCAAATTGAGTCTTGATGAGTTAAGAATTCAACTCAATCTTGATGATTCAACTTGACGTGATCAGTTTAATTAAAACTATGTATCAAATTTATTCACGTTGATTGCACGTTAAAGAATGAGTGTTTTAATCACTTTAAATTGTTTCAGAAGTTTCGTTTTCATCATCATTCTCACTGCTGCTCTAAGATCTTTTATGATCATAATGATTATTCAATAGTTCAAGAAGTTGATATCTTGTAACATTCTTAATCACAGATGCGTTCAGTTCAAGCAATGCATAAGTACATGCTTTGCTGTCTGATGACTTTGTTTGCAGTTGCATTATGAACTATTCATGCTTGAAACATTTCTCGAGTGCAAATAAGTATTAAGATTTATGCGTTTGATTTTGATGTAAGTTACAAGAATGCTTTCAATCTTTTGAAAATCATCATGCATCTTTATCATTTTGTTGAATAAATGAAATCTTTGTGCTGAAATTACATTAATATCTGCAATGCATTTCTTGTATTTTTTTCATCATTACTTTCATTGATCTTTGTGATATAATGTTATTGCAATGCTATTACTTATTAAAGTTGTCGTAGAAAAGTTGAATCATCTGCATTTAAACTGCATTCTTGTTTCTTTTTGAATAAATGTATTCAGAAGCACTATTTTCTTGATGACAGAAAAGCGAGAGATGAAATGATTAATTCTCGTCAGTCAAGCATGTATGAGTTTGCATGCTTATTTAGTCTCTTGCGTTCTGTCATCAATTCAACTGCATAATGTAATTTTATTCTGCAGTATGTTTAAATGAATATGTAGTAAATCTATGTATGTTTCAATCTTTAACGTTTCAATGCTTACTCTTTTGAATACTTTTGCAACGTGATGTAAAGTCTGATTCTGCAGAGTTTCTAATCTGCATTTCTTGTTTAACAGTTCTTTCTCTTTGTCACGCTGATGTCAGATTGATGCTTCAAATGCGATTTCTGATCTCATTATAGTTGAGTACACTTGTTTCGCTTTTGTAAAGATTGTTTTTATTGTAAAGATTTTTAAATGACTAAGCGTAAGCATTCTTGTGACGTGACTCACTTCTATCTGTCAAAGATGCACGTCTCATTGCAGTTTCATGTTCAGTTAAATCTTTAAAACTCGCACATTTGACTTTGATTTGATTATTGAGCTTTTTATTTGTATGCTAGTCATCATGTTGAATTTTCTCAATTTTCTAGTGAAATGTGTGAGCTCATATTTTTCTGATGCAAACATTGCGTCATGAGTTTAAACTCACTTCGCGGAGACATTATGTATCTTGCTCAGTGTTTTGCAAATTTCTTTAATGAATTTGTCATAAACTAGAATGTTAATGTCATTTATGAAGTTAAGCACTTCAATTTTGATTTTCAATGCTTTGCATTTTTCAATTAAACTTGCGTTGAAAAATAGAAAGAGAATCGATAAAATGAGAAATTCTTGAAATATGTCTGCGTTAATCTTACACATAATGCTCATTTGCTCATTAAATATCAGTGATATCTCTTTGTTCTTTAAAAAGCTGCATGTTTATTCAACTATGTAATTTATCAAAAATATGTTGCATACGTTGCATGTAATATACATAAAACATGATCTTTATGTTGATTTTTCTCTTAAACTTGAAAGATTACTCAAAGAGTTTTTCTTGCAGCAGATTCACAGTTCAAGATGAACAAGATTTCTCGCTGCTCAAATTTTAACAATTTACTTCTTAAGCATAAGTCACAGATGTTTTGTCAGCAATATGCATGCATATCACAGTCAATTTCTTCTTTAATTACATTGACATGTGCTATTATTTTTTCAAGCTATATAAACAATGTTTTTGACTAGAAATTAATTCTATCATTAAGACATTTGAGAGTTAAAACTCAGTGAAGAAATAAGATTCTTAAGATCAACAATCATCATCATTGTATATTACATTTTGCAAACGCTCACTTCGTTTGTAAAATGTGCAACTCATCTATTTTGTGTTATTTGTAAAGATTTCTCTCATGCAGATCAATCATGTCTTGCAAAGATGTTTATATGCTACACTTTTAATCAAACAATATAGTTCAATTATTCTTTATTAATTTGCTTATGTTTCTCTTCTTTTAATGAAGTTTTTTCATTAACATATCATCTGCATATAAAATGCTTGTATCTGAACATTTGTTAAATGATATTAATAAGATTCATGAGTTTGCTTATGTTGAACTTAATGAGACTTGTGAGTTACTTATGTTGTAGTAACAGACATGCAGTCTTAATGAGATTTATACATAGTTAGCATGAAGATTTAAAGAATGTTCATGATTCAAGTTCTTTTTGCTAATCATTCTTAACAAATCAAATGCAAGAATGTTTTGTCTCAGTTCTTGTTATCATGAATGCAGCGACAAGATACTGAATTGAATGATTTTCATAAGCGATTTTTCTCGTAGTTCTGCATTTTATTTAACTTTCTCATCTGCATATAAATTGCTTGTAACATGCATATTGAGATTATTGATGTTTGTAAAATCATGAAAACTTTGCATGCAATCAATGCACAACACTTTACAATCAAGCAATGCATCAATGTCATTCAAACTTTTGATAATCTTTAAACTTTACTATAGTTAAACAGTAGATTTATAGTCAGCATTGCATACAGATGAGTTTCATCACTAATCAAAAGAATCACTGTATTATAATAATTCTTGCTCTTTAATAAAATAATCACGTAAAAGTATTAACATTCAAATAAAAGAAAAAATATAAACAGAAAAAAAAGTGCAGAAATGCAAGACATGCTTAATATAAAAGCATAATTTCAACATAATTACATTAACTTCATTAATTTTTTTTGACAAAAGATGCAATCACAATTTTCTTCTTTTCACTCATTTTGAGATTTACATTAAGATGTGAAATAAGCAAATCAAAAGTGAGTAAATTCATTTATAAATATATCATGTCAATTATAAAATTGTGATCAAACAATATCAAAATGCAGTAAAATATACAAAATAGTAAAATGCATTGAACACATCATGAATAATGTCATTAACTGTTATTGCTTTTCCAGCTGCAGCTTCTGTACATCAAATGATTCAAACTTATGTATGTTGTTCAGATGATCTTTTACATGCATTATAATCATGAACTTCTTTCTTAGTTTTATCTGATTGATTGTAAAGATCATAATAATGATCACATCATCATTTTCTGATGCAGTCTTGAATACTGTCTTAAGTCAAAAAAACTCATTTAATGTTCAAATATATATGTTTGAAATTTAAGAAATTTAATTTTTTTTTTAATTCTTACTTGATTCAACACTCATTATGAATCTATGCGAGATTCTATATACTGTAGCGAGCGCTGCGCTAGCGCAACGTTCTTTTCGCATCAAAAATCGCTTTTTTCTGCACTTTATATTATAACTGTTCTCAATGCAAGAACTTTATGAGTTTATTTCTTCTTTATTCTTTCTCTCTTTCATTTGATTCTTTAATGACATCACAGCTTGAAATTGATTCAATATGCTCATTGAAAGTATCATTCAAATGATCATCATCATTGCGCTCATGATTTCTAAGAGCTTTCTCAAGTTCGTGATGTTCTCTTCTCATTGCATTGCTTTTCATTCTACTTTTCATCTCAGACATATTAATAGAACGTGCTTGATCGACATTCAATCTTTGTCACACTTGCACATCATTATAGCAACATTGAATACTCATCTCTCATATAAAAATTGATTGAAGTCAATTTTTCTTGTGCATAATTGCATCAGTAATGCACTGTGAAACTTTGCACAATTCTTGTGCAGTCACAGATGTTGATGTGTCATTTCTGATGTCAAATATTGAAAATAAGCTGCGTTGAATTTCTCTATTCAAACTATTCTTCATGTTTGTCTGATCTGTTTCTGTATGAGCGTCAATCTTGTTATCACTTCAATGCGTTGACACTCAGTCAGTAATAAAGACAAATCATGTGTGTCATCAATCATCTTGTTCATTGCTTCATTTTCAAGTACTTCTGCATGTCTCATCACTCAATGTAACTTCAGCATGACTTCTCAAGATTAAATGCTCTCATGCACAGTTTAAATTCATTGCAAACGTGTTTGATCTTTTGTTGATATTATAACTTTCACTGTTTTCAGAAAAGTCTGACTATCATTGTATACTTTGTATATCTTTTCATGACATTCTTGATTCTCTGTCACTACATCTACAAGATGTTTCACTCTTACGATTAATTCTTTCAGTTCTTCATGATGAGTGATGATTAAAGTCGATTCTCTTAATCTCTTATTTAACTCTCAGTTAATTCTCATTGCAGTTGTCATAACATCTTCTTTACTGTCATTATCATTCAAGTAAACTCTTTGCTTCAATGCAAATGTGTCAAAACAATGTTGATTTATTGACATTTTCTTGTTTGTAACTATAATTATTCTCAATGACTCTGATTAGAAGACCATCATGTAAAAATGATTTTACTTCATCTTTATTTATTCAAGTGTTTCTTTCATTTACTTTTGCTTCAGCTGTAAAGACATTTTATGCAGCTTTGATTTTCAATCTTTTTTGAATATCAAGTCATTGCAAATTCAATGCATCATTATCTTAATAACTTCATCTGATTTTTGAAAATTCATGTTCATTATTGACTTTTGTATCAGCTTTCGTAGATGAATATTTATTGATGCTGTGTTTATTTCTATCTGTAAAGTCTCTGTTGATGTCACATGATAAACATTGATGATTTGTTGCAATGCTCTTTCTTGTACTGATTTCAGCTTGATGTTCAGATCTTTTCAATGATTTTTTATTCTCTGTAATATGTATCATATATTAACTTCGTGACTAAGCAGAGAGCGCGTCATCACGAAGTATATTTGCTTTCTCGTCATCATTGATGAGTCTTAAGTAAACTCAATAATTGTTTGCATAATCTTTTGTTTAATCACTAGTTTTACTTCAACATGATGCATGTAAGTTACTCATTTCAGCTTGAAGTTTAATTGAACTTTCAAAACTTTAATATTTGATTTTAAGTTAATCTGATGTTTCATTAACTTTACATCAATGTTCATATTAAATCACTTATAAATTCTTGTAAAGTGAATTAACTTATGCTTTGTTTTTGAAAACTTGATGTTGTGCATTTTTGATCATTGTTTTCTATCATAAATTTCATTAGATCGATAACGAGATTTATCTGTATGAGATGCTGACTACAAATCTTCTGCAAGCTATGCTTGTCAGAAGAGCTGAACAATCTCATCAACATTGACAGAGCAGTAACAGCGCTTTACTCATGCATTGAGCTCATATACAGTTGAAAAGCGAAGCAACAACAACGCAGTCATCAACGCGTTGAAGCTCGCACATACACAGAATGACAGCAGCATACATGTTGCAACTCATATATGACATATACACATATATTGCGAAGACACGACTCAGCTTTTGCGCACATACAGACAGACGTGATGCAGTAAATCGATCGATTTTTTGCATTTTCAGACCGATTTACACGCAGCGCAATCACACACAGAGCAGTAACAACGCTTTATTCACACGTTGAGCTCATATACAACATACACACATATATTGCGAAGACACGATTCAGCTTTTGCGCATCTACACGTCTACGTGATGCAGTAAATTGATCGATTTTTCACTTTATCAGATCGATGTACATGCATCGCAATCACATACACTGCAAAGATACAACACAGTCTTTGCTCATATACACAGAACGACAGCAACATCTTTGCGCACACGTTGCAACTCATATACATCACACACACACACATTGCAAAGGCACGACTCAGCTTTTGCACATCTACACGCTTGCATGATGCAGTAAATCGATCGATTTTTCGCTTTATCAGATCAATGTACATGCATCGCAATCACATACATTGCGAAGACATGACACAGTCTTTGCTCATATATATAGAACAACAGCAACGTCTTTGCACATGCGCTGCAACTCATATACGTCACACATACATACATTGCGAAGACACGACTCAGCTTTTGCGCATATACACGTCTGTGCGACGCAGTAAATTGATTGATTTCGATTTTCTGATCGATTTACATGCGTTGCAAATACATACACTGCGAAGACATGACACAGTCTTTGCTCACATATACAGAACGACAGCAACGTCTTTGCGCACACGCTGCAACTCATATATGTCACACATACATATATTGCGAAGGCACGACACAGCTTTTGCACATCTACACGCTCGCAAGATGCAGTAAATCGATCGATTTTTCGCATTATCAGATCGATTTACATGCATCACAATCACATACATTGTGAAAACATGACACAGTCTTTGCTCATATACACAGAACAACAGCAACGTATTTGCGCACGTGCTGCAACTAATATACGACATTCACACAGTCATTGCAAAGGCACGACTCAGCTTTTGCGCACATACACATCTGTGCGACGCAGTAAATTGATTTATTTCGATTTTCTGATCGATTTACATGCGTCGTAAATACATAAATCAAAGCTCATCTAGTTCATTCAGCTGAGTGATCATACAGCAAACTTGAAAGCTCACGTCGAAGTGATCAGCTTTTCTCTACATAAATCAAAGCTCATCTAGCTCGCTTAGCTTGATGATCATACAAACAAGTTGAAAGCTCACATTAAAGTGATCAGCTTTCACAATTTTGAGTTGTTTATGTGATTACTTGATCATATAAACAGTTCACACGCTTGTATGCGCACTCTATCGATGTGACTGTTCAATGAGAAGATATACAGCAATGATTATGACTAGATTACATGTAATTTAGCATATACACAGCGTCTAGATAGTGTCATAGTCATAGATTGCATGCACTTAATGAAGAAAGAAAATTTTTTTTTATTAAAAACTCTGCAGTTGCACTTCATGAACTTTTCATATATTAAGATATTGATGTCATTTATGAAATTTGTGAAGCATATTCTCAGTTTAATGTTATCACATACTTTTAACAAATTCACATTGTAAAACAAATATAATATTAATGATAGCAAAGAGTTTTGTGATATATTAACATTCACGCTGCGTTTCATCATCATGTAATCATCGATTGTGATTATGATGCATTGATTTCTCAGAAAGTTCTTCACAAATTTGAGAAGCAGTCTGAAAACTCTTCTTTTTTTCATGTTATGCAAAAGTTTGCTATGTGTTACATTGTTGAATGCACTCTTCTCATTCAGACTCAGCAATGAGACTACTTTTCTTCTTGTATCACTTCATATAATCAGTTGCAAAGTTGTATTTATTGATCTGTGTTTATGAACTTTCATCTGAATGTTTGATATTAAGTTGCATGCTTTTATAACGTTTTGCAAACATTTAAATATGATGAACTTCAGTATTTTGCTCAGCGTGTTGAATAACATAATTGATTTATATATTTTTGCATTAAAGTAGTTTTTCTTGTCTGACTTTTACATCATTATTGTGATCGCGCTCTTGAATTGAGTTGATTATATTCTCTTCTACAAACATCTTTCAAAAAGAAAGTGTATTTATTCTAATGTATCATTGATGAGTTTGCGCATTATTTTATTTATTTATTCTGTGTGTCTTAAAGTCTTGTTGAGCATCATTTTGTAAATGACTCTCTTAATCTTGCGATGCATCAGCGAAATGTCATTTTCAATCAAGAGCGAGTACTTGAAATCTTCTGTGTTCAGCATGAGAATCTTTGAAGATGATGAAAAGTGAGTTTGAAACATCATCTTCATCTTATTTTATACTATCATAGCACTTGATCAGAAGAAAAATTGTTGCTTGAGTCAATATGTTTATGATTGCATTTCTTGCTCATTTTGCAGTTTTGAACAGTTTTCTTGAGAATTGTTCAACATTTTGCATGATTTTTTAATATTCATCACGTTTCTGTTTTCTGATGATCTTGCTCTTCTTGTCACATGCTTGAATGTACTTTGTTCAATCATTAACAATTCAACAGCTTTTTCTCATTCATTGTATTCTTTTGATGATCTTCATACATTTCTTCATTCATTCTGCTTTGATCATTTCATATGATCTTGTTCAGAAAGTGAAAATCTTGATGATTTTCTTCAATGCATTCAGCAATTGCTTAGTGTACTCATTTATGCATCAATGTTTCATCTCATGATTCAACAATGATTTTAACATTTGTTCTTTTAAAGTATTAATGAACTTCTTTTCATTCATTATCTTTCAGTTGTAACGCGATTTTCACGTTGACTCTTTACAAACTCTGAAATCTATAATTGTCTGTATTGATAAATGATCTGAAAAGTTTCTCATTTCTTCATTGATTTCACATCATATTAATTGATTCATAATGTCATCTGTCATGAAGATCAAATTTATTGTCATTTGAAATTTCTAATAATTTCTCGTAATCATGTTTCAAGATAGCATCAACAATGCATTGACATTTGTGATCATTTCAATTAAATCATTTGACAATAAATGCTGTCTTGAGTAAAATGATTCTTTTCATGTAAAATGATGTAGATTGAAGTCTTTTACAAGAATGTATTTTCTTGACATATGTAATGTCTTTTTAATGTTTGAAAAACTTTCTTTTTCATGAATAACTTCATGATTTCTGAGTGATGAATTGTATGCTTCGTGAATGTGTATAACTTTCTGAATCATCTGTATATCATTTATTAATGTCTGTAATGTAATTGTGTCTACATCTTTGAAGTATCATATTGAGTATCAGATGTTGCTGTCAATTCTCTTGTTTATGTAGAAATAAATTCTACTTTCATTATTCTTCAGCATAAAATTGACAGTTGCTGAGCAGTACGCTCTGAAATTCTCATCAAATCATCAGAGTTCTTGAAGAATTAAAATGTCATAATTTTTTATCTTTTTCTCATGTAATAGTGCTATCATCATCTTTTCTCTGAACTTGTGAACGTTGTACTGTAGTATTCAAAGCTTCTTTTGCTGAAACATTAAAGTTCACATTCAAAGCTGTTTGATGTTTTCTTGAGTGTTTGCAATGTGCTTACTTTTCTTGTAAAATCTTTAAAAGAAGATGATACTGAAATTAATGTGATTAATATTGACTTCAACTCATTTGTTTTTGACTTTTTGACTAGATGATTCAATATAATGTTTTCAAATGTGATAATTGCATTGAGCAGATGATTTTCATTTGTTGAGCATCTTTGTTTTCTCTTCAAGTCATTGTTTATCAGCAATCTCAAACTGATAAATGTCTTTGTGAACATTTTCAATGTCATCGCTTTGAGTTCTTTCTGCTCTCATACAACGTGATATAAAGATCTGTGTTTCATGACTCTTTTTATTCTCTCTTTTTCAATCTGTCGTTTATGACATTGAAAGTCAAAGACTTTGTATGTATTTCAACATATTTCACATTTTCACATGTCTTAAGTCTGTTTATAAAAACAATGCTTCAAGCGATGATTTAATGCGCAATAAATGCATCTTTGCTTGTTTCTGCATTCATATGTTTTATGATTGTAGTCTTGATACTTTAAACATTGATGTGTTTTACAACTTGAATCATAAAACTGCGTGATTTTTATGTTGATCTCATGATATACTTTCTCATCAATTAGCTTGTTTATCATCTTAATGCTGATTACACATATCATCAGCGAAACATATATCTTCTGTTCACTATTCTTTGTGAGTCACTCAACTTTCTCAATCATCATCTTTGAATGTATATCTTTGTTGATCTTGATGAGCGCTTTCGCTCTCTTCTTCTTTATATTTTTAAACATTTCTTCAACTTTAATTTCATGTATCACTATCTTGAAACTAACTTCATGCAGACTTGCATTTGATGAAATCTCTTTGATTCAAAAATCGTTTTTCTTCAATATTTTTTTGCTGCTTTTCATCTTGACTTGAAATATCAGTAAATTTGATCATTTTTTTATAGTTTCTATGTTCTTGCGTGTTAATAGCATCTTGTCGACGTCAATTTCTTTCACTCATCTCATTATGTTTTCTATTATGATCATCATGATTCTCTTGATCTTCTTTTTCTCTTTAACAAAGATCTTAATCTTAAATTTCTTGCAATGATTTTGCATTGATTGTTACGATCCTAGCTACGCACCTATGTTGGTAGCTATGTTGGTGGCTATGTTGATGACTATCGCCGGCCGCTCGCCGCTAGGCTATAGGGTTGTTCCGAGGCCAACCCTATTCAGGGTTA
>JAABUI010000701.1_pt1 | contig 22930 bp, 21 predicted proteins | sample 5559111 | NCBI WGS metagenome assembly JAABUI01 (sample SAMN10711870, study PRJNA513365) | rock metagenome | isolation source: Antarctica rocks | place: Antarctica: Victoria Land, Buttleship Promontory
AGATAAGTCTCTGCTTGTCTCAATATCTTGCATTTGCTCATTCTTTAATTGCATAATAACATTATTCACTATTACTTTCGATTCAAGAGCTTGAATAAAATCTTGAGTCATAAGATTGATGATGTGAGTCAAGCAATTAATACAATTCTGTGTTCTGTCTCATCGAAACTTGCGACGACTCATGATCTTTTCAAGTTTCTCTTTCAAGATACTATTATTGCTCGCATTATTGATAACAATCTCAAAAAGCTTGTTCTTAATAGCGTAGTTCTTCAAGATTTTCATTAGTTCTATCATTAATTGACGATCGATATGCTCAATATTGAAAGACGTAAATTTAATAAGATGTTCACGAAACTGAAATTCAATATCAATTCAATATATCAACACTTCTAGATATGCTACTCTTTGAGTACTAAATCACACGTTCAAATCAATAGAGACACGTTGTGACTCTTTAAGATTCAATCTGATCTTATCACAAATCTTCTTATAGTGTGAGAGAATCATAATTGTCATCTTTGTGCGATGCACAATCTGCAAATCTGAACGAAGCATTCGTAGCAGCTTTCGAAATTGCTCGTTGTCAACGATTTGAAAGAATAAGTTCAAGTCAACAAAGATCTTGCATAGTTGATTTTCTCAATTCTTTTGATTGAAGACAGAGATTAACTCGATATGACTTTTCTTCTAATAATTTGTCAATTTTGCATTATCAATTTGCATTATCAGATATGATTTACTTGTTCGAAAGTCAGTTCAACTTGTGATTGCGAGTGTTTGCATTTTCGCTTTGTCGCTGCGCAAAAGTCTAATTCAAGATGCTTTTTCATAGCAGATGTGCTGAAACTATCAAAAGCTGTAGAATGATTCATAATCTTATTGCAGATTTTGCATGAGATTTTAGACAATTCTTCAACAATCGAAGTCAATTGTATAAAGTGATTTCATATATCAAATTGCTTATTGTCTGTAGTCTTTTTGAATCAGAGCGAATTGTCTATCTTTTTTTGAGTTTTGTTTTGAATACTCTCGACAACAGAGATTTGAGATCATCATTGTAGAAAAGAGCTATCTGTATTCAAAGTTCATTGAACATACTCGCTATTCACTCTTAGCTTGAGCTGTGAAAAATTCTGCTGAATTTTGTCGATTGCTTCTTGTCTAGTCTTCATCTTTTCAGAATGATGTGAAGAATTCATAAATCATTGAACTTGACTTGCGAAGTCTTCAGAATGAAGACTATCTGAAGATGAACTATGCGAAACGCTTTCATCAGACAGATTGAAAGTTGTCAATGAACTAGACATTTTATAGAATAGTTTGTATTAACAACAATAGTTGTTAATAGCTTGAAGATAGTATATAGACGATGTAATGAGTAATGCGAAAAGCTAATGCAATATATAGATGATGCAATGAGTAATGCGAAAAGATAATGCAAAGAACAAGCAAACATATTGTTCTATGTTTCTATTCTTAGCACTCTTGACGTCAAGTTCGAGTTCTTGATGAGTCGAGTTGAGTTGACTCGATTTCTAGTCGAGTCGAGTCGAGTTGAGTTGAAAATGTGAGCAACTCGACTTCAAGTCGAGTCGAATTCAAAATGTCAACTCGAAACTCGACTCGACGATCAGTCTAATCAGAAAGATCATTCAGAGCAGAGACAACTTGACATGATTCTTTTATGTTTATATAATGATGATCATTCTCTTAGATAAAAGCTTCATGCTCAACTCATGTAATAGTCAATACAGTCTATTGTTTTAGCTATTTTCAGATCTTCAGTTTAGTGATTAGTTTGTTACTATACTGATCTCTGTTTATATCTTGTGTTGTTAAAGAAACAATCATTACAGTCTTGTTTAAATTTTTGCGCTCATGAGATGACACTTGACAGATAAAGCATTGTTGATTCATCTTAATGTCTGTGATTAATACTTGTTTCTCATAGTTCATCATGAACTCAACAATTATTGAATAACATTGTTTTATCTTATTGTTTACGCAAAGAACAGAAATGTCGTTTCTGATTGTAGCTTCAACGACTGTTACGTGTGAAATCATGTATTAATGCATGATGATACATGTTTAACATACGCTTGAGTATGATTGATAATGTAATGTATCAAATCTTTGACTTGATATCGTCATCATCATTGTTAACTATGAGAAGAAATTTCAGAAGAATCAATCTCAATCGTTTTTGAGCATGTCTTGTGCGTTGATTTAGATTTTCTATCGTTAGATATATAAATCATGCAGATAAATTGCTTTGATGCTCAGTCAAGACTGTCTTATCAATGAAAATTAACAGTGATATCACGATAGCATTATCAGAAAACTTCTTCTGCGTTTCTCATCATTAATCAGCAATATGCATCTCGTCGTAGACTTGAAAGTTGTTAACATTATAATGTCAAACGAGTGCGTAGATCAACTCATCTTGAAATGATGAATAACTCAACAAGAATCAAAGTGTTTCAATGATGTCATGATATAAAATGCAATGCTACTCTTCTTGAACTTCTTCGTAACTGAATTCGACTGTGAACATTTAAGAATGTCACTCATCATTTTCAACATCATATGAAATCTGATGTAGAAGTGTTAATCACTTGTTTGCATCATGAAAGCTAACATGTTGATGTAAGACTCACAAGCGCAAGTCTTGAAAAAATTGATTAACACTGTTTTTGATAATCTTCGTTTAATGAAGTCAGTGAGTGAACGCGTAATTCACTTTGCATTGAAATGAATAATATTGATTGTTGTTTGTGTTCTTGATCATTTGAGAATTCAAGCTCAATGACTTTGATACTTTCTTTGACACGTCAACTATCATTTCAACATCACGATCAATTGTCTTGATGAAGATTTCAACTTGCAACGCTGATAATGTGAAGAGAAGTTCAGTCTAAAGTTGTATCATTTCAATTCTTGATGATATATGTTTCATATTCTGATTCAAATTAGCGCTATTCATCTCAATATTCATGTGCTCTTCTGTAAAATCATTTATTAACATATATTCTTGATTCTCGTCTTTAATGTTCATCTGAACGTTCTCATTGTAAGAAACATTCAAATTTGAATCTTATTCTGCAATCTCATGATCACGTTAAATGAGTTGCATCAAATCGCATGATGATGATTCTGATGATGATGATAACTTTCGTCAGAAAATCTTTCGCGATTGATCATGCAAGCGAACATGACAGTGATGAAGATGATGTTCAAGTTTGCTGATGTTGTTTATCTTTATTTCACATGAAGAGCATACGTGCTGCATTATCTGTAAGTCTTCAATTAATGTTTTTATATAACTTGTATGAAGCAATGATGAATTATAACAATTCTTTATGCTCAATTGTTTATCTGTGCATGAAATGTCAGTAACGAGATGAATCGAAAAATGTCAATCGCAAAGTCAATGAATCACGTTTGTTCAGAAGTTATCGACTTCAATTTGAGCTTGATAGTTAAAATATGTAAATCATATAAACTATATTTAGCTAAATCATAAAGAAAACAAAACCAATCACTTGAATAAATATCATCACTATTCTCATGATTTAACTATTGTCGCTTACGATGCGATCATCTAAATCTCTTATAAGATGAGAGTAATGATTACTAAAGTGCTATATATCTCAAGTTGAAGCAATCTTCAGAATTTACAAACTTTATCTTGTCGTCGTCATCTATCTCGCTCTTGTCATGACTTAATGAGCAACTCAAGAAATATATGATTATGCATCTATCTTCTTCATCTTCATTTGAAACTCTCTGATAGCATGTCAATTACACTTAAACTCATCATCACTTCTTCTGAACTTATCATAAGTGCAAGACTGCTTAGATTTTATAGTTATCACTATCTGATGTACAATAAAGACTGAGAGAATTCAAGTATCAAAGACTAAAGACTCAAACTTAAATGAAGAGATTAGCTGATTGACAAACATAAAGATGAACTCATCAGTCAAATAAGTGACAGTAACGAGCGAAGATGATTGTTGATAATAAGATGACATTGAAGATGATGTAGTTTTGTTTCAAAGAATTCTTCATTTGATGATTCTTCATGTGACGTCGACTGTTTATTTAAGTAATGACAAGAATTTTGATGCATCTGATGACACATCTCAATTGAACTCATCTATTGCTACTGTCAATAGTTAAATTATGAGTTCAATTACAATGCGCATATTAATGAATCAGATGTTGCTGCATACATTAACTTTGATGAGAATGTACTTGATGATGTTGCACTATAAACAGTGTCTGCAATGAACTGACTGCTTGATGAAGACTTCGATTTCATCAATGAATCTTCATTTCTTAAGAATGAATGAAGTCATTCAATGACTAGACTGAATGAAGAGTTGTTGCAGTCAACTTCTTCGTCATCTCTTATGATTGCTGTTGCTCAATATCATATCGTCTTCAATTTTATCACTTCATGAGAATGATTTATATCTTGATGATAACAGATGCGAGTGAAGTTTTTACCCTGCTCATGATAACATCATCAATGAGTAAAAAGATCAAGTATGTATGACTCATTTCTCTGCAAATGCTTTTTACGTTTATTCTTTAAACACTTTGCATGAGTGATGTCACTGATCTGAATGAAAGCAATCAGTTAGCTGATACACAGAAGAAGCAACTTAAAATGATAATTAAGATTTCATTTCTTAACACTCATATCTTTCTGTCTTTTCTTAATACTTTGAGCTTAAGAGAAGTTTCATCATTTGTGATATAATTGCTGAAGTCTTTGCGAATTCATGAACTGATCAATTCGATGATAAACTCTCTCTTGTCATTATTTTGCAAATGAAACAGTATATTCTTCAGATTTCTTCAGTCGTTGCGTTTCTTCAACGTCTTTATCATCTCAATTGATTGATCAAAGCAATGAACAATAGTCTGATTGCAAAGTGAAAAATGTATGTAGTTTCAGTTGATACATTAGTTGAAGATCAAACGAGATTGATCACTATGTCAAAGCTCAAAGTCAAACTTGTTTGCATGATTGAATACTTTTGTATCTGAGTCGTGTAAAATCTTTCTATCATCAAGTATGATTATTCAGTTTACAACGTAAGACAGATCATATACATCTGAATCATCATCATGAAAGTTTACAAACTTCTTGATCATGTTTTCATTTGTCTCTTCATCATATATTTCAGAAACAACTCTGTTCTTTCAACTGTTATCATTAATACTCAAGATCTGCTCAAATCAATGCTGTGTATTGTGTTTGAGTTGTGAGTTCAGATCAGTAAATAAGACAGTATCTTTAAGAAGATACTTGATGTCTTTCAAATTAAACTGTTTATCTTATGCCTCTGTTTTATTTATTTGCTTTGAAACATTCAATATTCTCTTTACGACTGCTTTTTTGACAGATTCAAAAGATGAATGAAGTTCAAAAGTAGTATTTCTTCGTCTTTTAACATGTTGAGTAGTGAAAGCTTGTTTAGCACTAGTCGTGATGTTTTATATGCATTCAGTTGACACTATCTTCATGATAATGTTATTCAATGTCTATTAAGTCACAAGTAATGCAAAGAATGATTGAGAAGAAAGTGAAATTATGCAATATGTTTGAAAAATTGAAGTGCGTAAGATTTAATGAACTTGAATAATGATTCTTTGAATCTGCTTTAATTTAAGAATGTCGTTTTCTAACATCTTGACTTGAAGAAAATTTCTTGACTTTCTTTGCTGTTGAATCAACAATGACATCACATTTCAGTAATTTTATGATGATCATCATCTCATCTTTCAATCATGTGAACTATGATTTGCATCATCAAACGCTTGAATGTAATCTTCACAACAAAATGTTAAAGTTGTGCTACTCATGAGAGACTTCAAACAGAGTGCTTATCTTTGCAACTGTATTCAGAAAGCGATTGATAGTAATGTGAAAGTTATGCAATCATTAAATGAATAGATGCAACATGTCTTGATTGAACTACATGATTGATCTGCTTACTGACAATAAATGAATCATTGTGATTCGCGACGCTTTTATGAAAGTGCTTGCTATCACATTCTCATAAATCGCAATAGTGAGAATGATAAACAGATTCACTTGAAAGCATTATGACTTGCAATGCAATACTGATTTTGTTAACAGACATCATGATGCTAGAAGATGATCAGTTATGCTTTCTAAGCAAAGAAAATCTTAATTTGATATAAATGATTAACTATCTTGACAGATTCTGATTGAATTATGAAGATACATATCATATTTTCACTATGAATTGATTTATTCGTCTTGAAGAATGTTCTCAGTATAGTCATGAAAGTCAACAAATGATCATCGCAGAAAGACTCAACATGAAGAATATGCAGATCAATGAAGATGTGACTGAAATGTTTACGATGCAGCTTGTTTACTCATGTTTCAGAGTAAAACATGATAAGCGATAAAAATGCAAACAATATTCACTGTATCATTTCTTTTATATCATTAGCTTGAATATAGTGAAGAATACAGTGTAGATAAGCATGATTCAATAAAAGATGAATAACAGCTTTGTTGTTTTATGAATGAAAGATAATCATCATATCAAAATTGAGATCAACACTTTTATTATTTTAGTTATATTTAATAGAAGAATACAATTCATCAACGAGATCTTGCTCACTTTATTCAAGTGTGTGCTTTTTTAAGAAACTTAACTTTTGAAACATCATAACAGTTAAATCAGAATCATTCTCATCTTAAAGACTTTCTATCTTTCATCATAATCAGATAACAATCTCAATTCAAGCTGCGATCATCAAGATCAATCTTTCAGCTTCAACTTACATCAGTCAAGAATTTTACATTTTGCAACTTTATTTCACTTTCTATCTCTCATCACAATCAGATAACAATCTTAATTCGAGCTGCAATTGTTAAGATCAATCATTTAGTTTAAATTCACATCAATATAGAATTCAACATTCTACAATCTCATTTCATTTTATCATCATACATTCTACAATTTCACTGCTTTTTATTGCTTCTTCATATTTAACAGCTTAACATCATTTTACATCATTACTTTACATTTTTCAACAAACATCTCATCATGATATTTAAAGAGAAGTTCAAAGCGACATTGATAGATAAAGATGCAGTGACTGATGTCATGTATCACACATCTTGAGCAATAAAGCTTGAGAATGACAATTTCACTATCTTTATTTTGAATGATGAGAAGATGATGCAGAAAGCAGATTTAACTGAGCATCAAAGCATCAAATCTGTCATTTTTCAAGCTAAGATTATTTTCGAAATTGATGAAGTAGTTGAATCAGCAATTGATACATTCAATTCTTCAAATGAAAGTCTTTATGTTACTTGCAAGATTGTGATGAAGATCTTAATGAATTGAACATTCAGCATTCGCTTTGACATTAAATTACATCAAGTCACATCATTATTATTCAAGAACTGTCTTTCTGTTCATGACATTTTACATAACTGAGTCTTTCGCTTACATTCAAATTCTGACACTCACGAAGTTATCATTACGAACTATTCAAACATGTCTTTGTCACACATTTCTTATTTTGAATTCATGTTTTTCATACATAACATCAATGATTCAAAGATCAAGAATCTGCATCAAGATGAATGAATAACTCTTCTTGAATTTATCTTCAGATTGATCTCAACTCATACTCAGTTGATTCTGCTTGAGAATCATGAAGATTTATCAGTTCTTCAGAATATAAAGAACACACTCAAAAAAGTCTTCAATTTGTCAAAAGATTGCAAAGTCAAGCTGAAAATCTTCATTTTGATAATTAAACAAGATACATTTCTGAATCAGTATTGAAAATTCAACAGTAGCATCAGAATAAAGCGAAACTTTTCAGCATTCAACATGTGATTCAGTCAGTCTAAAAATCACAAGCATATCATTCAAGTAGAACAAGTGACTTCAAAGAAGAATCATTCGACTATTTATCTGTCATATCAACGCACTTATCACGATGACAAAAAGTGCTGACTTATCAAAGATTTCTTTAGACTACAGTCAATGAAGACACAGTGAGCATTGATTGCGAAGACTCAGACATTGATTTGCAAGTTGCATGCACTCATCACATTCGCGAAAACAGACAAGAAGTATGTTGATTTGCTGCGTTTTCTCGATCGCTTTGATTATCAATTTGACTCAAAGAATCACTTTGAAATGCAGATCAACGATGACAAGTGAACTGCTATCATTCTTGTTAAATCATTTATTTTCTTCAACACGACAAATGTGAGCGTAACTTTTCATTGCTCTCTCATTAAGACAGATTGAAGTTCAATCGAGTTGAAGTTGATGTTCAATCTTCGCGAGCGTAAGTGACAGAATGATGATAAACAAGTACTTCAGTATTGTTTTTTCAACGCATCAAATGTAATCTCAGTTTGTTCAATCATGTCTGATAAGCTCAACAGAATCAAAATAGCAACAATCAGAATTCTTAATTCTGCTCATATTGACGAGAAATATTATGAATACAACGATTGCTTTCGCGATATTATACTGAGTCAGAATCTTCGTATCAAATTCACATCAGTTCTCTTCAAAGACTTGAATTTCTCGACTATTCTTGCTGAGTGAAATATTGAGCTGAATAAGTTTCAGATGTCAATCATGCAATATTTTCAAAATCTCTCTAACGATTTTGATCTTATCAAGAAACTTTTTGAGATCGAGAAGACCTTAATGAATATCATTATCACAATGCTACTCTTAAAGCTGAGCAAGAAAGTCAAAGTGTTGAGTTCGTTCAACAACACAGTTGATACATTCATTCTCAAACTGAATGAACAGTTTCAGTGATTGAAAAACAAAGATATCATTTTGATGAATAAAAAGATCATTCATTTTCACTCACAGTTCACTGAATGTCAAATAGTTGCTCAAGACAGTCATGCGTTTCACTCAGTAAACAATTATCTCGCTCAACAATGATGAAATGTCTTTCACAAGTTATCTGATGTCTTTTATAATCAGCTGACACATTGAATTATCGATCAGAGCAAGAAGACTCTACATGACATTAAAGATCATTAATACAAATTGCATCAGATTAGTCTTGACACTCTGCTTCTAAAAGTCATGAATTTGAGTGATCATTTGATGAATAAAACGTAATCTTAGAATCAACAGAATGAATAGAATGACAAGCAGCATAAGACACAAGATTCTTCAATTGTATAAATCAATAATGAAGAAGTTGATATGACTTACGAAGATTTCAAGAGCGACAAGAATTCATTCAATATGAATTATGAAGATCTTAATCTTCATGTCACACGTCAATTCTTGAAGTGAGATCACGAATTCAAATGTTGTATGCTTCAGAGAATTATCAATGTCAAGCTCAATAGAATGAACAATGAGACTAAGCGTGACGCTGTTATTAAGACTTTCTGCTCATACTTTCAAAGAATCAAGAAGAGAAAAACTCTTGACATGAAAGATCAAGAATTCTTTCAGCGCATCAAGATTAAGCTAAGTATAAATATTCTTGAGCATGACGTGAGCGTTGCTGTCTGCATGCTGATCAACTTCAACACTACTATGCTAAAAAAATTTAAAGAAGATCATACTATCGTTCAGAAAGTTGCAAAAGTTGAGAACGCAGAGATTTTTATTGTTATAACTCACAGCAATGATTCAATGCATATGTTTAATGATGATGAGCAACTTTAATCAATGAAAGAAAACATCAAGAACAATTGCTTCACGCATTACATAAACAGAAGTTTATTCGAACGTCTGATTATGCTTGAATATTCTCATATGCTTCTCACTGAACAGTATCACGCAATTCTCATCATAGATGACATTGTATTCACTGTCTGATACAAAGCTCAAATGCAGTTCTCAATTGATTCTTCACTTCAATTCAATATGACTATCATAATCATTGTATTGAAGAGCTTTTGCAAAATAGAATGATCATTGACATTTCTCAACATCAATGAAATCAACATAAGAGTCAATGCATCTCAGTTCAAGCAGAATGAGATTGAAGTCATTGTAGCAATCGAGCTAGTCAAGATCTACATTAAAGTCAAAATATTTATCAAGAACATCATCATTCTCACAGAATATACTGCACAAGTTCAGTTACTGAAGAGAAGCTTAATCTCAGATTTGAAAGTTTGAAATATTGAAGCGTACATGATTGATTCTTTTTAAGACGAAGAAGCTTCTGTCATCATTTTATATATGATGAAAATCAAGAAACTTGACTTTATGTCTCAATTCAATCGTTTTCTGACTGTTTATAATCATGCTTACGACTCGTTTGTTGTGTTATGTAACTATGATGAACTTCAGCATGATTATGCTTGCAATTTACACATGATACAACATGTTCAAAATCTGTTCTCAATCAACGAAGTCTATGAGAAATACTTTAGTTAACAAGAATTCATCAATTTCATGAAAACAGAGCGTCAATTTCAAGAGCAAGAATCACAATGAAATGAGAATGAAGCTTGATACACAAGCGAAGATCAAGCAACAAATCTTTCAGAAGAGCAAAAGCATTATCAAAATGCAAGTGAAAATCAAGTAACAAATTCTGCAGAAGAGTAAGAGCATCATCAGAATGTAAGCAAAGATCAAGTAATAAACTCTGCAGAAGAGCAAAAGCATCATCAAGATGTAAATGAAAATCAAGTAACAAATTCTGCAGAAAAGCAAGAGCATCATCAGAATGTAAGCAAAGATCAAGTAACAAATTTTGCAAAAGAGCAAGAACATCATCAAAATGTAAGTAAAGATCAAGTAACAAACTTTGCAAAAGAGTAAACTGATTACGTCAAGTCGAGTATTCAAGTTTGAATCAAGTACTTGACTTGAAAAGTGTTGAATTGAATTGAAATTTTTTTGAAAAAGTGTTGAGTTGAATTGAGAAGTTGAACTCAAGAACTTAAATCGAGTTGAGAAGCTTGACTCAATAACTCGACTCAAAAACTCAACTCGACTCGACAAAATATTAGATAAATGTAAATAGCTTGATCAAACAGTCTTCATGATTTTCTTCATGACTTTCTACCATGTTTCTTCGTCATGACTTTCTATCAAAGTCAAATGATCTTCATGTTTTCTCTTCATGTTTCTCTTCATGTTTCTCTTCATGTTTCTCGTCATAACTTTCTATCAAACAATCTTCATGTTTCTCTTTATGACTCTCTATCAAAAGATAATACAAAAAGGTAATGCAAAGATCAAAAATCGGAAAATTTTCTATATTTAGCTCTCTTGACATCAAGCTTAAGTTCTTGACGAGTCAAATCAAGTTGACTCAATTTTCAGTTGAGTTGAATCGCGTTGAATTGAAAATATGAGCAACTCAACTTGAGTTGAGTTGAAAATGTGAGTAACTCGACTTGATCTCGATTCGAGTTCAAAATGTCAACTTAAAACTCGACTCAATGATCAATCTACAGAAGAGCAAGAGCATCATTGAAATGTAAGTGAAAATCAAGTAACAAATTCTGCAGAAGAGTAAGAGCATCATCAGAATGCAAGCGAAGATCAAGTAACAAATTCTGCAGAAGAGCAAGAGCATCATTGAAACGTAAGTGAAAATCAAGCAACAAACTCTTCAGAAGAGCAAAAGCATCATTAGAACATGAGTGAAGATCAAGTAATAAATCTCTCAGAAGAGCAAAAGCATCATCAGAATGTAAGCAAAGATCAAGCAATAAATTCTGCAGAAGAGTAAGAGCATCATTGAGACGTGAACAAAGCTTCTGCAGCAAATTTCGCAGAAGAACAAGCATTGCAAGAAAATAAATCTGATCAAGAAACAGTATTCATCAACTGATAAACATGTTTCACAGAAGACAACATTTTTTTCAATGTTTAAATTCTTTGTTTGCTGCTAGTTCAAGTCTGTCAAAAAGATTGAGACATTGATCACTGTGTAATACACACTGAAATACAAACATAACAACTTGCAGATACAATACACTTCAATCAACAATAAACTAGCTTAGTCTTTAAGCTGTTATGCGCATCATGTGAGCGTAAATCTTCAACGTAAGCTAAAGTAAATTTATTATGTTTCAACTTCTACAATATCACATTCACTGCATGTAACACAACTTAATCTTTCATTCATCTGCTCATCATACTCAATGTGAGTCTTTCAATTTGCTTTCATAATCACATAAGATTATGATTTAACATCATATATTTCTTTTAACGAGCATCATCATTAAGATCGAGATATGTTCATTGAACTTAATCTCAGTTGATTGAATCTGCATATTTAACATCAATCAAGTACATGTTTAGTTTATCACGTCAACTCATTTCACATAGTTGAATAGCAGCATCAATATTTCATCATCATTATTTATCTTATCGAACTGATTTTATCAATTCATCATAATGACTAGCTTATGTTTCAAAAAGAATATTACTATCAGATATCAGAATTTTCAACTTGATGATAAGTGTTTGACTTTCAGAAACATGACAGAGATTTTTAGAATCTTAAACATTGATAAATATCAGCTGAAGAATCTAACAAATCAAGCTGAGCAATAAATTGAAAAGCATGCATTTACACTTAAGCACATCAGATTTAATGAAAAGTCAATTATCATTGATGAGCAATTAACATCATTTTTGTACAAGATCAATACACTTATGTTTGATGACTTCAAAACAAATCAAATTTTCAACATTTTAATCATTGTAATTCAATGAATGTTCTACAACAGAAAACGCTCTGAACAGAGACGCGTCAAAAAGATCAACATATCTTTCACTCACACACAAACTAGTTCTACATCATCTTCAGATGATCAATCACTCATCATCATACACAAGATTATAAAGATTCAACGAGCATCATCTGCATCTAAGTTTTCACAGTCATAAGAAGTCATGTCATTCATCAGAATATTTAAAGACGTTGAACTTCATGCAATGATGAGTTTACACTTGAATCTGATCACTTCAAAAGAGATTTTGAAAATGAGCTTGACTTTGATCGAAGATGTACTTGATCATGATTTACATGATGACAAAGATCGATTTTATAATGTTTTGTTTAAGATGTAAATTGAAATTCTCAAAGATGACATCAGCTACATTGAGATGAACACTATCATCTACATCATAGATGATGAGATCTTGAAAATAAATTCAGACAGAACTTTTCAAGCTGCATTACATGATGTCTTGAATCAATTTAATCATGCTGCTCATTTTAATGTGACTTGTGTTACATCATATTCTGATAGATCAGAAACATATGTATGTAAACAGCGAACTAATGATCAGTGCAAAACTCACAGACAAAACTTCATCAATCTCAGCTTCTCATCAAGAGCATATGAAATTCATTGATGTTAATGAAAGCGAAGAAATTAACAAAGCAACAAATCAAAGAAATGAGATCAACACATTATTAATTGATCATGAAATGACAATTGATAATTCGATAGATCGTGTATATTAATAAAGATTGACAAGAAGTTTAGATTTCATAAAGCAGAATTGAATAAACTCTACTTATGTTCAAGAGCAGTCAGCAGTCGTTAGCATGAAAGAGAGTGATGCAAGTGACACAGCTGTTCTGATTACAACGAAGAATAATGTTAACTCAGCTGATGATGCAGCGAGATCTAGTAAATTTATGAAGTGTGTACATTCACAGCAAACTGATGATGAGTGAAGATTTCACGAACGAGAATCAAGTAGTTCATATACTAGATCAACAGCAATTCAAACTCAAAGACATGAAAGAAGTCAAAGCAAATGAGATAGTGATCTTAACAATAAATGAGATCAACACGTCAATAGTTAATGTTGCATTGAAAGTCAATAGATTAAAAAGATGTGTATAGTAGCAACGTTAAACTGATAAGAGTGAAGATTTCACGAATGAGATTCACACATTTTTAATCTTTTCACGAAAGTGATCAAGATTCAATCATTCAAAGAAAGATGTAACAAGCATTACATTAACTGATCAAACATTGTCTTATGATAAGTTAATGAAGTATGTGTATGAACGACAGATTAACAACAAATGATCTTTACAGAAAATGATGAGAGTTTTGAATCATCGCATTCAAAGTGATGAAAGTCTGATGATAAGATGCAAACTCAAGAAAACAACATGTTGATATCAACTTTGAATAAATCTAACATCTCAGCTTCAAATGTTGATCAATTAATAAACATAAGTTCAGAATTGAAGTATGATAGTTCTTCATTGAAGAAAAACAAAATCATCAGCTTACATCAAGATTCGATGAATCAAATTGAACAACATGAAGCAACTGTATCATCTTCATTTCAGCAGATGAAATCTCAACAGAACATGATGATCTTTGATCATTCAATTACAGAAGATTTCGCAAGAGAGTTAAATCATATGCAATCAAACATGAATCTCAATAATGATAAAGATAGTGAGCAAAATTTGAAGAAGCATTACACAAGATGATTAAGATATTGAAGTCAATCTTGTTTCTTGACTAACAAGATTGAACAGACTCATGATAAAAATATCATTGACTGTTACAAAGCATCTTCATGAAGAAGACAAAAGATGAAATTATGCTTAATTGTTTCTGCATGATCTTAATCATGTTGAATCTCAGTCATGCATACATTTGCAAAGAATGAACACGTCATTCTTTTTATATCAGACTTTTGAGATTTTTGTGATGTTTAAGATGAAAATGTTCATGAAAGAAGAATTCAATGTCGATGATATGAGTCTTGAAAAGATAAACATGAATGTCAGCAAGATTAAGAATGAAGCATGCTAATTTATTAATAAAACAATAAAGATGCTTGAATTGATTTGTCTGAATCATTTATTGCACATAGCACATGACGAGATCAAAGATACTCATTATGAGAAGAAGTTCAATGAACATCTGAAAGAAGACACTCTCAGTACATTTCAGTCTAGAGATGCAAAGTGCTCTTTCGATAACAAGTTGAAAATTGAGTGTTCATGTGTGAATGCAAACTCATCTGCACATCTCATATCATTGAAATTTATCAATCTAGTTATCATTTCATCAGTCTTGATTGTCAACTGACTAAAGAAGATTCAAATTCATCTTGATAAAAACAATGATTTATTATGTTGATAAATTCATCACGCATATTGTGATGCAAAGATGAACGCGTTAGTCATTAAATTGACATGAACAGATAGAGATCTTTTAGTAGAACAAGAGCAAACTAGTTTTAGTCTCATATGTGTGATCATGATAAACATGTACAAGACTTACGTTGCAGCATTGATGAGAAATTGATATCAATCTGAAAGAGCAACTTCTAGATCAAAACAATCACAGTCAATATGACAGTTCTGAAATATAAAATGAGATTGATTGATTGCAGATGAGACGCATAGAAAGATGATTCAGACATTCAAAATCATCAATCTATTTAAGAACATGAATGAAAAATCTCATAAGTGATTTGTTACAGATACATTCTTTGAATGATCTTTCATATAAATGATGACATGAGTGAACATGCTGATGACAGACTTGATGATGAATCAACATAAATCAAGATGAAAAGAAAAAGAAGCTCATCAAGTCAATTTGATATACTGTACATACAAAAATTTGAAAGAGATAAACAAGACACATATGAAAATCATCAATCTTCAAGAGAAAAATCATTGAATCATTAAAAAGTACATCAAAGAGCTAAAGATCATATGCAACACATTATGATTACGACGTGATATCAATCTATCAAAGTTTTTCAACTTTTTTCTTACAGATGTGAAATCAAATAAGCATCAAGATGTTGATTGCAAGCTTTCATTAATATTTAATGAACTTGTTAATTTCTCAGTGATGACAATCATTAAACAACTTCAAAAGAATAGAAATAGAAAAATGTAAAAGTGAAAAGCACAAAAGTGCATTGAAAATCAGTTTCAAATCAACATCAATAATTGAATAATGAAAGTTCATTGACTTAAAGTATTTAGCACATTCTTGCGTCTTGAACAACTTTCAAAGACACAGTTACTTACATTCTCTGAAGAAGAAAACTGAAAGAAGAGATATGTTCGCTTTGAAACAAATCATCTCTATGACTTGAAGAAAGTCAAGTCTTTCTATAAGAAGCACATTCTCAAGATTATCTTCAAGATAAACTGTATCAAGATCAAAGCAATCAACGAACTCATCAATCATGTCTGAAACAAGAATGAAAAGACTGTATTCTGTATCATGAGTTTTACAAATGCACTTATTCTCTATTGAATAAGTGACAAAGTCTTTACTTTTTGTTAATGTCATTCTTGAAATTATCATGCACATAACGAGAGAAAACATGTTTAACATGATTGCTAACGTTTAATTATGTAGTACTTTCAACTTGTTCTTAAAGTCTCAATGACTTTGATAACTTCAAAATTGCTCAAATTTAAAGTGATGAACATAGTTTGATTATTTCAAGAAGATTCAAAAAAACTGCAGAAGTATTCAAATGAAAAGTCATCACGCTTTATTATTGACACTATCAAATTAATTGATGTTGATTACAATCTACACAGAGTCAAGAGACTAGTTCAGATTGATTCAAAATGAATGAAGAAAGATCAAGCACAGATTAAGAAGAAAGTTAATTGTCTTGAACAACATGAGAAGATTATCACTTATGACTTACGCTGCATAGATTTGCAGATCAAGATGCTGATATATGATAGACAAAATTGTCAAGCGTGTCTAATGAACATGACATTGAAATTCAAAACATTTCAAGTTAAAGAATTAATCAAAGATATCAAAAACGATGATAATGATGAAGATGATCACATCAAACTCAGTGACAGAGTGAAAAATAATGACTGCGCATAGATCACATCGCTTCATACATGTGCATCAAGAAAGCACGATGTGTTACTAGTTTATCAGTCTGTATTATAGATAGTTGTATTCACTCTTTCTTCTTTGACATTCACTAATATATTCATCAAAACTTATTAAGATCATGAAAAAATTTATATAATCAACACTAAGCTTTGTGATTCTTGATGATGTTGCAAATATTGCTTTGATGATTCAACAAATCTTCAACGACACAGACAACACTGCTTAAGCATAATCACAGATTCTCATTTTCGTTCATTTAAATAGTTCATTAAGAGAATCATGATTACTTAATCAACATTGTGTTTGAATGTGTGCAGATCGACAATGATCTGAAGAAGCAGACGCAGTATTATTTCATAAATCAGCAACAATGTTTATTTATATTGATCTCAACTACAATCGTTCTGCATTTATGAAATGCAGCAGAGTTTAGAAAACTTCACTCATCAAAGTAATGAAAGTGTCTATCAAACATCAGTGATTTCACAACTCAAAATCACACTTTTATTACATCACTAGTATCAATTATGAAAAGAGATAGACGAAAGACTACAAGTAAGAAAAGTGCGCTTTTTTCAAAAATCATGAGTCTTGAAGTTCAAGTCATCTACATGAAAATGTGCACTCAAAAAGTCTTTTCATACTTGTCAGACATTCACACACTGCAGATGATGTAAACATGAACACAATCAATGAAGATCTGAAGTACAAAAGTATAGAAATATTTTCTCAGAAAAGAGAAGAAGTGCTGTTAATGCACATGAAGAACGCATGATACTTCATTTATATCATACTTTGACTCAAAAGTTAACTTGACTTTTAATGTTTGAAAATTGAATGTCAGCTCGCTTATTTGCGAATTTGCATCAACACAAGTAATTCACGTTTTATGATGATGATTCACTCAAAACTCATCATCACAAATACAGAAGTTATAATTTGTAAGATTTAAATTCATGAAAGTCATTTGCAAAGATTCTGACTTGAAGAATGTACTGATTACAATCATCGCGATTGATTATCAACAAGATCGACGATGTAGTTGCTTGACTGAAGAAGACACAGATGCACTTTGCTTCATCACAATCACAATAGTTGAGTTTTATAATCTTCAAGCAATTATCATTAAGATATTAGATGCAATCAAGAGTGTTAAACTCAATGACTTTCATACATTTTGAAGATTACATGATGATTAATGACATTGAAGCAAACATCATGAGTTCAATGAATCTGTTTTGCAGTTCAATGAATCATACATCAGTTAAACTTATGAAAATGACAGATTGATTCTGAAACATCATCTCATCAGAAGCTATGAAAATTCAATCATCAAAGTTGCACATCAGAAAATAAAATGCTTTCTTTATATATTATATATATATAGCTAGAATCATGATTATATACAGTTCATCAAGATATACAAGATATTATCACTTGTACTTAAGTAACTGTCTTGCTTTGCTCATCATCAACAGAAAGTCTTACTGCTTGATCTTGTGCTTCATCATCAATTGCTCATCACATACATTAATGTGATGAATTGACTCAATGAAATCATTCTGATCGCGTCTCTCAATATTTTCATGATTGCATATGTCTAAATGTTGCAAGAATGTTTTCTTCATGTTTCTTGCATGAGATGAAATATGCAAGCTAAAGTTATTCAATCATTGCATTTTAACAAAGCTGCAAAGTATTTATCTGCAAAAGAAATCATCTTCTGCAAGATCTTAAAGCTACTTTGATCAGCGATGAAACTCATCTGTACGCGATGCTGACTACGAATTTACTGTCTAGCTATAGTAGAGTCTAGAGATTATCAAAAGTTTGAACGACATCGAGATGCTGCGTGATGATGAAGCGCTGTGCGTTGATCGCGTGCAGAGTTTTCGCGATCGCGCAGACTTCAATGTGCATGTTACAAGCAATCTGCATGCAGATGAGAAAGTCAAATAAAACGCAGAACTACGAGGGAAATCGCTTATGAAAATCATTCAATTCAGTATCTTGTCGTCGTGATGACAAGAACTGAGACAGAACATTCTCGTGTTTGATCTGTTGAGAATGATTAGCAGAAAGAACTCAAATCATGAACATTCTTTAAATTTACATGCTGATTATGTATAGATCTTGTTAAGACTGCGTGTCTGTTACTACGACATAAGCAACTCATGAGACTCGTTAAGTTCAATATGAACAAACTTGAGAGTCTCATTAATATCGTTTAACAGACGTTCAAACACAGACATTCTATACAAGAGTGATACACTGATGAAAAGACTTCATTAAGAGAAGAGAAACATAAGCGAATTAGTAAAGAATGATGAAACTACGCTGTCTGATTAAAAGTGTAGCATATGAACATTTCTGCAAGACATGATCAATCTGCATGAGAGAGATCTCTACAGATAATGCGAAACAGATGAGTTGCATGCTTTCAAGCGAAGCGAGCATCTGTGAGACGTGATATACAATGACAACAACTGTCGATCTTAAGAATCTCACTTCTTCACTGAACTCTGACTCTCAAATGTCTTGATGATAAAGTTAATTTCTAGTCGAAGACATCATCTGTATAGCTTGAGAGAACAGTAGCACATGTCAATGTGATTAGAGAAGAAATCGACTGCGATATACATGTGTATTGCAGACGAAACGTCTGCAACTCATGCTTAAGAAGTAAACTGTCGAAATCTGAGCAGTGAGAGATCTCGTTCATCTTGAACTGTGAATCTGTCGCGAGAAATTCTCTCTGAGTAATCTCTCGAGTCTAAGAAGAAAACCAGCATAGAAATCGTGCTTTATGTATGTTGCATGCAACGTATACAACATATTTTCGATAGATCAACGTTAGAGATTGAAACAGATTTATGAGATGAACTTAGCATGAGTTCGTTAACAAGCAAACAACTGCAGAACGACATTGTCGATTTATTTTGCAGTCAACAAAAATCGTCTACATCAGCAAATAGAAAAACGTAATACATGTTTAGTTCATTTGATGCATTGATGCTAAATTCATATGCAAATGTGCATAATGACAAGAATACAATCAATCTGCGAAATGCAAATTCGCAGCAAAAAGAGCAAACATGAGCGATTGTGAAATTCAAAGAAATGAAAAAGCGAAAAGCGATGAAAAGTTTGCAAAAAGAAGCTAGCATCGAAGTTAGAACTAGCAAGTGCTACGATGTCATCTCTAAAGAGATGCAGATAAAGAGACTGCGCGAAAGAATTGAATTCGCAGTCAATCAGCTAAGACATGCAATATCAGAACAGAAAGAGACTATAAATCACAGCTTAATCTACATTCGAAGAGCATGCAACGAAAGCATAGAAAATTCGATTCAGAAGCAAATTGATCGACTTCAAAGTCAAACAAACAACAAACTGAAGATCATTCTACAATTGGTTCAACAAAATGCTGAAAACATCAAAAAGAGAATCAATGCAAAGCAAATGACAGAGAATTCGCAAACCTTGCAGAAGACGCAGAGTTCGCAAACGTTGCAAGTCATGCAAAATTCGCAAAAACCAACGCAGAACCTCACATATGCGTAAAAAGCAGCTCAAGTCACAAGCGCAAATGCAAATGCAAACATAAATGCAAATGTGAATGCAAATGCAGGCGAATGAAATCTGATCACCAAGAAATTCTCGCCAAAATCACAAGAAATATCGTATCATGAAAGAAGACTCATTGTCAATCTCAAAAATGAGAACTGAACTTTAAAGACGATGAAAATGCGAGACTCGATGAATAACGCATTGAAAAAGGCGAAAATCGATCTAATAGTTGAAAAGAGAAACAACATTGCTCTGATGATCTCGAAAAAATACATCGCAGACGTCTTACTAGCGCAAAGAGCAATATGAGAGCATGTTTTTGATGTTAAAAGCATTAAGAAAGACGAGAAATGACACAAAATAGTTATACACAGTCTGAAAATCGAAATCTTCAACACGAAAACTGAAATGAAAAATCTAGAAACTGAATTAAAGTTCTTTAACCTCGAATTGAAACTAATAATCAATTCTATATGATTATCTAAAAGCGAAAATCGATCACGAAAGAGACACACATCGACGATTTTAGCTTTCAAAATCAAGACAGAAGCACAAAAACATTTGAAAAAACGACTCTTAGCTGCGAAATCAACATATCAAACAGTTGAATATAAAGACCATCGATAAAATGATCAAAGTCAAAAATGTCAAATCTTTGAACATTTACAGAACAAATGTAACAGATTATCAAGATGCTTGTACTGCGAGCGAAATCATCAGATCTGAGAGCATAAATGTCAACTATCTACGTGCAAAGACAAGCAATCATGCAATCACATGATTTCTAATTGCTGCAACTGTCAAAATGCGCACTTCGCAAATAACGTAATGTGTGAAACATATCAGACAGCTCAGTCTATTAGCTCACAAAAAGATCATCTAGTCACGAAATTGTAATGAGTATTGCAGTCGAAATGTCACAAAACAACGCAAATGACGAAAGCTTTGCAAACATGTCGAATATTTGAATTCTACAGCACAATTACGCAAGATCAACGCAAATTATGCATGCATGCATGAAATTTGCGAAAAACAAGACAGATATTGTTATACTTCAAGAATTGTGAATGAGAGACGAGAATATAACAATTTCGCATTCGTCGTTTATCTGCATCAAATCAAATGTTCAGAATACTCGTGTCAGAGTACTGATATTTGTTGCGAAAAACGCAAAGAAATTTACATGCACATCAAGATCAGACATAGTCAATAGCGAAGATATGCAAGCGATATCAATAGCGAACAATAAAATTCAGAGAGAAATTTTATTGTTCAATATTTACAACGAAAAGTCACAAAACGCAGATAACAAGCAATTATACACGATTGAGCGAGAATTAGCAAAAGTTATGCTAAATTCTGAGCAAAAAGTTATTATCGTCGAAGACTTTAATGCACATCATAGCTGGTGAAACGCAAAAATTTCAAACCCTATTAGAACGGAAGCGTTAATAAAGTGGGTAAATTTACATAAGTGCGATCTGGTTAACACTTCTGATATAGACACATATCACAGCTATTCGAGTCAGTCAAGCTCGGTACTTGATTTAGCATTCGCATCAAAGAATATGCGCAATCACATCAAGAATTGACATATAGATGAGAACGCAGACACAGAATTCAACCATGAAGTAATTCTATTTACAATAGTTACGGAAAAAGTGAAGTTGGTCGAAAATTCGTTGAACGCGTCATACAATTTGCAAAAAGCCGACTGAAAAGGCTTTGAGAAGCATTTGCAAAAGGCGAAAGACAAAATGATTGTCAAGATGCAAAGAATCACGAGTTTAGAAGCAAAAGTCATTTATTTGACTGAATGCATCAAGAACACAGTGGAATTATTCGTATCTAAACAGCGAATATGCGCAAAATCAAAACCCTGGTGAAACAATGAGCTCATCGAAAGGCGAAAGGCGCTGTCGTCAAAAAAGCGAATCTGGAAAAGATGCAGAAGTGACGACGCATGAGCAGAGATAGTGCAAACGCGAAATTCGTATCATGATGCAATAAAGCTGGTCAAAAACCAATTCTGGACCAATTTTTTGAACAACGCCGAAGGGAAAGAAGTGTTTCAGACATACAAGTTCACTAAATCACGTCTAATCGAAAAGCTACCCTCGATACAAAACTCGCAAAAAGAATTGAAGATTGAATTCAATGAAAAGTGCGAAGCATTTCTGAAAGTAATGTACTCATCATCTTCGAAAATTCAAATCAATGAAGAATTACTATCGAACGAAAGTATACGTGATCAAGAGTTATCGAAGAGAAAATCAAGCACGCTATTAACTTCTCAGCACTCAGAAAAGCACTCGAACCAGATGATATGTCATTTGCAATCATACAGCGAGCGTACAAAAGCATATTGAAAATCTTCAATTTAGTGTATTCAGATTTGATTGAAAACAACTATCATTTGAAGATATGACGCGAAGACACGAAAAT
>JAABUI010000703.1_pt1 | contig 22925 bp, 15 predicted proteins | sample 5559111 | NCBI WGS metagenome assembly JAABUI01 (sample SAMN10711870, study PRJNA513365) | rock metagenome | isolation source: Antarctica rocks | place: Antarctica: Victoria Land, Buttleship Promontory
GTCATTGATGAAGGTCAATGGGCAAGCACTCTGGTAAACTGGATACAATAGCCTAAGCCAGCATGAAGACACAACACATGTGTAGGATACACGTATAATCCAGGATCCTAGACTGCTCAGCACTCCCAATGAATCAACCCACCCTGTGCAGTCAGGAGGTCTTGTGCCTGCTGTGGGAGATTTAGTTTTGTGACAAGCATTCAGCTTATAAATGCTGCAATACGCGTCTCTGTGAGTTTTGCTTGCAAGGCATGACCAGCCAGCAACCACTGCTGCCATGCTGATTGTCATAGCTCAAGGTGTGTTGGTGCATGTGCAGCTGCAAGTCCCGCCTGTCAGAATGACACTGTATCCCAAGCTTTGTAGCCAGTAAATGACCTCTTGCCATTTCCCAAATGCAGGTTCCAGCTCGTCATGCCACACAATGTACAAATTGTCAATCAGCAAAATTGACCCATCGGATATCGATGTCTTCATGACGTGAAACTCAGTGCCAGCTGTGTTCATCTGAACTGCAATGTAGTCTCCCTCCCCAATGTTTTGAAACAACCACTGGCTGAAGTCTACTATTTGCACTGATGTTTGTTGTGGCATGGCTTGGTGGTTGCCGCGTCGGGTCTGTGCTGAATGAGCATTCATCTCATCCCTGCTGTGTCCTGCCAAGGCCCACAATGCATCACTGATGCGTCTGTACAATGTTGGCCTCGCATTTGTGTGTTGGTTCTTAACCACAAATGATGTCATGGACACCTGCACACAATCAGAGACAAATGTGTTACATCCCTTCAGGCACTAGCGCACCACATCAGCAGCCTGACCAGCTCTACAGGCAGCTCCCGACCATACCATCTAATGCTGCATTGCTCAACAGACTTGGGTCAGCAGATTGAGAATGGCAGCACGATGCAGGATGGCATTTCCCACATAAACATGTCAGCTACAATTCTGCATTGATGTTGGATGACAAAGCAGGAACTTGTACAGGCATTTCTCAGGAAAGTAGGTGCCTGCTGCTCAGAGAGGACACACTGTGTTTTCAAGTAAGTGAAGGAGCATCACCTGGTCATTGGCAATCCAAACTGCTGTATCATGCACCATGGGTTGCTTGTGTAGTTTGCTGTCTGTCAGGAATTTGCGCAGTTGAGCAACTTTCCAAGGGTCCGGTTCAAAAGCATGTACTTGGGTATCATGCTGCCTTGCTTGGTTTGCATGAAGATCATTCTTGATACTGAGTCCAGTGCCTGATCCCAAGTCCAGCAGCATGTGCTGACCCCTGAAGGCAGTCAAGCAGAAGGCTCAACACACACCACAGCTGCTTGAGCAGTGTGCATGGCATCATTGCAATGACTGCTACTTTCCAAGGCTGGATAAAAATTCAGCTACATGCTGCTATGAATGATTACATGCCACAAGCCCGTTTATACTGAGCCAAACTAATAACATGACAACTAGCAGGACAGACCCTGCATGCAACAATGCCTCTTACTGCTGTTTCGATGGCTTCACATGATGCTGCCCAGATGTGAGCTGTAACATGGCCATGCTCCTCATCATATCCACCTTCAAGCCACTCACACCAGCCACAAATACCTAAATCGCACAGTCCAGAATGCATCTCCAAGCAGGTAGAAACTCATCAGCACTGCCGTTGAAACTGGATCATACAAGACAAAGATGTTCAAGCAATTCCTGCTGTCAAGCTGCGGCTGCATTGCGCAGACATGCTAGTGTATTGAGATACATGCTACATGCTCACTAGGTGTGGCACATGTAACGAAATCCTCTGCAGCACCATGTCTAACACATGTAGTAGACACGTGGGATCTGAGCATGCACACTAAGCATGCAGGTCACACATTGAACACCAAGCACAGAGCACCACAAATCTGACCTACCAACTCTGCCCTGTGGGAATTGCATGCAGGTCACATGTTGCAGATGAAGCACAAAGCAAGACACATCTGACCTGCCAACCCTGCCCTGTATGCGTGGAATCAAAGGCAAGAGTGCAGCCATCAGGAGCCCACATGGGGTGCACCTCATTATGTAAGAAGCTTGATCGGTCTCTGCAAGCGCTGTACAGCCCGACCGAGTGCACATGGTTGCTCCATCGATCCCAGACAGCAATCTCCTTCTGCTGGGGCCCAGCTGTGACGGTGAGTATGAAGGGCTCGCTGTGTTGGTGATAGCCACAATGGCTCAAGGAAGACCAGGAGGCTGCACAGCAGCCAGGCAGGTTTCAGCTTTCAAGCCAATGCCTGAAGCCCTGCTGCATGAGTATACAGCATAACATGCAACATACAATATACAAAACAATATATGTATATATATATATAAAACGAACTGTGTTAGATATATTACATAATACACGATATGTATGTAATATATGTATAGTATACATATGCTGTATATAATATGCATATACAGCATGGTGCAACTGCAAGCACTGCAGTATCAAGCATTGCTAATCAACAATATTGAGCTGTCGGCAATGTGCAAGGCAGCTATTGATAACTGAGTGTGAACTGGGTTGCAACCAGTGACACATACTACCATGCCGTCTCAAGACATTACCCTCACTACCTGGTCTTGCATTCAGTGATCACAAGAGATGTCCACAAATTACGCCCTGGGCACAAGGTGCCTTGCAGCAACAAGTGTGCACACTGTGCTTTGCACAAAATGTTGCAACATCTGACCTATGGTAGGAGGCTTGAGCTCTTGAATGGAGTGTCCCACGGCATCTGCCTCGAACAATCCATGCTGCATGCTCACGATCAGTTTTCCTCCTCTGCCGTACTCATAGTGGACAACATCCTTCAAGGGCAACACCCAGAGGCCCTGCCCTGTCACGTCAGTGGTGACAAGGCTGACTGAGGTATGGATTGAGCTGCTAGTAGTATCTTGAGCTTGTAAGCTGCGCTGCAGTTACTTGCATTGTGCAGGAAGGCTATGCGGCTTGCATCTCTGTTGAACTGCACATGGCAACCACAAGCATGAAGAACAGTACAAGTCATCGTACAGATTGGTCGCCCATTGAAGACGTCCTCAAGATTTATCATGAGAATAACCATGAGTAAGGCACGAAATTTACAGCACAATCATGAGCCAGAGCAGATTGAAGGTGAGTGTAACCAAGCCTCACATGCCACAGCGAGTAGTGTAATTGCAGTAATGCCTGAGTAGATGATAGACAAAAGCGATGGCTGCGCAGAGTTTGTGGAATTAGGGAAAACATTGTGCGCAAGCGAGCTGAGAGCTTCACTCAGACAGCTGACACAAAATTTCACTCAGAAGCAAGTACGACCTGAGGTTTGCTGAACCAATGAAAGCATGTTGGCTCTTCTTGAGTCACAGAGGGCTGAGATGCATCTGCATTTGTGGAAGGTGCTGTTCTCATGTTTGACAGTGCCCCAAGTGAGAGCAGCAGCCTGGAGTGGCCTGAAAACATGTCCACCAGCCAAAGGCCATCTGTGTATGGAGCTGAGATATTGAGTATTGACTTGGATGTGTCGCTGTGTGACTTGTAGCCTTTGCCTGCGTAACAAGCTGCAATGCCTTACACTTTGACAGTGGCAACATACACTTGAAGTTGAGCAAGTCGCGTCATGGTCATGACACATCGTCATCATCATCATCACCATGGTCATTTTGTAGTGATTGTATGTGTTGTCTGTGTGCCTGTGCTTGTTTAAGTCTTGGAGCATGTTACACAGAATGACCTGCATGCATCACTGTGGTGCACCAATACAAGATAACACAGGAGGCATGCATAGTCATGCAAATGTAGACCTCTGTTGTGTGCAAAGTGTATAAGCTCTCAATCTACCTAGCAGCGCATACGATGACTGTAGACAATCTTTGCTCAACAATGCAGCCACAGGCTCACAGCATGTGCATCAGTTGAAGCATGTGTCCTCGTGAAATGTCAAGACCAGCCTTGCAGACCACAGAAGAGATGCTAGCCTGTGTTGCAAGATGGCACCCACTGCTGGTATGGCAAAAAGATAGGAAGGGCCTACCTGGTGTTGCAAGCTCTTGCCTTGCAAAGCTGACATGGAGTCCCTGATGTCCATTTGGGGACACAGTGTGTATTGGAAGTGGCAGGATCCTGGCTCGCGTGAGGTGTTGAATGTCAAAATCAACTGCACAAAAGGGATCTCTGCTCAGCTGGACGCCGTGACAGCGGCCATCGTTAAACACAATGTACCTGCACATGAAAAGGCAGCACCAGCATAGTGGCTGGCAGAGGTCCTTGTGGCTCTGTAAAGCACAGTACTGCCAAATTCAGCTCTTCAAGTTGATCAATATTGACAAACAGGCGTCTGTACACAACATGCAGGCACAAACAGCTCGTTGTCACAGATACATCAGAGGAAAGACTACCACACGCTGCAGTCCAAGAGCACATATTTGATGAGATGTATTTGCGTGACACAGCAGTCAAGTGCTTTGAATGACTCCAGTCTTGGACATGAGCTGTGATTGGCTCGATGTCTGTGCCTCACTATGATGCCCAGCATGCATGGCCTGTGACACAATGAGAGTTTGCAGAGAGGCATGCGCCTGTCAGAGGGGCCAAGCCATTGCAGTTGTGGGCCTTGGTGGCTGTTCCAAGCCCAGCTGGTGTCCAGGTGCTCCCAGTACCATGTGTCATCTGCAGAAAGCATACAATGAAGCTCAATGAGCACATGCTTGTGTCTGTGTCTTCAACAATGACAGCAACAACAGAGGTGTGCTGAAATGTCTAATATTCTAGGTGACTGCAGTCGGAAGGTCAGGTGGTGAGTGAATGAGTGAGTGAGTAAATCAGGGTGGGTGGGTGGGTGAACGAATCATGAGAGCATGTGACTGGGGGCAAGAAGCAGAGGGAAACCTTGCACCATAAGTAGCTTTGTACATATCTTTGAACTGTGTGTCTCATTTGCATGCGTGCTTCCACCTGCTGCTTTGTCTCCTGTGCTAGCAAGATGCACAGTCAAGGTGTGTAAGTTGCTCACCTGCTGCAGTGTTGCTGGCTTTGAGGAGACCAATGCTTACTTTGTTATTCTGTGCCTTGGACTTCAGTGCCAGCATCATTGTTCCTGTGGCACTCCATGGGGTGGTGCTGTAGGACCCTAGTGAAAACTGATCTTGCTGGCTGCCACGTGAAAGACGCCGAACCTACAAGTACCAGGACAGGAGTTGTGGATGACTGTCAAAGCAAAACATCAAGTTTGTCATATTGTACTTGTGCCATATTGTACTTGTGCTATCAATCAGTCTGAGCACAGAGCAGCAATCCTGGAACTTTCCGTCACAAACTCATAGCGATCATGAACTTCTCACACCCATCCTATAGCTCCACTGCTTTTCTCAAAACTTTCCTGCACCTCCAACACTTTTCTCAAACGTACTTTTAGGACTCCCGTGGGACTCCGATTGTCCCGCATGTCTTGTCCGTGGCACATTTGAAAAATTTCCCAAATTAGGAAACATTAAGAAAACAGCCCTGCCCAATCATTACCCAACCACCATTATGAAGACAGCCAGTTCGTTAATGGGTCGTTATTCTACGACCCGATTGCGACCCGTTTACGATCCGTTTAACGACCGGACAAAGATCGAGTGCTTTCTTAATGGGTCGCTAGCTTAACGATCCTAATCCTCGTACGATCCAACCACGAATCGTTGTAAGGATTAACGATGCATTAGTCGCCTGAGAGCGCTTTGGCTCTGAGGCCGCTCTTTTCTCCGTCCTGCTACTGTGGGCGCATGGACGGCATGCTCAGAGGTCCGCCGTAAGCTGGGAGCGCGGCGTCGAAAAAAGCTTCCGGGCAAGCATGCAGCAACTTTATAAAGCTATATTTATCCAACGTCGCGTACATTCCAGTGTTCGCTGGCCGGCGTCTCGTTATACTTTCTCACGTTTTGCTACCACGACACCCGCACGCTGAGAGGCCTTTTGCAGCCAGTTGCAGTGTGGTCACTGGGCTTTGTTGGCTGTCTCTTTTGGTGCGGTGTGGGACGTGCTGGAAGGGTTACCGATTTGTTTATTGACATTGGCCTGACGCGTTTGCCTATTGACTTTGTCTTGACGCCTTTGCTTAGTTGCCCTTTACTTTTGGCTTCGCTTGTCCTACAGCCTGTCATTATGATAATGATCATTGGTACTATTTGAAGGGCCAGTGCTTTTTCTACTTACTATCATTCCACTTACTGTCATTGTAGCAGGCGACAGGAGTTCTCTTCAGCCCTTTGGTCGTTTCCTGGGGTCTTTTCTTCTGACCAACGAACATCTGTTCAACACGAGAGAACGGTCTGCGTGGACATGTTACTTTTGCCTTTGTTGGTTTCAGTCGCCAGGCCCTGAGGAGGGCGAACCTTGGTGCATTGACCTTGCATTGTCATTTGACTATCCCGTGGTGAACGGCTGTTTGTTTGTCGTTTGTCTTGTCCTGTTTGCATGGGGGCTATGTATCGCTGCTCTGCTATGCCTTGTGTGCCTGTGGGCACAATTGCCTGTGGGCAATTTAGCACCGTTACCTGCAGACAAATCCGATTGGCGCATTCATCAGTTTGTCAGGGTTCACATACCCTGGCACATCCATCAGACTTGAGGCTGGGCAAAGGATGTAAAACACTTCTCTCTCTTCTCTTAACGATCCGGCCGTTACGATGCTTGCAGGCTCTCTCTCTCTCACAGCCAAATATAGCGTGCGCAATCAACGCGCCGCTCAGCGGTCATCACTTAGGGTACTGTGAGCTCGCCCCGGGCCTGTAAGCGAGGGACGACCTCCTTGGTCGCAGGCTGGTTAGTCAAGTAGCTTGCAGTGCAGCAGGCCTGCCAGCGTCAGCGCACGGCGCCATGGCAATGTTCAGCAAGGCCAGCAGCTACTTTGTACGCCGTAAGTTTGGTAGTGTTAGTAATCCGCGTCTCCGCTGCCTTGCTAGGTAGGCTCTGCAGGCTATATAAGCCAACCTGAACTCTTTGCCTAACATCTAAGCGAGTTGTGACAAGTACCTTGTAAATACGGTCGATCCATTTACTTGCTTATTTCAACATGTCCGATCTCTTCAAGCAGCGGTCTATGGCAGTCGTCGACTGTCGATGACGGTGAACACTAATTAGGTGCATGCCAATTTTCTGCATAGAACACTTCGAGTCTGTTGCTATGCTCTCCGCCACTCCCGGTCTGAAGTGTCTTACGGCGATCAAAAGCGCTACCAGTTCGGCCCTGTTGATGGTGTTGAGCATGCCCTGCTCATATGGATGCACCTTGAGACTCAGGTGTGCAAGCTTGTGTTTTCTATACACTCCTGAGCCAGTGACAAGACCTATGTGTGGGATTTCTTTCCTGCTTCCGTCCGTGCATATGATCTCGTTTTGAGTTCAGTTTTGTGGAAAATCTTGCTGAACTCTTCACTGGTTGGCTGCTCTTCAGGCGACCATGCTGTGGCTGGAGTATTTGTGGCCTTTGAGCAGTGCTTGGGCGGGTACAGGCCTGGCCGTGAGGCTGTCTGCTGTATGGTCATCTTCAGCTGTTTTGGCCTTTGCGGTGGGTTCCCAAGCTGAGACGCACAGGCAAATGCTTTGTGTAACTGGTCTTGTTGCACATAGTGTTGCAGTCTAGCTTCATTTGCAACAATCAAGAAATGGACATTCCGCTTTGGGGTGCACCACTGGTCTTGTTCATCAGCCCAGTGTCTTGGGGCGTTGAATTTGAACTTGCTCCTATCAATTGTTGCAATCGCTTGCACCGTCTGGTGTGACAGCCACCTTGCATATGAGCTGCCTTTGTCATCCCACCATGGTAGTACAAAGGCAGTGAGCACCGGTTCTGCAGCTTCCTCTGCACTTAGGATTGCCCATCTCATGGCCTTTTCCATGGCTACAGCCTCATATTCAGGGTTCACTTGTGATGCACCGGTCCACTTCACGCTGTATGCGTCAAAGTTGGCTCCAAATAATGCAACCTCTGCGTACATGCTAAAGTAGCATGTCATGTTTGGATTGAAGTTAACAGGGGAGGCAAATCTTTCAGTTGTCATGCTTAAACCGTCCTTGAACGCTTGCATGTATCTGTCTGGGGTTGTGCACTGGTTTGCTAGCTTCTTTTGCGTCCATCTGTTGGTTTATTGGTGTATCTGTTCAATAGGCGTGCAATGGCTATTGGAAAGTCCAGATGACCATATTGTTCGTGTGTTTCAGGTTGGTGCAACTGTGAATGTCTGAAGGCGCTGTAGAGGATGCAAAGGCGGTGCATAATAGTTGAACCGCATAACTTGCCAGAGGGGTTGTACAGATTGGCCACGGTCTCCCTAACACATTGACTCCTCCAGCTCGTTGATATGACGTATTTGAACATGGGTGTGATGTCTTGGTCAGGGTTCACTGTGGCATTGGGGTCTATAGTTATAAACCTTGCTAAGCTTGGTTCATGCAGAAAGGCAAATACTTTTTTGTCTTGTACAGGCATCTAATAGCCTTGTCTGTCTATGTTTGACTTAATTTGATCTGGTCTGGCGCTATTGTCCCTAGCCAGCTTCAGGGGCTTGAGTCCTGCTTTCTTGGCTTCAAAGTCTTCTAACATTTCCTTTGGTACATTCTGGGCTGGCTCTCTGACTGGTTCCCATGTGGCTTTTACCACTTCATGGCGTGCTGCTCTTCCAGCACATCGCCTCAGAATTGGACATGTGTCTACTCCTATCACCTTGTAGCCTTGCTCTTGGTACATTGGCAGGTGCCTTTTGAGTATGTATGTGTCAGCCCATTGGACCATGTATTGCTTTTGCCTGATGCGGTTCCTTTTGTCTGTGATATGACACTCATCTTTGATATGGTCCATTTGATTCTGTTGGCCGTAAAAGTACTCCAAAACGCGTGGGTTTCTACTGTGGTGTTTCATGCGGGCCCAGAATTGTTCAAATGTCAGGCCAGGAGGCAGGAAGTCTTTATGTAAGCGCATCTTATCATGCAGCATCCCGAGCTGTCTCTGCTTTTTCTTAGCTTTCAGCTTGTTAATCCATGCCTGGTACGATCCTTGTGTCTCCTCATCACTTAGTGGTGTTAGATATTGCTCCATGGGGCTATTCACACTCGAGTTTGATGGGGGGGGTGCAGGTTCATATTGTTTTGTGTTGTTGAGAAGGTCATTTATTGCCTTCAGGTCTAGTTTGATCTTTTTGTAGGTGTCTTGCCCATGTATCAGCAACTCACCTCTCTTATACTCATTGTTTGGTTCCATCTGCATCACTTTCGTCCAGGTCCTGCCTTGCCTTGTACTCTGTGCTGATTATTGTGCTTCTCCTCTTTCTTGCTTGTAGGCCGCGTGCTTCCTCTTTTTCACCTTCGATTGGCATGGCTGCAGGGCGCTTAGCCTTGTACTTCGTCTGTTGGGTCTGACCGCAAGGCCAGGCGGGGCAGTTTGCTCCATTTCCATGCCTTTGGCTATTGCGTCGGGACCAACGCCATCTAATCCATCGTCAGAGCTGTTTCGGTCACCGATGAGGTTGGACGATCCATCAGCTAACTTTTCCGTGGTTGTATTGTGCCGGTCTCTTCTGCAGGGCTTGCTCTTGTTGCTCTTTCTGCTGTTGCGTGCTGGGATCAGCATTGAGTGATCCCGTAGCATTGCTAGCGCTCTGCACTCAACGTCGTTTATCTCTCTGGAGTCGGTGTTTCTGCTACGAAGTTCAGACACAATCTCTGGTCTGACGACAGTTCTGTCTTCTATGCTCAGGGGTCCGACGTTCTGGAATCTTGTCCCACGAATGTCGTCGTTCGCCAGGTGGTACTGGTTGAGCAGCTTGGTAAGCTGGTTGAGTGCCTTCTTATGTTGGTTGGTGATCACTCTGCCGAACTTGTGGGCCAGCTCCGAGGTACTAAGCAGTATGACCTTCTGTCTGTTTGGCAAGCACAGTTCGGCAATTTGGCTGTTACTTGTGATAGACTTCAGGGGGTATCACTTGCTCTAGGCCTAGATAGCAGGGGTCATATCTTGCTTTTGACAAGGTGCTGCTCAGTGAATTGCCCCGCAGGTCTTGGTGTCCTGCTGGTACTGTGAGCTCAAGGCCTGATGTTTGCAGGACTGTGAGCTAGCGTGCAAGGTGGTAGTGTGATGTCTGCCTCAAATACCTTGCACTGGGTCCTTGTTTGAGCGATTCACCATTAATTTCATTCTGCAACAGAAGCATTGGGCGGGTGACAAACCCCAGGGGGCCTCTGTCATTTAGAGCTTTTGTCAGGTATGTGCATGTCAGCTTGGCACACATCACATTCATCGAGGTTAGGCCCGATCCTGCATGCTGCCTATCTTGGTGGATCATTGCAGACGGCGCTGACCTGGATAGCTTGTATATTCTTTTGCAGATGTTTAGCTTGATCGCATCACACTTGCTGACATCTGATAGTGTCATGAGACCCAGAGGCATTGAGTACGCCATGCAGCTGCCAATGACAGTGTCAAGTGCTTGAGCTTTTCTGTTTGATTGACAGGGGAGACATGAGCAGCCTCTCGCCTTTCCGCCTGGCTTCCTTCAGCACTCTGTCAAGATGTGGTGCCCAATTGGATGTTGTAGTGACCTGTAGGGCTCAGTGTGGGGGTGCAAGAATGGGATAGGTGTGTTATACATTTTGACCATTTCCAGCCTCTGCTGGAGCATCTTCATCATTTTGCTTGAAAGCACCTTGTCACTGCCATTTCTGCGGGCTTGACCCCACTGTATTCCTGCCACATCACATTTCTTGACATTCACAGCCATGCCCTGACCAGTTCACAAACGCTTCAATCTTCTCTGCTTGTCTTGCAAGGTCAGTTGCTGTTAGGGCTGCTGCTAACATGTCATCTGCGTATGCGGATGCGCTTGTGGTGTGGTCAGCATGCAGGCTCTTGCTCAGGCAACCATATTTATAGCCTCTGCCTCCTGATTGCAGCCACCTCAACAGAGGCTGAATGAAGATTAAGAAGAGGAGCGGGGACAAGGTATCTCCGTGTATTGTGCCTCTCTCCATCTTGATTGGTCCTGTTTCTGCAAAGTAGAGCCTGATCCTTGGTTATGGCATCGGTGTATAGTTCAGCTATCACTTCAATAGCATCCTCTGGAAATCCCAGGTCATGCATAATACACAGCAGTTTGTCGTGGTCTATGGTGTTGAATGCTGAGCTGAAATCCACATACAGCAAGTACAAGTCTTTCTTGCTTATTTTTGCATTTGGCATGATGTTCATGACATTTTGCAGCTGCCGTATTGTGTTCTTTTGCTTTCTGAAGCCCTCCTGCGCGCTGCTCAAGATTTTGAAGTGTTCTGCATATTTGTATAAGCATTTTGCAATCACACCTGTCCATAGTTTGTATAGAGTGTTTGCTAGTGCTATTGGCCTCCAGTTTCCTAAGTCATGTTCGCTGCCGCAGGAGCACTGTTTGAGACTCCTTCCACGCCTTGGGCGTTGTTCCCATCATCCACATCAAGATGAACAGCTTGTGAATGACCTGGTGCACCCCTTCTGGTAGATGCTTGAGCAGTTCATTTGGGATGCCATCAGGACCAGGTGCTTTCCCATTCTTCAGGTGTCTCATCTTCTCCTAAAATATGCAAGGGTCACATACATGTTCAAGAAGTGAGATGCTTCCAAATCTTGTGACTATGCCCTGTATTGTCCTAGGGCAGCCCCTACTGCTGGGGTTGTCGCATGCACGTACCATCACTGGTTCAGGCCTTTTAGCCAGCATAGGCGGTATTGTCAACTGCCCGTTTCTGGTAGGCGCATGCAGTGGTTTCTACAGTTTAGACTTCTCATCAGTTGCCAATTGTTCTTGGCCGTTTTGCTGGGGGCCAGCATGTTGCCAGGGCTAGTAGGGTTTGCACACATTGTGGTAGCGTGGCTGTTGCAGATGAAATGCACATGATTTTTGAATGTCCAGCTCTCCACACACTTAGGCAGCAGTATGCTCCTTTGTTTTCCATAGACACCGACACCATGAGGTCCTTTTTTGCACAACAAGATCACATGCAAGTTTTCAAGTTTGTTCTAAGCTGTCTTGATGTGCTACCAAGTTTGACCTTTGTCTTCTTCTATATGTGATATACGTTATATATATACTATATACGCATACTATATGTGATATCCCATATACTGAACGGTTTAAGCATGACAACTGAAAGATTTGCCTCCCCTCTGAACTTCCAAACATGACATGCTACTTTAGCATGTATGCAGAGGATGCACTGTTTGGAGCCAACTTTGATGCATACAGCGTGAAGTGGACCGGTGCATCACAAGTGAATCCTGAGTACGAGGCTGTAGCCATGGAAAAGGCCATGAGATGGGCAATCCTAATTGCAGAGGAAGCTGCAGAACCGGTGCTCACTGCCTTTGTACTACCATGGTGGGATGACAAAGGCAGCTCCTATGCAAGGTGGCTATCACACCAAACGGTGCAAGCGATTGCAACAATTGACAGAAGCAAGTTCAAATTCAATGCCCCAAGACACTGAGCTGATGAACAAGACCAGTGGTGCACCCCAAAGCAGAATGTCCATTTCTTGATTGTTGCAAATGAAGCTGGACTGCAACACTATGTGAAACGAGACTAATTGAACAAAGGATTTGCCTGTGCATCTCAGCTTGGGAACCCACCGCAAAAGCCAAAACAGCTGAAGATGACCATACAGCAGACAGTCTCATCGCCAGGCCTGTACCCGCCCAAGCACTACTCAAAGGCCACCAATACTCCAGCCACAGCATGGTCACCTGAAGAGCAGCCAACCAATGAAGAGTTCAGCAAGACTTTCCACAAAACTGAACTCAAATTCCGCCCAGACGAGATCATATACACGGACGGAAGCAGGAAGGAAATTTCACACATAGGACTTGTCACTGGCTCAGGAGTATATAGGGAGCACAAGCATGCACACCTGAGTCTCAAGGTGCATCCATATGAGCAGGGCATGCTCAATACCATCACCAGGGCGGAACTGGTAGCGCTCTTGATCACCCTGAGACACTGCAGACCGGGAGTGACGAAGAGCATAGCAACAGACTCGAAGTGTTCCATGCAGCAAATTGGCATGCACCTAAAGTCACCGTCATCGACAGTCGACGACTGCCATAGACCACTGCTTGAAGCGATCGGACACGAGCTCATGCAGCGAGCACAAGCGGGCGATGAGACAATCCTGCTCAAAGTGAAATCGCATACAGGCATACACGGCAATGAGATGGCTGATAAGCTTGCAAATGAAGCAGCAGATGAATGCTGCATGGGCAGACACTTTGACTATGACTTATCTAATGACTACACACAACTATTCAGGAACAAGTTCTGGTTGCAACAGATCATCCAGATCCAAACAGCAGAAGGGCCAGCAGAAACCAGAGCTTGCATAAGAGATTTGGATGACTTATTGAGAAAAGCTTTGCATGATAAGCACAAACTAGGCTAGTCAGACCAAAACTCACTGTACTTTCAGCTATGGGACAAGGTGCAGCCATTCAGGGTCAAGCCACACAGTGATGCGCTGTGGACTATGCCGTCAATTCCAGAATCACATAAAAGGAACATCTTCAAATACAGGACAGGCCAAATCTGGAATAAGAACATGGCCTTTAAGAGGCACGTGCCATACATGCCTGGGCAACCAATAACCAGGGACACACGATGCCCGCTCTGTAGAGGTGATGACTCTCAGGGCCACATCTTTGGGAGCTGCATGCACCCAGACATGAGCAAGCAATATACAGCTAGACATGATAAAGCCATGAGAACAGTCATCCAAGCTTTTACTAAAGAGCAGTGTGGTAGTCACTACCTGATTGCAGATGTAGGAAAGGTTGAAGGACTCAAAGATATGGGCGTGCACAGCAAGAGAGTTCCGGCATTTGTACTCCCAAACAGATGTTTACAAGCAAGGGGCTTGGACCCTACGGTGGGGAGGGGTTTCTTGCAGAGGGGAGCGGCAGATACACGGAGCAAGATGAGGCTGGACATGATGATAGTGGAAATGACAGCAGCAGAACAACAACAGTACTTGCGTCATGATGACAACTCTGGATCCAGACTGACACCCTTAACACCAGTGATGCCTAATGGAAATCCAAGGAGCATAAAGATTGTGGAAGGAGCATATTGGCCTGACACAAGATATGAGGAAAAACTGCAAGAAAAGGAAGCATAGCATAAAGCATTGGAGGGAGCTCTCAAGGACTATGTATACAATGTTACCACACTGCCTATAATCTTAGGACAATCTGGGTCACAATATCACACTACCTCTGACGCTCTAGCAAAGATTGGTATAGAGCACGGACCTGCAAGCAAAGTTATGTCCAAATTGCACGAACACTCTGTTTTGACATTTCACAAGATTCTGACATCTAGGAGAGTACTAGAGAGGGAGAAGACAGACAAAAACAGACAGAACAGGCCTGATCCACCTTAGGTTTAGGATTTTCCTTTCCCTTTGGGCTATGGCCTATGGTCATAGCTCCGGGCTGCCGCCTTAGGAGGCTCCCGTTATGATCGCTGAGAAGCGTAAACTTTTCTTTTCTTTTCATAACAGAACAGCCTGTGTGTCACACACACAGATGTCGCCCATCACATAGTCAAGAGTCAGCCAAAAGCCAGTCGTCAAAACACAGATAAAACGCAATTCTCAGCAATATCATCTTTCAAACTTTAGTCAATTCCGTTTATGAGCTGAACGGTTGTTTCTCATACAATTGCGGATTTTTTCAGTGATAATACGTCGTACTACAGGCTATCCGACTTAGGCGCGGGACCGAATTGTAACCCTAGCTCGCTCGTCTTCTTTGCCTTCACATCTGCGCCACCCTGACGGGGACATGGCCGTCGTCCTGCTCGCTTGTAAGATATAGGAGTCTTACAGCAGCTTGCACCACATGAGGCTAGCATGCTGTGGTTAACTCGGTGCGGCACGCAGCCGAAACGTGATGACGTCTGAAAGCTTGTTTTGTGCGCCCATAGCCGTACCTCCTGGTTCTTGGACAGACACGAACATCCGATAAAGAACATCCTCTCGTCCCACTGCCCAGCTTCTTGCCATCCGTTGCGGGCTCTGGGGTTGCACTGGTACTGGCCCAGACACAGGTTATCTGAAGCAAACTGGTGCTGTTCACACTGTACGCTGCCTACACACATTTATCAACCTCACTCAGTGTGCATGACATAGAGAAATGTTTGTAGGCCATGAACACAAGCATTTTTACAATTGCTTGCTGACCCTCCTGGAGTGTTTGTTGCAAACTCTACTGACACTTGCACCTCTTCCAATGTAGGAATGCACACATAACATGCTGCTCTGTCAAAACCAGCAAACGTTGCAATTGATGTTGGTGGGCAGATGCTGCAGCAACAATGTCTGTTTTACTTGCAGTGAAGATGACCTGCAAGTGGTGTGAGCCATGGCAACATCATGCCATCTGTGTGTCAGTCAAGACTGTCAGAGGTCCACACAGAGCAGAGCACTAGGAATGGAAAGACCCTGAGCAAAGTGATGGCTGTGACCAGCTTTGTGTCCAGCTCTGAGATGTCAACAGCCAACACTTGTAGTGCGGCTGCTCAAGCTGGCTGTCATGACATCTTCAGCTCTGCCATACCTAGCAGGGTATAGCTTGCACACTAGTGCACTGCCAACCTGAGCACTTCTATATCTGCATTGATGACCTGCAAGAACTGCTGGATCCAGCTATAAACGGGCTCTGTGTGTTTGGCTGACAAAGCGCAGCTTTGCATAGAAGGACATCCTGCAGTGAGAGCGTGCATGATGCGTTTGCTGCATTTTGACTGAAATAGGGCATAGGCATCAACACAGTTGAACTCTGATGAGACTGTGCTGACAAGAGTGCATTGACATGACTGCTCACAAAGAACAATTGCCAGGTGGCATCATAAAACGTGCGAGTCTGATGTGTGTGCATGCCAGCTTGCTTTGGGAGACAGACTTACATTGTAATCACACTACTTACTAGCCATCAAGCCGTTAAAAATAAATCAGCAAGACAACAGGACCCCACCAGGCTTTGCTGTTGCTGTGCACCATGGACCACATCAGCTCATTGCCACGCTTGCGTGCCAGAGTATAAGAGCAAAGCTCTACAGGCTTCAGCTTCTTGCCCATGCCTATCAGCAGCCTGCCAGCGATGTGCAGGTCCACCATCAGCAACCAGCATGCACAAGCACACAGCCTGCACAACCAATTGATGTACACGTGTTGGCAGTCAACATCAAAATTCATGACTATGGAAAAGAAGAGAAGGACGCTAATATGTTTTAATAGCGGATGCTTAACATGGCATTCTCTAGCCAATGCAGAGCTGATTCAGCATGTGGTGTTACTCGTTGGGCAGGCACTGCTGGATGCCATTTGTGATTACACAGTGAATCCAAGACATTCTGGGTCTTGACAACTCTGCTTTGTATGCTGCTGGCCCAACTTGACCTGGGAATTGCGTGTTTAAGCTGAGGTGTAGTCTGTAACTGGTAGATGCACGTCATTCATGAATCCCAGCACCAGTACAAAACAGGAAGCTACAAGCCCAAAAGTCATCATTTTCCCACGGAGGGAAGCAAGCTGTCTGGGCTGGTCTACAAGAACACGTCTGGCATGGCATGATCTCAAGATGCGGGCTCGGTGTGTTCGTGTTGCAACCCATCACATACTTTATACCCACAATAGGTACAACACCAATTGTACACATACTAGCGTTAGCATGTAGTTACCAAGGTAGTACTAGTGTTAGCATGTAGTTACCAAGGTAGTAATAGTGTTAGCATGTAGTTACCAAGGTATGCCTGTTTAGGTCAACTTTAGTTGGGTCAGCGTTCGTACACTGCAGTAGCTCTGCAGGGCATTTTGTTTCATAGCTATACGTTAACAGTGTTCTGCTTCCTGACGTGCATGAGATAGCTTCAGAGCACATCAGATATTCCAGCACTTTCAGCCTTTGTTGGATAGGATCAGACACTGCAAGCTAGACCTTGCTGATCACACTCTAGCCACCTTCAGCAAGCATCAGATCCTCCAGCCATGTATTAGATAATAGCAGACATGTAAGCCGAAAGTTGCTGATCATACTCTAGTCATTTTCAGCTAGTACGAGACAAGGCTGAAAGCATTCAGACATACTCTAATCACTTTCAGCTAGTATAAAACAAGGCTGAAAGCGTTCAGACAGGCGTTCAGCTGCGCTTCGTTTCCATAGTGTGAAATATTGGAAAGATACAAGTCTTTCCAAGGGAAGTATATGTATCACCTCGTTCAATTAGACAACACAAATAGCTAGAAAGCTGCGTGGTTCCAAATACGAACTCCAGATCTGTCCGGACCTTCGATCAAAGACCTTCACGAATTCAAAGGGAACTGAATTCAGCTTGACCAAAGCAGGCTTTAACCACTAAACTTTTATCGTCCAGCTAGCAAGACGATCAATAACAAAATGAGGATCCATTCGATTGCACTTTGTACATGACTCTGGCCATGGCTGAGGAACATAAAAACCAAAAAGCATACATATCAGAACAGTGTTTTGAGCATCAACCTGTGAGTGATGTCTCAAAACCTCCAACAATGATCACGTGCCACAATACATCACTGTGCACAATACCTCTTTTATTGGCAAGCTTGTTGATTTTGAACTTACAAATTACGCTTCTTGAAATTGCTCAACCAATTTTGAACTTGTTGCATGGTTAAGCCCGTTTGATGTTGAATCTGCCGTTTCTCACATCTCTGCAAAGCAAAGGTGTAAGCATCAGTCAGTAAGTTTCAAACATGCAACAGATCTTAAATGCTTTTGGGTAGTAGACACGAGACTACCTTCAATGAACAAGATTGTTGCAGACTTCCCCAATATTTCAAGATTTGTCTTGCCTCCACTGAATGTGACTTTCTCGATGTCTTGACCGTTGCATGATGAGCATATCTGCACAAACTGTTACGCAAGTCATGCAGGTTATGTAACAAACCACACTGCATTTGGCAGTTGCCAACCTGGGAAACTCTATTGGTAGGCTAGCCTTGGCATTGCTGCCAAATGCTTGTTGCAAAACATCTGTCATGTTGGTTTCAAAAATAACCACTGCCTGTTGTGTTTCATTCATGCTAAGCCTGAGTGCTGCCAAAAATTCCCGCAAGACCTCAACCAAAAGCTCCTGTACACACTTGGCTTGGTCAAGCAACAGTCAGGCTCTCACATTGCATGCAGTGACTATCCCACCATGCAATTATCCAAGCTGAGTCGGACTGATGCTCTGCTTGTCAAGAACGGCTCCCATTTGACAGTCATGCAGTTCAGCAACTTGTCCTGCAAGACACATACACCAGGTACAGTCGTGCTTGGTGGTGAGACTGCAAGGCAACTGCTGCTCAACAGCAACTTGCGTCAATGTCGTCAAAGCCGCAACAGCCGGAGATTTCGTAACAGTTACGAAGCAAAGCTGCAACTTCTTCAAATCTGCTGTGCTCGCTGACCCTTGCTGAGCTCTGATACCACTCCTCATCTGCACGGCTGACAGTGCTGATGAACGTCACTTAGAGTGGCAGTGAGGTTGCAAAGACTTTACTTTGTGCGAAAGAGGGCTGCGTCTCGTCAGCTTGGATATGGCCAGCAAGCGAATACGGTACGTCTTCGGAAGCAGAAGCATACAGGGCAAGCGTGCGAGGTACTGCAGACACCATTCAAGGGGCGGTATTAACTGTGTTGACCAGGTTGACAGTTCAGAAGAGACAGAGATGTCACAATGCTTAGCGAGCCAGTCTGATCCGAATACGTTGGTCTTTTAGGCTATCCTTGGTGCGACGATGACCGAGTCACCCTGCGAGTAGCGAATTAGCCTAATTCGGGGCGAGGGTTTGCAATCATTGGTTTGCAATTCTTCGCCGCTACTCAATACGGGAATGCTCAGGGCTAGTATATAGTTACAGAACATGCCATCATTGGCCAACATGTGTTTGGCCTTAGGTTGACTCACTAGGCTTAGTCATTGAATGCAATGTAATTAAGAGTCTCAATGAATAAAGCCAGAGTCTACCCTAGATTCAGCTGTTTAGGCAACATGTAACTAAACACCCCATGCTGCTGTCTTCAGGTTGCTCCCAGCTGTATCTTAGCCCCAGCCTTATGATGGCGTGCCTGCAATTGGACACTCCGCTTTGCCGCCAGAGCTCTGCCTATTTCGACTCCCTACTTCCTGCTATGCAACTGAGTGCTTTCCAGAGTCCAGCCAACTCCCATCAGCGTTTGGACTCAGCTGCAGCTCAGCTAATGTTTCAGCATGCCATTGGCTTCAAAACTGTCGACGGCAAAATCTAGAATGTATGTTGGGAGACGCACCTGTGAGCATCCCTCGGAAATGTCCGATCGAGAACGGTGCAGAGGCCGGTTCTGGCCGTCGCGCTCACACGAACGCAGCCCATGAGCTTAGAATTACCAATGCAGAATGTGGGTAGGATTTGCTGGCTGTACAGTGAACCCCTCCGTCAGTTGGGCAATTCATGCAGCATGCATCAGTACTTCACAGCAAGTGTACTACCGGTCAGGATGCTGCGCCGCACAAACTGACTCCGGTCCCAACTCGTTTGTTACACAATCGACGACAGCTGGTTTGCGTTTTAGTTCGAGTTAGGCAGTACAACGGGTGTCAGCAGCCTGTCCATCATACTAGACTGCAGAGTCTGTCTGACACAGTGTGACCTCATTTGCGGCACCAATAAAGCAAAGTTTGTGTCAAATTGTACATACAACAATAGCTTCTCAATGATAGACTATCATTGATAGATAATAATTAAGCAGCCGCTAAACAGTATACTACACCACGATTCTATACACACAGTAAAAACAGCACCACACTCACACACAACCTGGTCAACAAACAGAATCACAGCTTCAACAATTAGATGTTGTGGTAGCTTCTGATAGTGCGCTCCTTGCCTTTGACCTTCTTGCCAGCCAGCTTGAGGACTTTGTTGGAACGCTTGCTGCTGTTGAAGTACGAGGGGTCATTGAAGTTGAAACTACCTTGTAGCTTGTGCAGAGGATAAAGCTTTCTGCGGGAAACCCTGGCTGTGAACGTGTATATAGTAAATGTTCTTCATAACGGCTGCACTTGTCCCCCAAGAATTTATCATTACACCGAATTGTTGTTAAAACGATATAGCGACATCAGCAGCACATATATTGTCACAAAGAAAGATGGCTGTAACTCAGGTGATATTAGGTCAAATGAGTTCAAAAGTGGCTTCTATGAGCTTGTCTTGATCTGTGCCACACAAGTGATATGCAGTTTGCAAGCAGCATCCTGTCCAAGAAAGGAAGACAGCAGACCTGTGCTGTCAAGAAGTATCTGAGGCTTTGAAGTCACTGAGCTCAAGCTTGGCTGCAAGCGTCTGAGCTTTCTCCACAACTAGTTTGTCACTAAGTTGTGCACCTTTTGCTCTCATCTGACCAAACCATTCCCTGAGAATCTTCTCTAAATTCTCATGTTTAGCCCTATGTTTAACTGTCTTGCTTGCTGCACTATTTTTAATGCTGAGCCATTTTGCAGACTCTTTCAGGACTAAAGTGACAGTAGGACGCTTCAATGTTGGCTTTCCAAGCTTTGTGGCAATAAGAGCTGTCACTTTGTCCTGTGACAAGTCCCTATTCTTATTGTGCAACTCACAGATATGTCTACGATCAGAGTCAGACAGCTGCGTTCTCGGGCCGTTTCCCAAGAGGACAGCGCACTCATACACAGCTCCAAAGAGATGCGGTCATCTGGACAATTCGAAGTGTGAATAAATCTCGCTGCGCAGCGCAATTGCCGCCTGCAACTGCTGTTGTGCTGTTATGATGCAACGACAATCGTAGGGAATCAAACCAAGTTTGACTGTCGTTACACCGGGCGTCGTTGCTATTACAAAGAGCGGACTTCCAGTGCAGAAAAACCGTCCCCGGAAAATTTGTCGTTACTTCGCGATTGTCGATACAAAGGGCGTCGTTATAAAGAACATTTACTGTACTGGGTTCTCCTTGAAACACGCGCGGATGTCTATGTGCCTCAAGTGCAGCAACAACTGCTGTGCAGTAGCCTTGTACCCGATGCTTGAGTTCATTTCTGCGAAGGCTAGCTCTACTGAATCTGTAGAAAGGGAGCGTGGGCAGAATGTACTGACCTCCTTGTCTGAGCTGCAGCGAAGATACTGCAAGAAAGCGTCGCCATTGGCTGAACATGCTGCCAGCAGCCTGACTGACACACCCCTGACTGACATGGGCTGAGCCTGTGCTCCAAAGACACGGTCTCCTAGAACCTGCACACATCGTGTAGGCATATTAGTCTAGACTACAAGATCTTGTAGCACAGCTGTGCATTTATCCTATGTCTGCAAAGGTGTGTGCAAGCAGCATCATGATAGAACAAGTGGCTGCAACAGCCAAGATTACATGTGCACCAATGCACACACCAGTGAACACACCTGCCATAACAGAACATTGCGTTCATGCATGAAGTGTGCTCTCTCTTTCAGAGTGAGGCCTCGCTGATCTGCAGCCAAGTATGCATGCCCAAACGTCAGCATCAACAAAGCTGCTTCTGGGTAGCCAGCCAGATTGACTGCTTCAATGTAGTCTGGGTTGCAGAACACAGCCTCAGCGCACGCGACACTCTGGTGATGCACGAGAGTGTTACGCTTGGATGCATATCAGGCAGTACAAAGGCTGACTAGTGCTTCATAAGCTTGTACTGCATACCTTGACTGAGTCGCTTTCTTTTCCTACTATACACTTTTAGGGGAGGCGCATCAGGCGGCAGTGTTGCTGCGTCCTCGTGCTGCTCCTCATGCTGCTCTGCACTTGCCGCGACAGCCAGTCATGTTGGTATCAGCAAGTGAAAGCGGGTGATGAACAGGCTACTGTGCAAACCCAATACCTGACAGCAAAACAGTTTCCACTCTGATGTCTTTCTGCTCAGGATCAGAGTCAGGGGAGGGTAAACCTGCAGTAATGCATTGGGTTTAGTACTGAAGGTGTTCATTCAAGCATCTTTCGTTGCCCAGATGCATAAGGTGATGGCCAAGAACAGGCGTCACAAGCAGTATACCTGTGGCCTGCAGCTGTCCCCTGATGGGTGTCACTCTAGTGCCACTTGCAATGCCAGCGACTTCTGCAGTAAAACAGAACAAGTTCAGATATTTGTACAACTCATCAGCACAAGGACAGGCTTAGCTGTTGAACCAGCTTGACCACAGAGTGATCTGTATTGCAAGCTGCTAACCTGCAAGTCTTGCCACCTCAGTATTTCTACGCTTGGGCGCTGATGCCAGCAACCGCTTGGACCTGGTAGCTCGTACAGTCAAAAGCCAGATGTCCTGCCTCGTTGGCATATCGGAATCGTCTCTGAGTAAGCACTTAGCATGTGCTCTGGACTTTGCAGCAAGAAAACCATGACCCAACTGTTCATGGAGCTGATGCATGCGTGGTCCAATCGACTTTGCGGGTCTAGCTGATGTGAACTTGTGGAGGCAAAATGCACAAGTCTTCGACGGCATAGTACCGGTTAAGGTGGATTGTATGTGCACGGTCGATCTCTCAAGTGCAACGCGCTATCGAAGTGCAATCAAGTCCGCAGGGACGCAACAACCTTTCTGATGTCAGTACGGTATTCAGCGGCATCGGATGGACTGTATGCGCAGCGCACACAGGTGCTTCTGCAGCTGCTCTAGCACTTTGACATCGAACACGGTTTTCCTTACTTTTAATCGCGTATGTTGATGGGCTGGAGAAACATTTGCTTGAAACTGCTGACATTGATGCGCCTGCACTCATGGGGGTTATGGTGCCGCTGCTTTTGTATGCTGATGACCTCATTCTGATGTCTGAGAGTGCATCAGGACTTCAAAAGCAGCTTGATGCATTAGCAAGCTTCTGTGAACAGCGTCAACTTACAGT
>JAABUI010000705.1_pt1 | contig 22908 bp, 34 predicted proteins | sample 5559111 | NCBI WGS metagenome assembly JAABUI01 (sample SAMN10711870, study PRJNA513365) | rock metagenome | isolation source: Antarctica rocks | place: Antarctica: Victoria Land, Buttleship Promontory
CCTCGCTGGTGCTACCCGTGCCCTGGGGTGTCTCACCTTTTGTTGGGTGCGTGGTGGTGGTGACGTTCGTGTTTCCCGATGGGTGTTGGCGGTGCTGTGGGTGACGTGTGGTTGGGTTTGTGCCGGGTTCCGGTGGCCCGGTGGGTGGGTTGGTTCCGGACCCGGGGTTCGGTCCGTCTGGCTGGCCTGTTCGGTCTATGTCGGGGGAGTCCGTTCCGGTTCCGTTGCGGATCCGCTGCGTATCGATTCGGATCCTCGAAGACGGCCCACACCCGAGCGGTGGACTCCGTGCTGCGGAAGACCCCGCCGTTGAGGGTCACGAAGTGGCCCGGACGTAACACGAACACTGCGGTAGGGCACCGAGGGGCGGGGCACGGCCGATCAGCGCGGAGCGCGTCGGGCGTGAACCGCCCTGACCGCCGCCCGGCGACGAAACGCAACAACACGCTGACGGTGAGTGGGGGCGACACGGCAGGCCGCGTCGGGCGAGCCTGCGAGCCCCGCGGACAGGCGTGTCGCCCCCACTCACCCCCGGGCATGGCTGACACCGGCGAACGCAAGCAAGGCGAAGGACACGGCAGGCCGCGGGTGAAGCGAGCTTGCGAGCCCCGCGGACCGGCGTGTCCTTCGCCGACCCACAGACCTCGCCGTTCCGGCTCCGGTTCCGCCATGGGTCCGACCCGGACCCGTCCTGTCCCCAGCGGGCATTACCCGACGCAACCGGACGCAGCCCGGCAGGACGCAAGGAGCCCACCCACGGGGCGGGACAGCCGGGTAGCTGGGCGAGGAACGAGACCAGAAACCCGGCGCCTCCCGCACCAGGGTGGGCGACGAACGAAACCGACAACTCACCAGGGGGCGACACGGCAGGCCGCGTCGGGCGAGCGCCAGCGAGACCACGCGGACCGGCGTGGCGCCCCCGGCCCCACCTGCACGGGGTAGGCCGCCGACGCAAACCCTGAGGTCCACGAACTCATGCGGTGAGAGTTGCTTGGCCGGTTACAGCGTGTGGTGAGGTAGCGCGGGAAGTTGGGCCAGGTGTTGGCAGATGTCTTAGGTGGCGGTGCTCTCCCGGGTCAAGTTGGCAGGGTCCGAATCGGGTCCGTTTGGGTCGAGTCGGGTGAAAATTCGGGAGGGTTCTCAGGTGACTTCTCTTCCTTGCTTTCTTAGGGCAATTTCGGGGACGCCGGGCCAGCGCTCCGCGCGTCGTCACGTAGGTGGCGTCGATGTGTGTGGGAAGTCGCAGCAGAAGGTGGGAGGCGGTAGTGGCGGCGGGAGGCGGTAGTGGCGGCGGGATCCGGCCCTGGTGGGGACTTGGGATAGATGCGGGTGGGTAGTCCCCCCGACGCCCTCACGCAAGAGTCGCTGCTGGCGGAGCGTTCAGCACAGCCCCCGGGGAATTCCCCCCGGGGGAATTCCGCTCCCAATTCGGGCAGGACCGCCAGCAACAACCTCTGAGGCTTTCCTACAACCACCCAGGCGGCGACGTGCGGAGCGCAGGCCGCCGCGCTCGAAGCGTCGGCGGAACCCGCCCATGCGGCTCCGTAGAGGTATGATTGAGTCACCACACGATGCAAGTCGCGGGCCTCACCAGCCCCTACACCAAGGAGTCAGACATGGCCCATCAGTTGGAAACCTGGCAAGACGGAACCGCGTCGTTCGTCTCGGCGCGAAAGCACGCGTGGCACCAGCTCGGCACAGTTCTGCCCGCCGAGTTCGACGCCGCGCAGGCGATGAGCTACGCCAAACTGGGCGGCTGGAATGTTCGCACCGTGCCGCTACAGACCGCACCCTCCATTGACGAGCAGGGCGTCACATCACCGCTGCCGGTGCCCGACCAGTTCGCCACAGTCAGGACCAACCCGGTGCGGGGCGGCACCGACGTCCTGGGCGTGGTCGGGAAGTCGTACACGGTGATCCAAAACGAGGAACACGCCGGTCTACTCAATACGCTGGTTGATGCAGGCGGGGCTCATTTTGAAACGGCCGGGAGCTTACGCGGCGGCCGCTCGGTATTCCTGTCGATGAAGCTGCCAGAGTCCATGCTGATCGGTGGAGTTGATCCAGTGGACCTGTACCTGATCGCGCTCAATTCGCACGACGGGACCAGCGCTTTTCGGTTGTTGGTTTCTCCGGTGCGGGTGGTGTGCGCCAACACGCAGGCCCTGGCGTTGCGCCGCGCTCAGTCCTCGTTCTCGATCCGGCACACCTCCGGAGCGAAGGGCAACATCGCGCAGGCCCGCGAGGCCCTTGGCTTGACGTTCAAATACGCGGAAGTGTTCGAGCGTGAGGCCGAGCAGATGATCCAGGCGAGCCTGACCGATGCGCAGTTCGAGCAGATCATCGGCAAGCTGTGGACCACCGAATCGGAGTCGAAGCGGTCCGCGACGATCACCGCGAACCGCGCCGATGTGCTGACCGGGTTGTTCGCCGACGCGCCGACGAACGCCAACATTCGGGGCACCCGGTGGGCTTGTTATCAGGCCGTTACGGAGTACCTGGACCACTTCGCCCCGGTAGCAGGTGGCACCGACACCGCCCGCGCGGAGCGGGTCGCCACGGGCGGAACGGTGACCACCGTCAAGGCCCGCGCGTTCGAGATGCTCGCCGCGCTGTAGCGAGTAGGTGGCGGGCCAGGAAAGCCGAACAGCTTTCCTGGTCCGCCCGGTCGCTGGCCCAGGTCGTGACCCCTGGCCCAGCAGATGCACTCCCCAACCTTCCCAAGGATGAAAGAGGCAACACCCATGATCCCCACCCAGCACGCCCCCGGCAACACCACCGCCCCCACCGCGCCCGCGCCTGTGGGGGCCGGTGTCAGTGTCGCGGACCTGTACGCCGCAACCGCCGCGCAGCCGTACCACTCCCACCGGGCCAGCAACGGCCGGCTGGTCGATGCGTTCTACCTCCTGCCCGGCCACGCCCAGCCCGCCGAGGATGACTACCTCGACGCCGCCGAGTTGTCGATCTGGCACCACAAAGACGCCAAGTGCTACCGCGCCACCCTGTCGGCAACCAGCATCCGGCTACACGGCGGCATGTTCGGGCAGCGGTTCTCGCTGTTCGCCGCCCGCACGAGCACAGAGGTACTCACCGCCCAAGTCACCCGCTTCAACACTGCAAGATTCGCGGCCTTCACCCGCGACGTACACGCCGCAATTGCAAGCCAAAGGGGACCGGGATGGGGACCGGGATGACACTGGTACCGGCGGGCGGGTGATTGCCTACACCGAGCTACGCGATCGCACCCGGAGCACCATCACGCTGTCCACCACTCGCTGAGCCGCAGATCCTGAGCAAGCGCAAGCGCAAGCCGGTTCGAGGTCACGTGCAGATCGAAGCATCACGCCGTCGGATACGGCTCAACCGTCAAATACTCGAGTCAGGTGGTCCTCCGTTCTGTGGGCGGCGGTTCCGCGCTGCCTGGCGCTATCGTCTGGCAGCGCTTCATCATCCGTTCACCGTCGGCGGCACACCATCGACGCGCCACACGACCGAGGATGCAAGGAGCGGCAGCGGCCCACTTGAAATGAAAAGGCCCGCTGTTTCCGTCGCCGCACGAAGGCGTCGGGGGCGCCGGCATTTGACACTCGTGAGCGGACCACGCTCCGCGCGTCGTCGTGCTGGTTCCCTTCTTTCGTTCGTCCTGATGTCTCTCCGCTTCGCCAGGCGGGGGTCTTGTGGACATTCCCGTTTCGGAACCGAGGTGGCGACCGTTTCGGCTGCCGAGTCGAACCGCTCCAGGCTGACACCTGGGCTGGCGGGAGTCCTGGCCCACCGGGGTTTCCGGCAAAGCTCACGCGCCTTGGGGACGGGCGTGGTTTCGTCATGCCGTCATATTTTGTCGGTTTCCCCCTGGGGGGAATTCTTGCCTCGGTCAATCTCGGCAATATCCATCCATGACGGTCGAGAGGTGCAGATCCGGGGCACGCAGGCGGGACGGTACGAAATGCCTTCTTGGAACTCTCATCAACCCGAGCTATGTAGTTCCGGGGCCGCTGGGTTGTCGGCGGCAAGGGGATCGGAGTCTTGCTTCTCGGGAGAGTCAGGTCGATGTCGAGGCCGTTGCACACCAAGACGCAAACACCGGAGCTGCCTGTCCGGCTAGCACCGGCATGATTGCGGACCGCGGTGAGGACATCGATGTCATTGCGGCGGTGGAAGGTGAGGCTCCAGTCGGCGTGGGCGTTGGGGTAGCCCTGGTCGTTGTCGTCCTGGTCCGTTGTCGTCGTTAGTGGCCTGCTACACCGTGGGTTCGTCTTCGGTGCCTTGGATGTGCATCGTGGGCTATGCCTCGTCGGGCGCGCGACAGCGGGTGCGGCGTCGTTGTCGTGCATCTGTCATTGACCTTTCGGGCTCGCTAGGCGACGGGCGACGCTCCGCCCGTCGCCTAGCTGGTGGTGGTGGGGGCGCTTGCTGGGAGCCGGTCGCGGCGCGAGCGAGTCGGGTTTTTCCCCCGGGGGGAATTTCCCCCCGGGGGAATTAGGTCGGGGTTTAGGCGGCGCTGACGGGTTGAGAGGACTGCGCGCGGTCGAGAGCAGCGGTGACGGCGTCCGTGTAGTCGCTGAAGATGGGTTGTGCGGTATGCCTGTCGACGGCGGCGAGCGCGTCGGTGAGGACACGGAGGATTTGTCGTCGTGGGTCCGCGGCCAGTGCCCTACCGGTTGTGTTGATTTGTTGCGTTAGCCACTCGCGGTCGAGGAGTGCTTCTTTGACGTCGCTCCAGAGGTCGTATCTGCCGGTATCGGCGTGTTCGGCGCAGCTGCGCCGTAGCTCGATGAGGAACCGGAGTTGGCGGTCTTGAGTGCTCATCTGTGCGTCGTAAAACCCATCGAGGTTGAAGTGGGCGATGAAGCCGAAGTACCCGGAAGTGCTGAGTCCTTGGTAGAGCCGGGACGTGAACCGGGAGCGTGGGAATCCGGCGATGACGAATGCAATCAGCGCGTTCGTGAACCGAGCTTTGTCTTCTGCCGTGTGGAAGCTAGTGGCGGTGAAATTTGCAGCGGGGACGCTGACGGTGGTCATGGTTTCGGCCTTGTGTAACTGTCTGCGGGAGGGGGGACCGGGATGGTCACATCGTCCAGTGCGCTGGGCGTTATACCTGCCGCCATCACTGCCAGCATGAGGTGGGCGAGCCGATGATCTGGGTGCAGGCGCAAGGTGCGGGCGATAGCAACTTGGGCCAGGGCACCATCGCCGTGTCGGTATGCGACAACGGCAAGCACTGCGCAGACTTCCGGGGTTCGAGAGTCCGAGTCGGGAGTGGTCTGCGCTGCGCTGATCAGTCTTGCGATCTGCGTTGAATCCCGAAGAATTTCGTGGAGCAAATCGTCCCGCTCTGCAGTGTTGGACAGTCTTGCCAAAATCTCTGCGACCGCTTCTGTAGGAAGTCCCGAACGGTGTTCGACAGAGCGGGCCAGGTCCGCGCGAGTGGCCAAGATGGTGCCGCCGGTGGATATGGCGGTGGCCGCGCGAAGTGTCTCGTCCACCTGGTGAGGTCCGTTGGAAGTGACCACGACGTCAAGGACTGGGCACGCCCTTTCGATTGCTCGGGTCAGCACAGAAAGGTCGGGCGCCGGCGCGTCGGTATAGGCAACGACGATCGCCTCGTCCGCATACTGGCGCGCGATGTCCGCGAGATGGGTTTCTGTGCCTGGGATCGACAGCAGGTCGATGCGCACTACCGGGCCGACGCGGCGACGTTCTCCGGCCAAACAAACCATGACTAGGGAGTCGGCGGGGTGAAATTTCAGGAAGGACGGTATGCAAGACAGAACGCCTTCCACGCCTGCAAGTCGGATGGGGGGCACGGTTACCGCGTTGGTGTTCATGCTGCTACACCAAGCAGAATGGCCAGCTGACCTTCACTGGTGTGGGTATATCGCAGGGCAACTCTCATCGGGCGGGGTTTGATGGCGCGTCCGGACCGGGAACAACGTGAACCTCGAATGTGGTGCGGTTTCCTCGGGCAGAGAGGGCAGCGAGGTAGAGCACCGTCCCACAGCCGCCCCGTGGTGCTTTGGTCGGTGTAACCGCTGGTGTCTGGTTCGTCATTGGACGCTTTGCGGGCGTCGTCGGAGTCCAGCCAGATGCACGCGCGATTCCATAGCGCCTCGCTGATTTGGACTGGCCTGCGCCAGCCTGCCTCGGCTGCAAGTTCGTCGTCAGCGGTAGTGATGCCGTTCGCGAACGTCTGCCAGTCGGGTTCGGTTACTGCAGTGGCGGTCATGTGGATCTCCTTGGTAGGGAGTTGCGGGATGGTGAAGCCCGCCCGGTGTGTGGTGACTCAAGTATATATGCTGTTCAGTAGCTTGCGCGCAACGCTCTAGCGCTCCGCGCATCGCTTCGTTGGTGGTTGTGAGTAAAAGGATGTGAGGGTCCAATGCTTGGCTGCTGACTGCCGCGTTATTTCGATTCGAGGGCTGATATTGCCGCCGCCAGTGCTTGAAGGATGGTCTGTCCAAGGGAGGCGTGGTCAGCGTCCGTGTCGCCTACGGCCACAGCTGCGAATACATCTGCTCGATCGGTGGGGTGATCTCGATGTGCGGAACTTTTGTGCTGTCAGTGGTGAACGGTGATGGCTGCGCCGTTGAGGCTGCGTAGAACATGGGCGAGCCGAGAGTGGAGAAGCCGGTGATTCGAGGGTGATTGGGCTGGCTGCACGGACGAGCACGGCCGAGGCGGCGGTGATGGCGTCGGTGAACATGGCGGGTGAGGCCCGATGGGTGATGCAAGATTACTGGCGTTTTTTTACAGGGTCACGGGGATCAATACCTATGGATCAATGGAGGTATGGAGATCCGCATCTATGGTGATACGGATAAGGATGAACAGCGCTGCTCTAGGCGGGAACGCCGCCCAGAAGTGCAGCCTTGGTGGGGCGGGAAAAGAACCCGAATCCGAAGTCATCGCCGACTTCCAGCTGGGCACCGAACTGCACCCTTTGGCCTCGCAACGCGTCGTAGGTGTGGTTTTCAGTGGCATCCGCCAGTTTGGCCGCGCAGGTGCCCCACCTTGAAACCGCGGTCGTCCTGGACGAGCGCTTTGACCGTTGTTTTGGCGTGGTAGCCGTAATAGGAGGGCGTTGCACCCGGACCTTGGACGTCGTGGTGTAGTGCCGACGACCGGTGACGCCGGCCAAACTCGACCAAAGCCTCGGAGTCGAGCCCTGCAAGCGGACGGAGGTTACCTGTCACTGTGGCACGGCACACCGACAGTGTCAGGCTTGCCCAATGACCTGCGGCGACCGACGTTCGGGTCGTCGCCGCACAATGACAGCGCCGCGCTCATGTCGTCGTTCCGTCGCAGATGACGCGGGTCTGCCGGCCCGCAGTGCTACCAATGATGACGCAGGAGCGGCCGTGGAAGGTCGTCCAAACCCGCACCTCGGTGCCGACCTGCTGCCAGTACCGCCAGGAAACGCCGGGGTGTCCGTGGACCCGCTCGCAGGCGGCCGGATTTGTCCAGGCTGCGTCGTGGGTGGGTGTCCCGTCGGCCGGGACCTCCCGGCCCACCGAGCTGGTCGTCACCGCGGCGCCGTCATCGATGGTCACGAACACCGACGGCACCCCCGCACCGGGATTGGTCTGAATCGTCATGTGCCGGTAGGGAAACACGGGCAGGACGGGCGCCCCCTGCCCGGCGATTGGCCTGGTGGTGTGGCCGGCGACAAGCAGCGCCGTCAAGATCAGCCCGATGATCGCAGCGCCGGCGGCGAACCGAGGGCCGGACCGGGGCCGACCACGCTCGTTCGTCGCCGGAATCACCGGAGATGCCGGCGACGCCTGCACCCTGTTGGCAACGACTTGATACAGATCCTCTATGACTGCCTTATATTCCGGATTCGAGGCGTAACCCATCGGCGCGCTCTTCAACAATCGGCCGGCCTCCGACTTCGACACCGCGGACAGCCCGGCGAACTGACGAACAGTCAGTCCCGCTCGTTGAGCCATTGCAGCGGCCCGCGCTTCAAGCACCCGCTGGACGAACGCAGCTTGTTGCGCCACCACCTTCGCTGCCCGGCTCATCTCGGCGGCTTCGATGGCCGCCAACCCCTCATCATGTCCCATACTTGGGACTATATACCCAATCCATCCCTGATGTGGGACGAATATCGGGGCAGCGGATCGGGCACAGCGGTCGGCAGCACCGCGCCCGGTGGATAGGAGTAGGTCGCTCCGTACTGGTCGGTCAGGATGAGCGACCCCGCGTGACGCGTGATGGCCGTCACCGTGTGCGGCCGATCGCCACCCTCCGGTAGCCAGAGATCTCCAGGACCTAGGTGACCAACATGGTGACGTGTTCGGGTGAATCCGCACAGTTGTACTGGACCGCGGTGGTGGTCTAGAACTTCCGCAGCGTTGGCGAACGTCAGGCACATTGCGGTCACCACACAGACCGGTCGGTGCTGATCTGCCGGATCCAAACGAGCACTAATCGGTCGCCGGCTAACTTGGAGATGGCCTCATCTTTGGTGGTGCCCACGAGGTAGTGGACCTGGCAGTGCCCGGATGTGTCTTCGGTGTAGGCCTCCCATCGGTGCTGCTCCTTGGCAAGGTACAACTGAGCCAGTTCCAGCAACCGACTGCTCGTCGCAGCTTGAAGTCGCACCTGGAAAACTTCGGCGGTGAACGGGCGCAGGGACGGGTCCTGCTCACGCAGCAAACACTCTTCGGCTGCCATCGCGGCGGCGAGGCCGCATAGCGCCTCAGTGACTTTTCCGGTTTGGTGCTGTGTGGTGTTCTGCGCTTGCTGGACGCATTGCCTGAGGACGACCGTGCGGTACCGGCGAGTGGCCAATTCCTCGATCAAGGGCACTGTTTCGTCTTTTCGATCGGTGGGGTCAATGGTGACCGTCATGGTTGTGTCCTCCGGGCGGATGGTTAGAGGTGACGTTCAGTGAGTTGGCGGGTGGTCGTGTCGGCGGCGCGGACGATGGACCGTTGCCGCACCGGATCGGTGGTGTGCCTAGCTGTGCCTCGGAACTGGGTGGTCCACATGCGTAGAGCAGCGGCCTGCCGCTGTTGCGCAGCGCGGCCTTCCGGCGGCCTTAACCTCACGGATCCGTCCTGGTGGCTCACGAGAGCGCCGAGAGCTATTTGAAGGTCCCGTTGTCCGGGAGTGCTTTCTTCTGGATCACTGGCGAGGATGAACTGGGCAAGTAGTCGGGGTATTCGTATTGGCCGGCTGTTGGGCGGCGGACGGTCAGCAAAGGCATTGTTGGGCATGACTTCTCCTGGTGTGGGGAGAGACACCTTGGTCAGAGGTGCTGGTGCTGGAGAGTATTCAGGCGACGACGAGCTGCCGGGCATCACAGGTGCGGATCCGCCGGACAATACGGTCGGTTGTGATGGCCGCTAACTCCTCGATGATCGCCAGCCGGGCAGAGCAGGTCATCTGTTCGACGTCGTTGGTTGCGGCCCGTAGTTGGCGGGATTGCTCCAACCAGACCTCGCGCAGGGCGGCGAGATTCAGCCTGTGCAGGTTTGCGACGTAAACGTTGCGCTCAGACTTGGTCAGAGCGCCAGCGGCGGTCGCGAGAGCAAGCGGGTTGCCGTTCATAGTGTTCCCCTTGGTGAGAGAGGTTCCGGCTGGTCAACCGGACATGTGGTGACTCTATAATACATTCTCGCGTGTTGTGAAGAGTCAGCTACACCGTCTTCCCTGCAACATCGGTAACGATCTCGCTCATAGTCTGCGACGTCCTGTGCGTTGGTTGAGATGAGCTGACTGTGTCTTGTAAGTGACCGCCGACTCGATGACAGTGATACGCGCGAGGGCGGCACAGACGGTGGTTTCGACATACCTGCGGTGGCTGGTCGCCCGGGTAGGTGACCAACACAATCGTGCGTAGGTGGCGCCCGCTGCGGCCGCCGTACAGAATCACGATCTCTACCAGGAGGCCGCGTTGCTCGGAGCAGGTCCAAAGCATCGGCACTTCCACTGAGCCCCGGTACAGGGTCGGCTGACCAAACGGGCCTGCCCCGGCCGCTGCTGCGGCCGAAATCAAGCCAGCTACCGTGGCGCTGGGCTGGGTGAAGCCGGTAATCATGGACATCGGAAAGCGCTCCTTCCAAAACCTAAATGCGCGAACGGCGAGCCTGAGCGGCAACGGTGTCGCCCGAATGCTCGATTCGAGCCGTCTGTCGCTCTACTTGACCATGGGGTTGCGGTGCTTCCGGACGCGTCCTGTCGTCGTCAACGACACGCTGCTGTGGCACTCGGCGCACTCTGCGAATGCGGACGGATAGCGGTTCACGCGGCTGCCATCCACGTAGGAAGCCCCGGAGCAGTAGAGCTCAGTGAGAGCGTCTTGCTCGGCCGTGACATCTCCCCGATCCCGCGTCCAGGAGATTGGCGCTGTCGGGAAGCACACTGTGCACAGAAATGGGCCGCACTCCTGCACTGCTGCTTCCTCGTTCTTCCCGGCCAACTCGGGATGCCAGGCGAAGGTCGTAGTGTCCCTGCACGTGCTGCAACCAGTGCTGCTGTGCACATGTCCATTGGAGCTGGTCACTTCAAAAAAGCGAGACCAGGGCCGCCGCGCGAATTCCTCTTGCAGCACAACCACTGATTCCTTCAATATTGCGATTCCCTTTTCAGCCTCGCGATAGGTAATCAGTTCAACAATGGGATTGGCAGCCTGCTCGGCCTTTTCCAGTGTCTGTGCCTGCGACAACTTCCAATATCTACGTCGCTGTCTGCCCACGGGCGGATGCTTGTCATCACCGACGCGATAGTGCAGCGTCTCGATCGCGTTGCTTGCAACCTGCCGGTGGTCTGCAATTTGTCCCGTCAGGGACGAAATCTCCGTGTCAATCCGGCACGGTGTGGCACCCGCAAGATCGTTCAACATGATTGAATCCTTCCTTCGGAGGCTGGTAAGACCTTCCATCGTGTGGTGACTTGACCATACCACTTATCGGACCGTCCACCACAGCGACGACAGGCGGAACGCTCCGGTGGTCGGATCCCTACCGCTGCCGGTCATCAGGACAACAGATCCAACTGCCGCCTCATCTCGCAGACCTGTTGACCGCCCAACCACCCCACCTGGCACGGCTGCGAACGCTGACACAAATCTCGACCGCTCACGCACAAAGACACGTACCAACCTGTTACCGGCCTGATGAGGCGCGCTTGCGTCGAGACGGCGGGCAGTGCGAATCAAAATCCGCTACCCACGATTGGATGTCCTCCCAGGTCAACAGGTAGTCACCACATAGCGTAGGGCTTCCACCTAGCACTCGTGTGGGTCCCCGAATCTGGGTCACATTGGAGGTTGGCAGTGGGTAGTGCGCTCCGTGCATGGCTTCGGTCGACGACGGCAGTACTGGCCCTTCTGGATCTGACCCTGTAAAAAAACGCCACCAACCCCGAAGGGGTTGTACGTGCATCTCAATGCAGACTATTGGCGTTTTTTTACAGGGTGGGTGCGATGGGCCAGTGCCGGTCCAAGTTTGGTGCGGTTCGGTGTTCGTGAACGACGCGGTCTTGGCTTTGTAATGTCTGGCGACGGCCGGTGCGGCGACGATCCAACGCCAACAGAGGCCAGGCTTCGGCGGCCTCGTTGATGTTTCCTGATGGATGGAACGACGGCCGTTTTCTCTGTCCGGTGGGAGTGGCAGGTCATGCGAACCGCCGGACTCGGTTGGAGCCAGATTCCGAGTCGTGGATGGGGCTCGGTCGAGGGAGCTTGCCGCAAGGCCGGCTAGGCGGCCATGAGAACCTGGTGTTCGCCGTGGTGGTCCTGGTCCGGGAATCAGATTGGGGCTGAGATCCACGACGATACCGCGGGTGAAATTTCGGTTCTCGGTGGCATGTCCTACCGATTTGGCGCGCCCGGACGGACCAAAACAGGAAGAGCCTCCCCTGAGAAGGGGCCTGAGACCGCCGTAGAGCGACGAAACGGTCATCTCTAGGGTGACCTAGGCCAAACCTCTCCCCCGGGGCCTTGACGGGCGCGGTCACATGTTGGGTAGCACCGCCGTCGACGTCGATTGATGGGCTCAGTACGTCCGGCGCGGAGCGAGCTCAAATTGCGATGATGACGAGATGTGACACGGGCGCTTAACAACTGGATCGATGCGTGCACTTTTGAATTAGGAAAGCAGCTCACCCAGTAAAATGTGTCCACCGCAAAAAAGTGTACTGGGCGCTCTGCTCCCCCACGGGCATCTTTGGGCACCGGGAGGAATTCCGACTTTACATTATCGAAATTCCTCCCGGTGAGTATGCGAACCGAAGTGTTTGGTGGACACATCCGCATATTCCGGTCAGCGACCCCATGCTGGTGCGCAGCAATCATGAGACACCATCCCCGCTGACGTCTTACGTGGATGCGGCGTCTTTCACCCGTGCGAGTGGTTCGCGTCATCCTTCTGCGATCATCTGCTGGACCAATTTCGGTGCCACTCCCCCGGTGGCGAGCTACTGGGTGGTGCCCCACTGGTGTGCCAGGCAGATAGCCGACTGCGCCAAGGAGCTTTCAGTGGAACGTGTCCGTTGGCGACACCGTCGACTTACATAAATTGCTTCGTCCTTGGCAGTGTTGGCATCAATAACGAGGTCGGAGAAATGCACAGTCAATGCGGCGCGTGCGGCATCCACGGCATCAAAGGCCGTGTTCCATTGCGGCCCGAGCCTGAGCATCGCTACTGCGCCCACACCGAAGGTGGAAACGGTCAGCCCGTGTGCAATCGCTGATGCGGTGTTGCGGGCTCGGGGCGAACCGATGCTGGAGCCTCGTCCTCCGATCGTGGCCGCCATGGCGGTGCCGGGAGTGTTGCAAGCCAAGCGGACGGCGCGGTCCCGGGCATGGGCCAGCCGGTGCACGAATGCAGCCGGCCGATCGCGACTGCTTACCGGAGCAGCCAAGGCTTCCGCTTCGTGGGCCAGCTTAGGGACGAGTCGAAAGATAGCCGGCGCCCAATGCGTCATCAACCAGTCCGCGAAGGCTATTTGGAGGTCGTCAAATGACCGCACTGGGAGCGCGCGGCGACCGTTGGCGGGGATGCTGCCCAGACTTCGCGGTCGTAGAAGCTCCGGGATGTCGTCTGTGATCCGATCATGGAGCGCTGAAAGCACCTCTGCACGAGTGATTTCTCTGGCTCCGTGCTTGGTGATGGCAAAAGCTGGGTGATTGTCTACGTTTCTCATGGTGACCGTTCCCGTGGTGAGGGGGAGGCGGGTTGGTAGCCCACCGTGGTGACTGCACCATACTGCGACAGCCGCGCGGCCACAACCCTAGCTGAAAGTGGGTAGCAGAAGGAGGAGGAAAGAAATGGCTACTGCGGTGATAGCAACCCCCGCCGTTGTGAACACGGTGAGCCAGACGGCGGCCGGAAGGTGGGTCAGGTGTCGAAGTTGCTCGGCGTCGCTGAAAGTCTCGGAGGGACGACGCCAGGAGCGCCATGCGGACAGGAGGCCTCGGCACCCGCCGCCAATCAGCCCTGCGCCGGAGAGCACGCATGTGAGCGCTTGCGCCTCCGGCCGTGGTTGGAACGCGGCCCACGCAGTCACTGCCAGGCACACAGGCACGATGACCAAACCGAACCAGGAACGGATCAGCAGCAACGCCAATCCTAGTAGGGCAAGTAACAGGACAAGACCGGCTCTGCTGTGACCAGATGACCACGCCCAAATCAGACCGAGACCTGCAGCGAACGGCGCCGGATAACCAGCGAGAACGACCAGCAGCATTCCTGGGCCCCGCCCTGATCCTCGGGAGGTCGTCACACCGGATGAATCACTGTGGAGCTTGATTCCCATCACCCGACGTCTGACGAGTATCGCGATGACCGTATGGCCCAGCTCATGGACGATCGTTGTCGGATGGGGAAGGAGGTAGCCGACGACAGCTCCACCAAGAGCCAGGGCAGCGCTTGCAGTGCTGCGGTGAGGTGGCGGTGAGTGAAGCCAATCAAGAAGCGCCTGCCAGGTCATCGGTGTCCCACCGCACCCGCGGCGCCGTTATCGATTCGTAACATTCCCCCCGGGGGAATTTCCCCCTGGGGCAATGCGCCTGTCAAGTCCTTCTCACTCATGAGCGGCCACACCATGTATACGGCAACAATCGTAACGCATACCGGCATTCATACCTGTTGCGCCACCAGCGTTTCGATCGGTGACGTTAGACCGAAGTAGCTGGCGGGCATGAGATTACCACCAGCAGCGAAGGGAAAAGCTGTTTCCAGCAATAGGAATACTCCCGGAGTTCCGAAGATTCGGCGCTTCGTGGCCAGGAGATGATCGCCGACAGTTCCCGTCGTCGAAGGGTGCGCCCGGCGTAGAGCTTCTGACGGCCCTTGCATCTGAGGGGTTCAAGCAGGCGAGTCATCGTCGTCGTCATGAGTCATCCATGTTCTGCCGGCATCGGTCTGAGTCCAGCCGCGTAGCCATGCTGCCCGTAAGGCGTCGTCTGTTCCCCGTGCCCGGTAGGGGCAGGTACGGAAATCGGTACCGGCAAGCGCGGCTTGACGACCTTGATGTTGAGCGAGGATGAGATTGGCGGTCAGTGACATCGGCTGCAAGGGTGCAGGCTGCCCTGGGGTTGGCATGTCTTTCGGGTACGCGGGCATCAGATGACCAGAGTCCCACGGTTTTCCCGCGCCGTAGATGCCTGCCGTAGCTGCGAGTCGGTGGCAACCCCTGCTTGGGCGAGATACTCGCTTCGAGTGATTCTGGGATTGTCGGCGATCCAATCAAGGAACTCCCGTGATGCATGCGCTCGGATCCAAGCTGCATTCTCGGTGAAGAGACGTTTCGGGTCGACTCCAACGTTCTCCGACTTCCGGTTCAGCATTCGCCCCCGACAGACGTCCTCAGCGTCGAAGTAGCGTTGAGCCATCAACGCCCGCCAGTCAGCGTCCACCGCGGCGACCTGTTCGCGGCGAGTTGGGGGAGCCTGACGGCGGGCTCCAAGCAAACTGCGGGCGGCTTGCCTGAGCTTGCTGGTAGGAACGACGCCCGATCCGAAAATGAGATGTTCGATTCCGGTCATCGCCTCGGACCAGTCTCGATCCAGCTGCCGGCCCAGTTTGGTTAAACTGCGATGACCCTGATCTCGACGTGCCATGGCCAGGCACGATTGCAGCAAAATGTTGCCCTCCGCGGCGGTCCGATCTGCTTGGTCCCGGTGGTCGATCTCGGCCAGTACATAGGTCAGTGCGTCGTCGTCGTAGATGACAGGGGAGTTGCTGGTCACCAACTCCTCCAATGCGTCGTCGGACATCTGATCCAGGCGAACACCGTCGAGCAGCGCGGGACGATCAGGATCAACCTGGTGCAACGTTGCGGCGTCAACGGCGATGCGTTCAGCACTGAGCTTGGCTGCATCCATGTCATCGACGGTGATCGCAGCAAGCAGGAGCCGGGCATTGTGCCGCATTCGTGCCCGAGCGTTCTCTCGAGTACGGCTCAATGGACTTCGTTTGCGGCATCGACGCCCACCGGGACACTGACTCTTGCCGCGGCACATGCCCCGGGACGCTAGCTTGTGCGACATGCCTGGTGACCGTCTTCCGGTGGCGTGTCGAGGTAGGACGGACGGCCACCCGACCAACGAGCAAGGCCCGGATGTGGGACACCACTCCCACCATCCGGGCCCTCTGGCGACAGCTGCCGTGTCTCGGCGACCAAACCGATAGGCCATGGGCCGCATGCTGTGCCAGTTACTCACTTCACTCTCACCTCGCGGCGGAGCTAGTTTGCCCCCGGGATCGACGCGGTAAGCGCGAATGGTCTCGGTGCGACTACACCAGAATACCGGCCCAGCCTGCTGCTGGGCTAGTTCGGGCTACTCCGACTTCGAGCGCGTGTCGCGCACCGCAGGGCGTAGCTGGAGGCTGGGCAAGCCCGTTGACGCTCACCGACGAGCGGAGTACGGTCGAGTCACCACATGGAGGTGTTACCAACCGCCGACCCCTCACCAGGGAGAACAGATGATCCACTGCGGCTCGTCCGGCTACCAGCAGCCCATCCGCGCCGCAAATCACCATGACGCGGTGCGAATCTTCACCTCGGTATGCTGGCCCGAACCATCAGAGATCCGTGTCCGTGGCGGACCCGGCGGCCAGGAGCAGGGAGAGCTAACGATGGACGACGACCACCTGCCGGTGAAGAAAATAACAGACGAAGAGTTCATCGATGCATTCGCCGACGCCGGCAAAAGAGGCGAGGCTATACCCGGTTACGCACGCTCCATGGGCCGGCCGAAGATCGTTCCGCGTGGCACTGCCGTTGCCTTCTTCTCACCGCCACCCGAAGACAAAAACGCACAGCGCAGCTCTTCCGGCACATGAGTTCCGGCGCATCAAACGGCAGAAGAGCAGTCGGTGTGCCGATCCAAAAGTGACCCCTGCGGTCAACGGCGCTGCCCAAATCGTCCGGGCACACAGGCCCGGCAACGCAGACTGCGCGCCGCATCCCGAATGGCCGAAGCGACAGGCGCTGTACAGGCCTACATCGGAGCAACACCGTTTCGCCCAGAATCTGCTCAACTGTTGGACCTGCGCGCCTATGCCACCTACTACGACAGCGACGAGTGGATCGAATACGACGACGGGATCCGGTTAGCCGCAGACCGCCACCAGCTGAACGTCATCGAGGAAAGCCGCGCCGACGGCCTATGGCTGGATGAAACCGAACCCGCGGGCGCATACCGGGTCTTCGCCGCCAGCGAAGAAAACATCCGGTCCTGGGCCGCGGAGGTGGCAGGCAGATACAACCAAGACGCTGTCATGGTCGCCTTCACAGATCCTGACGGCGACGACGACATGTTGACCTTCGGCGACATGGATGGCGGCATATCAACCGGTCTGGCGCTCGAAGCGATGCGCCGCGCAGGAGTCCCCGGTGGCCGTGTCATGGGTGGCAGCCTCCAAATCGTCTCGACCAGCAGCGACCCGTTGACGAAGCAGCAGATCGACATGCTGATGGATCGGCTGGGACCATTTGATGTCACCCCCGTACGTGCGGAGTTCATCGAAAAGGACACCCGGTTCCTTGCCCACTCACCAATCAAGGAGATCCAGGCGATTCGGCAGGCTCACTGCGAACGACACAACCTGCCCGTGCGGCGACCCGTGCCGCACCTGAGCGAAACGGACGACATCGCCGCAGCAAAACCTACGACACCGCGCGTCATCAGCCGAACAACCGCCGAATCCAACGGTCCTACCGGGTATTGCGACAGCACATCGTGGAGCAGTGGAACGAGCTGGCCGCAGCCGGGTACGAGATGGAGCCGTGGTTGGGACAAACCGATCAGCCATATCAGTCTTCCGCCCAAATGTTGGAAGACCTCCGCGACCGCAAGCATCTTTTTTACTACCGCACCGAGACATCACAGGGAACCGCGGGAGCCCTCCCACCCGTGCATCCCATGGCCGCCGACGTCACTGTCAATACTGCGGCCGGGCAAGGGAAAACGTTGTGCGCCAACGATGCGTTCCGCGCCGTACATGATGCGTTCGCCCACAGCGAAGGACACCAATTCGGCCCGGAGGGAGAGAAACGGGCATGGTGGACGCACCGGTCATCCTTGCCGTCGGAGGCGCGATTGGCCTTATGGAACGAAACGCGAGCGCAAAACTGCTGGACCAACGCCGGACCGCACATGCAAGACCCATCGGGAACACGCCTATTCCAACCCGGATCGCCAGGATGGATACCCATCCCCGATCGGCCGTACGCAGAGCAAAAGTGCGTCCTGCCACCAAAGGCCCTGATCTAACCTCCGTTTCGCGCATGCCGAACCCGCTGGTGGGTCAGTCAGATCCACGGATATCAGCTTAGCGACCGCCGTGATCGGCGCCGGCGCAGACCGGCAGATCGTGGTCATTGGCTTCAAGACCCTCTGACCACCTGGCCCGCTGGCTGGTCGAGCACGGCATCAGATCATCATCGCCGCCCATCGTTCGTCTGTACTGTCCTCGACGCCAGCAAGTGTGCCGGGGAGCCACCATCACCTCATCATGTGGGTTATGGTCAAGTCGCCACAAGAGTGTGGTATCCATGCACTCTGAACGAGCCACGAGCCAACGGCATCAACTACCGCGGCACACAGAGAGAGATGGACCGAGGAGGTAGACGAACGTGGGAGGTACGAAGCTGACGGCTGCCGAACGCAAGAAGTTGAAAGCGATGTCTGACAAAGCCAGCAAGGTCCGCGGAACCACAGGATTCACCGGCTCCGACGCCGACCTCCGGAAGGCGGCCGAGGAGTACGGCCCGATGGTGCTGGACCTACTCGCCCGAGGAGTCAGCGAAGAAGCCATCACCGAGGCATCCGGCGTGAACTCATGGCAGACCATCCGAGCGCGTCTCCAACGGCACAACCTGGTTCGTCGCCCCCCAACGGTAGCCGCCTACAAAGGTGTCCCCCGGGAACAACGCGGACCGAGCTGCGGACACGATCCAGAACGCTTCGTCTCCCGAACACGCCAAGACGGCAGGGTGTTCGTGGACTGCCTGGAATGCAAACGCCAACGAATGCACGCAGCCCGGAATAACGCAAACTCACCCCAGCCACCCCCAACGATCCCCAGGAAACGTGCGTCATGATCATCTGCGAATTGTGCGGCGCCGAACACGAATCGACCAGCTGCTGTCAATGCGGCTACTGGCATCCGTGGGGAACACCATGCCAATCCACCCCCTACGACCTGATCAACCGCCCACCAGATCCATCCACTGCGGACCGTATCTGGCCGGGACCAACTGCGGCGGACCCCTATCAGTAACGCAGCACAACCAACAGGTCTCACCAACCTGAACCACCCGCCTACCAGCACCAGGAACGAGATCGCATGTCACCAACAGCGGCTTCCCGCCGAGCAGCCAAACGCAGGCCCGCTCCACCAGCCCGCCGCCGCACCGCCGAGCCACTACCCAAAGCCTCGCCGGGAGAACGGATCTGGCTACTAGACCTGCCGTTCGGTATGCGCCCAACGGCCGTCAAATACGTCAAGCAGTGGCGATCCATGGTGTACGTCGGCCCGGCACTTCCCACCCAGCTGGAGCACTACCGCACCAAGGCCTACACCGTCCGACGCTGGCGGGAAGACATGATCAACGGGCATCCAGGTCCACCGCCCAGCCCCGTGGCTCGCCGTACCCCACGCCCGGACCAATTCGACATGGCTCAAACTATCGCCGAAGCCGCAGCCAGCCAGCTACGTGGATTCCTCCTGGCCGCCGAGCCCGGATGGGGAAAGACGATCCCCGCCGTACTGGCCGCCCGCCTAATCTGCAAGATCCGCCACCAAGACACGGTTCTCGTCATCGCCGATCGTCCCGCGGAGATTACCATCGGGCACTGGCGGTCAACGATCAGCTCCATCGGTGACGGCCACCTGAACTGGGTGATCTGCTCGCCGGACGGTCTGCGTCACCTGCTCACCCCGAACGGCCGGCCCGCACTTACCCCGGCCGTTATCATCGCGGACGAAGCCCAAAACTTCCGGCACGTCCAGTCCCAACGCACCCAACTCATGCAACGGGTAGCTAGGTTCCAAGCCCCGCACACCTCAGCACCATTCCTGCTCGCCGTCACCGCCACACCCGGACACACACCAGCCGAGCAAACCTACCTAGCGCCGCTGTTCGCGCAACTCAACGGCGACCACACCAGCAGTTGGACCGATCTCGGCGGCCGCCTGGCCGAGATGGGCCTCCCACTGATCAAGGGTCCCTACGGGCGGTGGACATGGAATGAAAAGGCAGCCGCATCAGGCAAGGTTCAACGCAAAGCAACCGATCACATCCGACACTGGATGACCGATCACCAACCCCCAGCAATGGCTTACAGGCCATCCCCGCAAGGCCATGCACCTATAGACGGACTCCCAGTCGAACTGTCCGCGGCGCAATGGATCTCCTACAAGCAGCAGTGGGGGGACTTCCAACGAGAAATGGGTTTGGCCCGCCACGGCAAAGCCGTCGCCCGCGGCCGCGCAGCATTGGTCCGGTTCCGGCAAAAAGCCGGACTCCTTCGGGCGGAAGCTACTGCCCAGTGGGCAGCAGCACAGGTAGCGGCGAGCAGACAGGTCATCATCTCCGTGGCCTTCATCGACACCGCCGCAGATCCGATAGCAGCGCAGCTCGAAGCCGCCGACATCCCCTACGCACGCATCGACGGCGCCACCCCTAACCGCGAATCGGAACGACAGCGATTTCAACGCGGCCACGCCAAAGTCATGATCACGACAATCACCGCATCCATCTCACTCCACGCCCACGAACACCTGGACGACGGAACAACCGGCTCCGCAGCACCTCGGGTAGGGATCGTGCACAACGCCCGTTACTCAGGCATCGAGTTCCGGCAGATCACCGGCCGCTCCCACCGCGACGGACAAATCTCGGAATGGTGGGTGCCATACGCCGAAAACACCGTCGAAGCCCAAGCTGCGGAAGTGATGATCGAGCGCGCCCGCGCCGCAACCGACAGCGCAGGCGGTGACACCTCGTCGCTACACAAAATCGCAAAGCTCTACGGAGCGGACTGGTTGCCAACCGATGTCTGGGCCGACACCGACAGCAAAACATGAGCGCCACGGTGCTAACCCTGGAGATCGCAGCTGCCAACCTCCGCGCCGCTCGCATCGCCCGGAGGGCGGAGTTTCTCCGCCAATGGGTCGAGATACAAGAGATCAAACTGCTTCTCGCAGATGGACTGTCACCTCGCGAGGTCGCCCGGACCCTCCACATCAGAAGGAGCACGGTGCAAGTGAGCAGGTGCTGGTCGGGGTCCTCGAGGGCGGCGAGCTTGACGTAGTCCAGCGTGAGCGGGCCGACGGCGGGGTGGTGGAAGTGCTTGCGGGCGGGAGCGAACCCGCGGATGGGGTGCTCAGCCCACAGACGCGTGAAGTCCGGGCTGGTCTGCTGCAGCCCCTCGATGAGCGCACGGACCCGCGGGTGGTCGGTGCGGGCGCCGTTGGCGGCCCGGAACTGGCCGATCAGCTGCTGAGCCTCACCAGTCCAGTCGGCGAGCAGGGTACGCATGGCCGGGCGGGTGAACAGCAGCCAGATGCCGTTGCGTTCGGCCTCGTCGAGGTGGTCGAGCCCCCCGACGAGCGCGTCGTAGGCCCGATTGTAGGTCAGCAGGTCCCAGCACTGGTCCATGACGTAGGCCGGGTTCGGATCCAGGGTGGTCACCAACGCACGCAACACCGCTCCCACCTCGGGTCTCCCCGAGGCAGGCTCGCAGGGCAACGGTTGGCCCGCCAAGGTGAACAGGTGCCGCCGCTCGGCCGCGGTCAGCAGCAGCGAGCGGGCCAGCGCGTCGACGACCTGGCGGCTGACGGTGATGTCGCGCTGCTGCTCCAGCCACGTGTACCAGGTCACGCTCACCCCGGGCAGCTGTGGGAACGGGAACGTTCTTCGAGTGGCTCACCCCCGACGCCACCGGCGTCGATGCCTACCCGTGGCTGGCAGCAGCGATCTCCGCCGTCCGCGCCGAGGCCGACTCGCTGAACGTGACGTGGTCAACGTTGCACACCGATCCCGCGCCTGAGGCATTTCGCCACGACGACGCAAGCGACATCACCGGACTGATTGATTGGACCGGTGCCCAGCGGGGTCCCGTCATGTACGACATCGCCTCGGTTGTCATGTATCTCGGCGGTCCCGGCAGCGCCACACCGTTCCTGGGCACCTACCGCACCCGCGGCCCACTCGGATCCAAGGAGTTCGCAATTCCGATGCTGGGCCTCCCAGACTGTGCACACGGGAGAGCGTGTGGGCGATCCAGCGCTGTTCTTCGTCGGGTCGGCCATCGAGTTCTCGACCAGGCACGAACTCGAGCAGGGCAAGTGCGTGATCGGCAACGACGAGTCGACCGTCTTGGGTCAATACCGGCGCTCCGGTGACCAGGCCGGCTTCGGCGAGGCGAGCAGCAATGTCACAGCCAGCCGCCAACTGCGGCAGGTCGGAGGGTGCCACCCGCTTTGCGACGTAGGTAGCGCCAGCGTGGGTGACCAACCAAGTCTCGGAGTTCATACCGCCCCCGAGCGGTCGGACGTCGGCAGCCACGAACCCCCAGTGTCGGTGGAGCAGATCGGCTATGTCGGTGATCACTACGAGAGTCTGTCCCTCGTCGGTCAGCTGATCTTCTTCTGGGTCGGAACGCGAATAACGGCCGTGGCCAACTCGTTCCGGTCGCCGATCCCCAATCGACGCGATCGTGATCTTGGTCGTCGATTGAGTCGGAACACGGTTCCCTGTCACCGTAGGGCGTTCCGCTTGCGGGACGTGGACGTTTGTCGCAATCAGTTGGCGGCTGAATCCGGATAATGTGCTGACATGAGAGCCGTCGATCGGGACGCGAGCAGCGACCGGAAGGCACTGTTCAACGATCCAAAGTCTTCGGTCCGGGCATCGCTGTGGATTGGAAGGCGCACATGCTGGCTGGCACTTGATGCCCAACAATCGCTCATCGGCGCCGTGGTCCTGCCACCTAGACCCGACAAGCCGATGCAGGTCTATGCGTACGGGACCGAACGGTCTTGGCGCGGAACGCCCACCTCCAAACATTTCTACGACGTTCGCAGGTGGAGTTGGTCGATCAGCGAGGTTTTTACCGACGGGGTGTTCCCCGATGGCGTCGCCGTCCGGCTCATCGACCCGCTGACCCGTAGCACTGTCGCTGAGTCGCCACATGCTGATCGGAGCATGACCACCGGAGTCGCCGCCACGACGGTCACCACTCTGGACGAGGCTGTGGCCCTGTTCGGCTCCGTCAAGTCGGCCTATGCCGGCTACGAGCTGGACGCACGAAAGTTGTTGGCGTATCCGGCGTTGATCGACCCACGGGATCCGATCAGCGTCACCTGGTTTGACGCGTTCGGCCAAGCGTGCGCGCTGGAGCCAGAGGATCCGAAGCTCTGTCCGCCAGATCATGCAGATCGA
>JAABUI010000709.1_pt1 | contig 22752 bp, 28 predicted proteins | sample 5559111 | NCBI WGS metagenome assembly JAABUI01 (sample SAMN10711870, study PRJNA513365) | rock metagenome | isolation source: Antarctica rocks | place: Antarctica: Victoria Land, Buttleship Promontory
CCTTGTTGGGCTGCATATCACAATAGCATCTGAATAGCATCAATAAAATCAGTTCAGGGTGATATTCTATGGTTCCTATTGGTGGACTAAGCGAATACGCTAAAAGTGGCCTCCCGACAGCGGTTAAAGGGATAGGGCTGGGGACCGCTAGTAGAGTTTTCACCTTCCACCTCCTAGATAGACTCCAATCCAGCTTCAACCCCACATACTAAATGCCCCATATGACCTCGTATTTCAACACCTACCTACTTCCTACCTTGCACCCATTACAACGATCGTGGCATTGCAAGCTTGCGACTAAGATCAATTCAACATCGGTCACAACATTGGGTTCTACTTGGGTGGCCATTGTCCTCTAGAATCTATCTGTCTTTGCAAGATCAAGCAAGTATCCGTATCCCGCCCTTTCGCTCATTCTTCGCTTATCCTCCCGCGTTCGAAATCGAGCCATCCACGCCTTGCCGTCGACGAGAATGAGCGAAAGTGCTAATTCGATACAATGAGTGTTGTGCAACGCTTCTGGCAAGAGTTAACCTGGTCTCGTACACCCTTCCTGTCCCGCGATCCAAACTATAGCGATCGATTAAGATCGAACAAGTCGGCCATTTCAGAGTTCTTGCTTCCAATAGTCGTCTCACTCTTCCGCAGTCCCAAGCTCCCACGCTTCAGATTTGGTGTCAATCCATCAATAACATCATTCGCAAAATTTTCGAGATCTTTCTCGGTTTTTGTAAGCCGCAATTGCCTGCCGACGATATTATTCAAGACATTGAGCTCATCCTCGGTGAGTTTCTCGAGCTCTTCTGGCTCGTGGCCGGCATGCTGAACCTTATCGAGGACGGCCTTTTGCTGTTCAGGTGTATCTCGCTTGAACGTATTGAGAGCGAAGTTGACACTGGAAGCAACTTCTTTCTGCGTGTGTCTACTGCTCACATCGGCATCCGCTGTTCCTTGGATGACTAAAAGCATGTCAGTATTACAAGCAATACGGCAGCTATAACCACGAGGACTTACCTGGTTGTATGAACCCAAATGCGCTGTCAAAGCCGCTTTCATCTGCATCACCTAAGACTGATTGCTCTTGCTTCCTTAACTGTCTCAAGACAGCCATAACTATAACCAGGAAGCGCGTATACCCCTCGGTGACTTTGCTCGAATGCCACTTAGCCGCGCTGAATTCATTGCATTCGCCTCTTCTCACTGCTTGGATAGTCATAGCAGCAGAAAGACCGCTTGCCAAAGCCAAATGAACGCCAGAGGAGAAATATGGGTCAATGAAGCAACCAGCGTCGCCAGCGAGACGGTAATGCGGACCAGCGTACGCGGAGGCACTGTAGGACCAGTCTGAGGCCATCTTAACGTCTGCAACGATTTCAGCTTTTTCTACAAGCTTCGAGATCTGCGGTGCAAGCTCGAGACATTCTTTGTAAAGCTCCAGGCTCGACGGAGAGCCTGCCAATTTCTTCTTCGTGAAGAAGAAATCTTGCCTCATCACTACGCCAACGGATAAGGTCCCATTGTGCAAAGGGATTCCCCAGCACCAGCCGCTGCCATCTAAAACCAATATAGTCAGTATCATCCAGCCGGTTAGGACCAAGTTAGCGATAATTACCTTTAAGAGCTTCAAAGAAGGGTGAGTTCTCCCTTTCTGTTCCCACGCCATATTGGTCAGCACCCTTCCAATAAGTCCAGTTCGCAATATTCTTCAACCCCTCGTTAAGCCTGCGATTCTTAAGGTACTTGGTAGATATCAAGCCTGCACGGCCACTTGCATCTATAAGATAGTCGAATTTGATCGTTCCAGAGCTACCGTCTTTACGAGACCAAGTAGCGGAGACTGGACGTCCAGAATTTGCGACTTTGGGGTCCATGGGGATATCTTTCTCCTCATAAGGCACGAAATTTATCTCGTTAACCTTGGTACCGTCAAAGGTAAGTGCACCGGACTTTTCTGCGTGTCTGAAAATCAACTCGTCTGCCTCGGAACGAATAACATTCCATGCGTGACCGTTTGGTCCGAGTGAAGCGGTAAAGTCGGTATCTGTCCACGCTTTAGTGCTTGTTCAGTGGTCTCAAGTGTCAGAGGTTAAACCTACAAGCTTCGCGCTTGGCAGTAATCTTGAATGTGGCACCAAACTGGTTCAACAATCTTAGATATCCGTCCGAGTCAGGTTCGACAGCGGAGAGTGCTTACTTTCTTTTGGAATCCGTGATTCTCGAAAGTCTTTTCAAGATCGATGAAGCGTAGAAAGTAACGGATGGATGCGAGCATGCTCTCGCCGATGTGGTATCTATCATGTCTCAGTCGGGTCCGTCATTCGAGTATGAATGTTTGCGAGACACAGACAAGAGACATACCTTGGAAATACCTCTGCCTCCAACAACACGACATCTACTCCCTCCCGCGCTAGCACAGAAGATGCATACGAACCTGCCGGCCCGCCGCCAACCACAAGCACAGTACAATGGGTAGGTACGGACATGATTCTGGTCTCGACTATGCTGGGGATGGTGACTGGAGTTTAATCCGACTTCAATATGGTGGAGGTGAGAATGCTAATGAAGTAAAGGCGTTTTGATTTGACAAACTCCAAGCCAGGCTTGTTTCCATTTTGAATGTCCCGCATCACCTCATCCTGCTTTCATTCATCCTGCCTTGTGGAGCGAAGTGAAAGTCCGACACTCTCGGTAGCCGAGCTTTGATTGATCGCCTTATTCCTGTTGAGGTTTTGCAGCTGTGTACTCCGTAAGGTGTGTAGATTCCTGAAGATACCCCTGACTAACCCGATTAGGAAAGGCCCTAAGCATCACGTGCATCAACAGTTCCATGGTGCACTCGGGAATCTACCTATCCTCCGTAGATAGGGTTCCCGAGCCAGGGTGATGGCTTGCCCTACGAGTGACGGCAACGCAAGGGCCAGCTTTGACTGGATGCCATCGGCAAGCGAAGGGAAGGGTATGGAAAGTGGTAGAAGGGTTGCCACCCCGTTGCCACCTATTACCAATAGACCTCGGCAGCTGAGCGGTGAACAGGGGGATAGATAGGTAGGTAGTCCTTTTTTCTGTTTCTGCTGTTTCTGCCTTTCATCTTTTGAGATTCAGCCAGAAACTCGCCCACTCCATAGATTCAGTCGCATAGATAGAGGGAGTGCTTGACACCTCAGGGCGGCTTCCGGGGCAAAATTTGGCCCTAGAAACCGCCAGGGGCTGTCGGGTTTGCCCAAACAAATATGATATACATTTATAGTTCAAACGGAGTCGATGCCCGATAGCTATGCAATTTTCTGACCCGCTGTGGCAACGCTTTTCAACCCATCTCGATTCGGATTGCCCAGGGCCGGATTAACATAGTGATCCGCCACTATCAACGTCTTTTGCAAGAGATCAAGATAGATCTGTCGGCCCTACTGCAGCAGGCTTCTCTGCAGCTGCATCTCGGACACATCGATCGAAAGCACGTCTGCAGCAGCGACCTGAGAAGAAATTGGTATCTTTTTCTTATCTCTATCTCGATCTCGTCCCTAATCTGTGAAGGAAGAGATAAAACGGATTCACCGGGGTGAAGCTCGTTATTCTTCGCAAGCCTCAATGAATATCTCTCGCTATCCGGACCTTGATGATGGGTCATATCAGTTCGAAGTATCAGGGACTACGATTGTTTCGCAATCATACCGAATGAGGCTCATCAGCTACTTTCCAATCGAGGTGGGTGTACGAATAAGGAAAATGGGTGTGCCTTGTATCCAAGATTTAGGCTCACGCTTACCAAAAATTCGCAATGGCTTCACGAGTCCAAATAACCACGAACTTGTTGCGAAACATCAATGCACGTAACCGTGAGGGTCAAATCATCACAAAGGTGGCATTTAGGATGTCAAGATTAACCTAAAATTGATTGTCCAACAATCGTGTTCTTAGATGAGACTCGAACTCTTTACCCGTCGACTAGATTCTCGGTATTCAGGTGATAGATCAATTCAATGCTAGAAGTTTGATAAGTAAACTCAAACCGATGGACTGAAGAAGGTGTCTAAATCTACTTCGTACTCGACCACGCCAACCCAGTCGCCACGTTACTTGTATTCAAGGCATATTCAAGCTTACTCTGTCAACACGTTGAGATGCTTCATCACAGCTGTCAGCACTTCGAACTTTATGATCTTGTGAGTAGCATTGATTGGGAATTCTTGGAGCCCAATTTGCTTCAACGAAGACAAACCTCCAAGTGCGTAGCCTTCACCCAACATGCGCAGAACGTGGTTCTTAATCTGGTCTTCGTTCTTGCCGTTAAGATCACTGAGTACCGCGAAAGGCTCATGGCCGAGTGTTGGATGCGGAAACGCCACTATTGAGGTCTCGTAGAGGGTATATTGTCAGCAGTGCGGGCTATATCTGCGGCATAGAAGAAGAAGACAACGCGCGAAACTCTTGTGAGGAGGCATGGAATACTTACTTGTGCGCCAGTGTATTCCGCTATACAGCTTTCAAGCGCTGCGGGCACGATGGCGGTACCGGCGTACTCAAACATATCCTTACTTCGGCCAAGAATGAACACCAAATCGTCTTCGTTCATCATCGCCAGGTCACCAGTATTGAACCAGCGACCTTTCTCGTCTTGGTAAAAGGAGGACTCCCCTGCGCCGCCGAGGTAATGCCCAATAATACTCTCGCAACAGACATGCAATTCCCCTGGCTCTCCTCTCTTTGTCACACCCTTACTGTTCGCATCCCAGATCCGTAGTCGGGCTCCAGGAGCAACTGCCCCAATTGGACATATCTCGCCAAAGTACGGGATGCAGGAAATTGGGGTTTGGAAGAACGGCCATGTGAAGAAACCTCCACCCTCAGTCATGCCATGATTTATGCATACTCTCGCACTTGGGAACAGAGCGGCGCATTTCATCAAGAGGTTTTTAGTGACTGTATCTCCACCTAGCTGGATCGTTCGCACCGAGTCCAGTGTACCGGGACGAGAAGCAAGATCATGGGCCAAGGCATGCACCATGGCTGGCGAAAGGACTATAAAAGTAACTCTGTGCTGAATTATTGCATCCAATGTATCTTCAATTGCGAAACTCTTGCTCGGCACTACAACTGTGCCGCCCTCTCTCCATGTCTGTAGCGTGACTGCCGGCGCGATGGCGCGGGAGTTGTGTGCTTGCTGAAGAACAAGGGCGCAGTTGCCCGTGTTGATGAGCCATGACTGGGAGTGCAAGATGTGGGTCATGGAACTAACGCGCTGAGGGCAGCCTTTTGGTCGACCTGCGGAAGTTCCAGATGTGAAAAGAACAGAATGAATGCAGTCCGGATCATCATTTCTTGCGTTCTGCAGTAGAGTATTTTCATCTACGGGAGGATTTGAGGCATTAACCGCCAAGTCGAGCAGAGATTTCCAACCATTGGAAGCGTTGCCGCTAAGCAAGATACGCAGCGGCTGCCTGAGACCTAAACCTTCAATTGCATCGTCCACCACTCTGGCGCTGGCCGTGTTCGGGATAACCACAACTTCTGGCTTCAAAGTTTTCATCGAGTTCCGTAGTTCAGTATTACCAGATGCATCCAAAGCTGAAGGATCCAGAGCAGCAAAAGTCAGCCTCATAATGATACAAGTCCACAACAACAAGCTGGACTCGCCGCCGTTTGGGATCAGCGTGAGTATGGTTGAGCCAGGTCGTGCACCATTTGCTCTCATGCCAGCTGCCATAGTCAGAGCTACGCGATGTAGTTGGGTATAAGTCAGGGTCAAGCAATCAATGCGGTTCCCGCTATTGTGTTGCTGAAAATCATCGTCGACTGGCACCAAGTCTGACAGGTGGTTTGCAGGCTGGTCCATACAAATGACGGCCGCTTCGTGCGGACTCTTTCGCAGGCCCTGCTCAATGTGCGAGAAGATGGAAGTCCTGTTGGCCAATGGACCGCCGGCTATTTCGGCTAAATGCTCGTCATTTGCCATGTCATGTACTTACTGCTTGATTTGGAAGAACAAAAGGAAGTAACCATCTTGTAACAGGGGTGAAGGCCTTTGCAATGATGGTAAGTTATAGGTGTTGACAAGGTACCCAAATCGTGCAAGACAACTCAGTGGTCCTAGTCCAGGCAGACCGGACCGTCTACGATCCCACAAGCATGCCATTCTAGCGCATCGTTGCTCAGTATGAAATGTATCTGTGCTGGTTTGGCTTGCCCAGCCAGTGAGGTACCATTCAGGGGCACACTATCAAAACTATTGTGACTTTTTCTCGGCTAGATAATCCCGCCCGTCAAAAACCTCACCTGTATGGATATCTAGTGAGCCCTGCAACCCCGATGATTCGGGACTCGGGACTCCGTGATGTTGGGGCTTGGAAGCAAGAGTAGCTTCGGAAGTGTAATGGTAAGTCGCATCTACTAGATCCGAGTGCTTTGTCAACTACCTAAGGTAGTTCATGTTCACAAGATCCTACTCGCTTGTATTCTCGGATTTTAGCCCTGGTCCTCCATTTGTGAATAGGTATTGCTTTCTGTGCGAGAAAATAGCATGTCTCTTAGGTCTGACTTCATCGAGTATCAAGACACCCGAAAATTTGCCAAAGTATTGGTAGATAACGCGCGTCTTGAAAACTAAAACATGTTGTCCAGTCAACAGATTTCTTGCGCCCCTTTACACCATCTATGCTGCATCTACCCTGGCTGAAACCATCCATATATGCCGTAGGTCACGCCGAATCTGTCTGTTCCTGTAAAGCGTACGACATCAACGAAGAAACGAGCATGCCTCCTTGCTTTAGAAGGCGAGTACATGAAGATTACCCAACAAGCCAAGTACAGCTCCTGTCAAAGGAAGCAGCGACCGCACAAAATGCAACCTACCCCACGTTGTCACAAGCTCCTGCGCCTCATCCCAGCTTGCCACTCGTCCGGCTTCACTCTGCATCTGCGCGCGAAACAACGCATTGTTCGTTCTCGTCATGAAGATCCAGGTGAACGGCAGCATGCTCAACGTTGTTGCGGCAGCCACTACAAACACACGCCAATGCCTGCCGGCGGCGTGCTTGCTGAATGCGGCATAGCCGTACAGCAAGCACGTTGTAATGGCCATTCCTGGGTATAAGTGATGGCCGTAGTGGTACATGCGGACCCACTGGTTGACTAGCTGGGAGGGTTGAGTTGTGGTGTCGAAAAGGACTGGAATGACCAGCATAGAAAGGTTCATCATAGCGCCTGGAGAGACGTATCAGTTCAGTGCGACATGGACGGGTGAGGCAGTCGCTGCACACCCGATAAAAATGAACCTGTGATCACGGCAGCTGCTTCAGCACCTATCTTGACAGGGAGTTGGAGGAACATGGTTATGGTAAGAATTGGGGAGATATGGGGCTTGACAGCGTCTCTTCTAATAGTGCAAGCGGCAACGAGAGAGCCCGGGTCAATCGCAGTGGCATTCAAACTAAAGAGACGGTTAGGTAACTGTCTGGCAAATAGCTTGAAACAATGTGTAAGTCGCCTTTGCGAGAGGTGCAAAGAGAGCTAGGTCTGGGAACAATTACCGCATGGAGGATATAACAATACTTATTATATCAAGTGTTTCGCTACAGGCAAGGAAATCCGAGGCTACAGAGATGAGATTTCAGATGCGCAAGCAGGAAGACCAAGTGGCTGTGGTTGATATCTTACGGAAGGTAGACCGCCGATGAACAAGGACTTGTGAGAGGAAGTGGATGTCGTAACTGATCTCGGAGAGATCTTAGATATCGGACCACCAACACCCGATGCTCGGATATCCTCATTGAAAGGAAAGGCCGAATCTCGGGATTGGCCTTCATTGGCTCTTCAACAGAGCTTGTATGACACGTTTGCGATGGCGAATTACGAGTTGTTGCCATAAGACCTCTTTCGAGTGAATCATTCGATGAGCTGTAGACATTCAAAGTCAACTGCTAACCGACAATCTGATCCAAAATGGCTTTTGGCACACTGTACACTCACAAGGTGAGAGGCTCAGCATCTGCCTTTTGCCATTTGCTAACCGCCAGGGCTCACAAAGCCCAATCCCCGTTCCACCGCCATCTTCGCCGTAGCCAAAGCCAACGGACTCCATCTTGATATCGTATACGCCGACAAGGACAACAAGGAGGCACATGAGACGCTGCTCAAGATAAACCCTCTTGGTCAAGTACCTACCTTTGTAGGCTCAGATGGTTATGTGCTTACCGAATGCATCCCCATCGCCCTTTACAGTACGTGTATACCGTTACAGCATCAGTATTCATCCCGTGTAGCGCTAACAGTGCTTCGCAAAAGTCACGTCTCAGAGTGACACCACCACGCTTCTCGGATCGACCCGGCGAGAGTATTTGGACATCCTCAAATGGATGTCTTTCGTCAACTCGGACTTTTTGCCTTCGATCGGCGGCTGCATCCTCCCACTGATCGGCCGCCGTCCCATCATCAGGACCAACGGCGATGACTGCCTGAGAGCCTTGCACCGGCATTGCAAGCTCACGGACAACCACCTCCAGGCGAATAGGTACCTCATTGGCGAGCGAGTGACTATTGCCGACTTCTTCATGGTTGGCATGCTTACTGGAAGCTTCATGGTGTTCCACAAGGTGTTCCACGCCGACTACTCGTTCATGACTAGATGGTTCTATGACGTCTATAACATGCCCATGTACAGAGAAATTGCCGGTGATCTTCGCCTTCTGGATCTGCCCTTTCCGACTTTACCAGCAGAAGAGGATGATTTGACCCAGGAGAAGAAGCAGGTCGAAACGCGGCAGGCAACCACTACCGCTGCGGATGGGGATGATACGACCCAAGAGAAGAAGCAGGTCGAAATGCGACAGGAAACCACTGCGGCTGCGTGAGGCTGATCTCCGCACAGTGGTATGAAGGATGCATCCCTTTTCCCATATCCATCAGCACAGCACTTCTTAGTTTAAATCAGAAAGTAGTAGCATCTAGGATGGCAACTTAATCTTGCGTTGTTTACCACAGATTGAACAAGTTGCCCGTTCCTTTTACGAAACCTCTACCTTTCCACAAATCAAATATGTCGTTATTGCAACGGATATATCCTTTTCCAATAGACTTTAGCTCCTGGCAGCAGAAGGTCTGTTACAGTTGCCGCCCTGCCCCATGGAGGGAGCAAAGGGGGTGACTGGGTGGGCTCGATTCTCCAGTCATTTGATAGTGTCGAGAAGATGCATCGACATTCTCTCGGTTTACTACGCAAATCCTGGGGAAACCTCGACAAAGCCTCTTAAAAATATTCCAAAGGGTGACGAGGATAAGGATTTCCATAGATTCATGCAGGAAATCCAGAGCAACCCAAGTATTCTCTTCATTGCCAAACTACAAAAGTGGTAATGTTCGACAGTTGGTCGATCCGCAAATAGATGAAATGGGTTAAAGACATGGCCAGATACCCATCTTCGAGCACCAAAAAAGTAGCAAACAACAGATGGTGGGGAGCAAGGGAAAGGAGAATCATACTGCAGAGATGCTGCATAAGATAGATTGTACATTGGCCGCTGCGAAAAATCGTACCTACAATGACAGTGGACATTTCAACACTTTTATTCCCGAATGTCACTTCAAGGTGCAGAGGCAAAGATTCAGCGCCTGGTCACATCGTGTCTGACATTGGTGATTCGAGCTATGAATTCTCCACCATCGAACTCTCATTTCTACCCAGGTCTGCTAGTCTTGGTGTGCATAGTAGCTGCCGTACCCTCATTTTGAACTCTTTTGTGATGCAAATTCCAGACAGAAGTCAGGCGGCACCACCATCAATACCTATTATCTTACCGTTGACCCATTCGCCCTCCTTGCTAGCCAGGAAGCAGACAACGTGAGCGATATCGGCAGGGCGGCCGCAACGGATGAGCGGCGATGCATGAGCCGCCATCTACATCTGTCAGTCACCGGCAATTTCTCAACACATTTCAACCTACTCACTCCTTCTAATTCATCATTAGAGAGATTATCGCTGTTGGGGATGTAGTGCTTGGCAACGGAGTAGAACATGTCCGTCACAGTACCTCCAGGTGCGACCGCATTCACGGTGATCTTCTTCTTCCCACAGTCAAGGGCCATGACCCGTACAAATGAATCGATGGCCCCTTTCGACCCGGAATAGAGAGAGTGTTTTGGCACGACCTTATCTCTACTAGTGTTGGAGCTCATGAGAACGATACGTCCTCCCTCGTTGAGGTGCTTGTACGCTTCGCGAGCAACAAAAAATTGGCCACGAGTGTTGAGGTTGAAGACTCGGTCAAACTCCTCCTGTGAAGTGATCGAGTCAGAATGAATGCAGGCATTGCCTGACCACTTCTTCTCCTGCTTACCTCGGTAACGTCTTCCAGATGACCAAAAGACACGACGCCCGAGTTCGAGCAGACAATGTCAAGTTGTCCAAAATGTTTGACAGCTTCATCAAAGAGCTGAACCGTTTGCTTGACTTGGCTCACATCGGCCTTGAGAGCGATGGCATCCGAACCCAAGCTCTTGATCTCTTGTACTACCTTTTCTGCTGGCCCAGCCGAATTGGCATAGTTGATCACAATCTTGGCACCGCATCGAGCAAGTTCAACTGCCATAGCAGCGCCGATGCCGCGGCTTGAGCCTGTGACAAGTGCGACCTTGCCATCAAGGCGATAGGGCACATGCGTAGGAGAAGCAGAGCCCATTGCCGATCAATGATGTGCCTGTGAGAGGTCGATAGGGTATTTAGAATTCTTAATCGCGAGTGGACAATGAACAGGCAGTGAGAGTCTCAAAGTCTCTTGTACCCTTGGAGTGTGTCAAATTTCTGGACTGTTGATAGACAAGGGTCTCGGTGTGCGCAAAGGTTGTCTCACAGCCATGGTGGCGAAGTATATGTTCTTCAGGATAATCGTTGCAACACTCCGGAGTCTTCGTGCTTCGACTTGACATTGGTGCAGGACAGTTTCTAGTGACAAGGAAATTCTCTTCATGGGAACTGACGCGGGTTTCGAGTTCGGGCTTCGGGTTTGGGTTTCGGATGTGATATACATTCATCGGAAATTTACTAAGCGATACCACACGGAATCCGAAGGTCACATGGTCTGGGCGCGGAGATCCTTGCATGCTTCGTACAGTACTCGGTAATTCAATTTACATTCGTTTTAATGATTTTTACCAAGTAATTTACGTATACATTTCCGGGCCTACTTTCTATCTCCAGTCCTATTTCCGTCCTATCTTCAGACCTATCTCCGTGTCTATCTCCGGAGTTATCCCCGGGCCTATCTCCGGTCCTGTTCTTAGAGCTTCTTCTCAGAATCCTTCTCTGGCTTATTTACATGTCTCCTTTGATTGATGTAGGGAAAATATATGAATCATTTACTGCGTTTATTAATTAAATGCAGATACATATTCCTACACTCAATCGAGTCTTATATGGCGCCTATTGATGCATCGAGAATGGGTATTACTGGACTCGTACTGTGTGTGTACTGTAAGATCATCAAAACTACAATATTGAGGCACAATGTAGCTTAACTATATTGAGTACGAACTATCTTGCAATTAGCCTTTTCGTTTTCTTCATAGCAATCTTCGACGGAAAATCTGTATGCAAAGCTCTGAACATTCCTGGAATGCGATTATTGTTATAACGATGTCTCAAGAAGGAATTGGTCCAAGACTTCGTTGGTTGATCAGAGTCCGAATGTCTCAACAAAGCCATCACACCTGAGGCAACTCGACAAGGAATTGGGACAGACGGATGACTCGATAAAACACAGTTCGTAGGCCAGAGGGCAACCTTAAGCAGAGGGAGCTTGTAAGTTGTTGGCCAGAGGAAGCCTTCGAGCCAGAGAGAATGTGTTAGCGAGGGAGCTACGGGTTGCAAAAGAGAGCTAGGGGATAGAAGGGCCTTCTGGATAGCTTCAGAATTCGTGTCAGCGAGGTCTACAGATAGGCCTGCGCAAGGAAAAGATAGAATGCTTAGGCCTAATGGGGTTGTTTTGGTCACGTGACCACATCTGTTTAGGCGAATCCCCCGCTCATAGAACCAACATACTTACACGACATCGCTGTTTCCACAAATTCGACCTTCGATTTACCTGCAGTCTAGATGGCTTTGTCAAGTCACTGAAAATGATGTTAAGGATGTCGTCTCGATCGTGGGTGCCCGCATTTAGAGCGCAGAGGTCGAGACGACCTTCTCAACGGTATGCTTGCTGAAACATAAAACTTATCAATCTCAGGAGAAGATATTTCGTTTTAATGAAGAGAGTATTGTTCAGCTTTTCTTTGGGCTTGGTGTGTCATACTGAGCAAACTTGCATGCTTTTCCAATGTGACGGTCTGGAATATTTCAGGTCTGAGCTGTGACGATTCAGGGCTAGGCCCACCATTAAAATAGATGGGATTTTCTTTCGCTTAACTAACACCTTCAAAATCCCACCTAAAGTACATATGTTTCTGGGGCTGAGCTGCGGCAGCACAGCGCCCTTAGGCAAAGGGCTACAACACAAAAATCAGTTAAGACGCTAGCCGTCAGCCATGCATTTCGGCCGTGTCAACAGGATGATTAAGCTTATCTTTCATTTGATTTGATAGGTATTTACCGATTTCATCATCTTCCTGAATATGCTGTCAGGTTGGCCAAGGTGATGAATGTCCAGCTTTCGTTCGAACTCGTTGACATCGGCCATTGATTTTCAGTTCAGAATTGATTTTGTCAGAGCTAAAATGCTCGAGGAAGCGTCGATAACGATTGCTGTGGGCTGTGCCATGGCGCAGACCTTCGGAAGGCACATGACTGTGTTGTGAGAGTGACAGTAAGTGGATATACGAGATGTACTTGGCACGTGTGCCTCCTGATCCTTTTGGAGTTAGATTAGAGAGGAATGCTTCCCACCACTTCGACTTCGCCCATGTGAACACACGGATGTCATCTTCTGCTACGCCGTTTTTCGACCACAACCTCTTGTTTCAACAAGGCTATGAGTGCGATTCGTCGGAAGGATTAAGCTGAGGTTCTATGGCAGGTGTCGTTCAGCCCCGGAGGCTCCTCTTGTGCCACAAATGAGTGATCCCGACGACATGGTTCCGATTGAAATGTCGTCGGCGTCCGATGACACCAAGGTAAGCATTGTCATTAGGCATATTCTAAGTGTAAGAACCTCGAGTTCTAGATGCAGAAACCTCGAGTCCCTATACAACGCCACGACGCCACATGGCGTTTGCATGTTCTAGATGCAGGAACGTCGGGTTCTTACATGCCGCCACGTTCTAAATGCATGAAAGTCGGGTCCATACATAGTGCCATGTGCTTCCTACATGGCCCCCACGTGGCGTTATGTGCAGGATCTCGGGCTAATGCACCTCCATTGCAAGCGAGAAACACGGAGAGTATCCATAGATGAAACCAGACAATGACAGCTATACACAGGGCTGTCACAGCGGCTCAGAAATTGCATGAGCGTCGCCCTGAATTTTAGGGCAGGTCATCGTAAAAATCCCCTGTTCAGAGGCTTTTTACTCTGACTCCGCTATTGCAACTTGTGACCCGTTGTGACAACTCTTGTAGGTCAGCTTGTAGAGGTAAGGGAAAATATATATAAATATGTCTGTGTCTGCAAATCTCACATTTTCTGTATCAGGCTTCATCTTCCATCTTTTGACATCGTTCTTTTCCATTTCACATCTTCAGACATTATTCTTTTCCATCTTGCATCTTTCGTATATATACATCAATCGAGGGAGAGCACTTTTTTTTTGTCAGAATACTTACTGCCAAATTGGGAGACATGACACGCAATCATTTTTCGCTCAAAGGCTTGCTCGCCATAGCAGCCGTTTTTTTAGCAGCAGCCGTATCCTCAGCACCAACGCACAAGCCAGCCGGAAACGCTGAATACGTGATCGTTGGCGGAGGACCAGCAGGCTTTGTACTTGCAGAATCGCTATCTCGGAATCCTCACATCAATGTCACTCTGCTTGAAGCTGGACCCGACGGCGATAGTGACCCCGTAATCAATGGTAGTTCACAGATGCTCAATGAGATGCCGAGGATTCTGCTGACGGAACCTAGTACCCGCTTATTTTATAGAGCTCCTACCCTACTTGTGGCAATATAACTCACAGCCAGATCCCAACCTCGGAGGCCAGACACCCAATTTGTGGCAGGGCCGCGTTTTCGGAGGTGGTACCGCCACCAATGCTATGCTTTACTGCCGTGGTGCATCGTCAGTCTTCGACGAATGGGCAAAAATATCTGGAAACAACGGCCTAGCTTGGAATTCGCTGCTCCAGGACTTCAAGGCAACTAGCCATTATACTTATCAACCCGCGGATTACAGCCAAGTGGTGAACACCAGCGTTTACGGAAATGGGCCATTGGAAGTCAGCCGCTCAAGCGGCCTGACTGGGTTCGACATGCCCTTTGCCAATGCCCTGGAATCCGCACTCGGCCTGGAACAGGTAGACATGACCGACGGCACCGGAATTGGTATTGATTTAGGCCTAGGGTCGATCCGCGTCTCCAACCGCACTAGATCCTATGCTCGCAACACTTTTGGCTATTCAATGGCGAATCGGCCAAATGTGCAGTTAATCCACAATGCCTGGGTCCAACACATTGGATTTTCGGGCATAACTGCTCAGAACGTCACCTATATCGACACTTTGAATAATCAAACGCATACGATTATTGCCAAGGAGATTATTGTCAGCGCAGGTGCGATACATAGTCCTAAATTGCTCATGCTGTCTGGTGTTGGACCAAAGAACAGGTTGTCAGCGCTCAAGATCCCAGTCGTCGCAGATATTCCCGACATTGGGTCCAATCTATATGATCACCACTATTCCGTTGTCGAAGTCGAGGTAACGGATAACATTGAAACCGTCTGGCAATGGTCCCAAAACGCTACTGAGGTAGCTTTGGCGAAGGCTGAATATGCAGCCAATTCATCTGGCCCACTCGGATGGAACAACGGCGATGTATATGCTGGTGCTCGCATACCAGATTCAGTGTTCCAAGCAGTGAATAACACCTATTACCCCTCAATCCCCAAGGATCGACCACAGGTCTTTTATGAATACAGCACTGCACCTTTCATCCAACCTGCGCCAAACGTAAGTATCGTCTCTGCATGGGCAACCCTCGTGCAGCCAGAAGCAACAGGCTACTTGACCCTCAACTCCTCTGACTACCAGGACTCCCCTCTGATCTACTCCAACTATTACGGCTCCGCAGGCGACAAAACGGCAATCATGTATGCGTACAAACAGCTCCGCTCGATCCTGCAATCAAACGACCTGAACTCGGTTGTCGTGAAGGAGATCTTTCCAGGCCCGGACGTGAAGACAGACGCGCAAATCTGGCAAGCAATTCAGCAGACCGGCAGTTCTTTCCATCATCCGGTAGGAACTGTAGCGCTGGGTAAGGTTCTCGACAGCAACTGGAGAATTAAGGGCCTGGACGGCATTCGAGTGGTGGATTCGAGTTCCGTGCCTACTCCGCCAACGTGCCACCCCCAAGCGGATATATATGCTATTGCGCATAGGGCGGCGCAGGATATAGCACAGGCAGACGGCCGGAGTTACTAGTTCGAGTTGCAGTCAGCCTTGACTATGTGAGGATGAAGTGAGTTTCATTCAGCGCGTTCGCGCGGTCAAATGAATGGGTTCGGGTTATAGGTATACTAGGTCAATTTTATCGCTCAATGGGTTTGGGATGTTGTAGGTATGTTGACTCGAGTTCATCGACGGTTTTTTGGCTTTTTCGTGTTTGTTTGTAAACTATCTTTACTTATAGCGTCTTGTCACTGGGGACGTCACAGCCAGACTGGGAGCTATTGAACGGGGCAGCGGGCCATTTCTTTGGCTCTTGCTGCTGCCGAGCGAGCCACCTTGTCGATCTAGATGGTCTGTTCTTGAGGTTTTCCTGTTGAGGTTTTGTTGATCTGCAGATCTGGCACGTTGTGGCGTTGCTCAGGGACCAACGGGAGGTTGCTATCGAAGGCCCCCGAGAGCCGTGGCTACATATATCAGGTTGGCTGAGCCACCTGTTTCTGACCTTAATCTCGTTGACCTCGAACAGACCCTCCTTTTAAGACCACTTTTTTTACTCATTTGTTTAAAATAAAGTTTGTGTTTAAGCTTTTGATGGTTTAAAGAAACAAGTCAACTCAACTCTTATACTACAGCATTTCAATTCAAAATGACAAACTATTCTTAGACCTGCCGTCGGGTTCGGATTGCTCAACCCAACCCAAGTTGGGTTTCAGGGTTGGGTTGAATTGAGAGAGGTCAACCCAACTCAATCGGGTTGAGTCAGACCCTCGATTCAACCCGATCAATTCGATGAGTTAATTCGAACTCGACGACATGTCTAGACATTTTACTTATTTGAAATAAGTACTAGTAGAATGAAATTATGAAATTTTAAAATGTGTGTGTATGATTTGATTTGATTTGATTTGATTTGAATTCATACACTCTTGTGACATCGATTTAGATTCGACTCATGAGAGAGACTATGCTATGTGTATCGAATGAACAAAACTCTCTGAGAGAGAAAATCGCTTGTCGACTACATGATGACTTCACGTCGTCGAAACAATAAAATTGACGCTATGTTATCAGTAATGAATCTATAGCTTCTATTCAGCGCGTGACGTTCAAGTAAACTCTTGATGAAAGTGTCTGTGCTGTTTGATTATGACACATCATCTTTGCTCTGCTCTTCATTGATGATATTCTATACAAACGATGTTTCAATTCGATTCTTGATTCAAAGATGAAAGACATTTTCTTTGCATTCGTGATGCTTGTGATTATAATATCAAAAACTGTGTTCTCTTGCTTAATGATTATTATTCATTGAGCAGAGAAATATGTGATGAAAGAAAGACGTGTACAATGAGAAGATAAAGTATAATTGTATTAAATAACTTTATTCTGCTCTTGATTTAATTTATGTCATGTAAACGTTGAATAGATTGTTAATATAAATGTGCAATCACAATCATTTAATGCATGACTTTAATCAATAGTAGAGAATGCATTCTGATTATTTTCATGAACTCTTAATTTTTCATGTAAATAGATGTATGATTTGATGTTAAGTAAAGAAAATGAACTTAAGCTTTCTCAATATATCAGCGTGATCAACGAATCACTACTTCTTCAAGCACTGTAATCATGATTCTCAAACTCATCATCTGAAATGACTATTCTATCTGATATCTGTTCATCAATTACTCAATGATATTGTTGATGTAATGAAGATGTTTCAATATTGATGCAGTCAATGAGTTGCAAATTCTTTAATCACTTGTAATCACAACTTGCAAACTCTTCATCTGAATTGTTTTTTTCACTAGTAGTATTTTCTCATCTCTTATTGACATTGACATGTCATTAATCTTCTTCATAGATCAATTGTGACTGTTAGAAAAGATGTTGTCATGTAAATGAAAACTCTGCATGATGACTTTTCTGATCATGCAACATTTTAACATCATTTAAACTGCATTAAATTGAAATCTTTTGACTTTTTTGACTTCTATTTAAACACAGAATAGAATTAAAAAATTTGTAGTTAACATCATGTATAAATGAATCTTGTTGTCAATTATGTATATGTATGAATGATTTTTATTTACATGTTGAAAAGAAATTTATATGTATGTAGAAAAATGTCTTTAACTTCTTTATTGTTGACTCAAATCTCAGTCATTGTCTCTAACTAAATTGCTTGAGAAATGCATAAGCAATTTCATGAAAACAGTAAATTGCAAAATGAATTGCAAAATGAATTGCAAAACTATTTACATGAGCTTTTTATTGATGTCTTCTTGTCTTCTTTGCTCAGATAATGCATTCAATTTAGCTTTATTCTTAAATGATGATTTTTTCTCAAAATTAATCATTTCAAAGTTACATTTACATGTTGAAATAAAACTTGACTTCAAAGAAGAAGTTATCTTGCGCTGTTTTTTTTTCACTGCTAAAGATGATGACTTATATTTTTCGTTCAATTTAAAGATTGCAACAAATTTCATTAAATTTCTTTGATTCACAATCTTTCATAATAATTGATTGTTTTTCTTCAATTTATTTCTTTCAATCAAGTGTGATATTACTTAATTAAAATGAGCAGACGCTGAAAATTGAGCATTTGAAAGTGAAGTTGTCATAAATCTTACTGTATTGAATAACATAAACAATATGAATTCTTCAAAGTTTAAGAATCTAAATTGCGAAAATACTATAAAAAGATTGATATCAATTGAATCATCATTCTTCAGTTCTGATATTGTTAATTAAATGTTTGATGATAAAAAATATAACATTACTTATCATGCTCATTATCATCAACATCATCATTTGATGCATCGCTGATATACTTTAAATCTTCATTAATGTTGATGATGAAGATTAAATCTTTGTTCTTTTCTTGTTTCTGTGCATTGAAAGCTCTTTTATTCTTGATAAGCTCATGAGACTTGAACTCTGATTTCAACTTCAAAGCATTCACATGCTTAATCATCATGATATTCAATATGATGTTAACAACAAGAAAGCTGCAACAATAAAATAATATGTTTCATTTTAAATTGAAAACTCATTTAACATTTGTTAAGATAGCTGAAATTGCTAAAATATTTCAAGTTATTCTGCTTGAATTAACAAAGTTTCTGAGATAATTTCTTCAGAACTTAATGAAATTGATGTCTGTCATGATGTCAGATCATCAACTTAATTTAGAACATAAATCATTGATGTCTTAAATAATCTCAATTCATTGAATCTGTTTTGCAGTTCAATGAATTAAGTCATTAATCTAGTCATCATCATTTTAATCTAGTTTCAGCAATTTTGTTTCAATTATCTCAGTTGTATGCATGAATCTTTGCAATCTTAAGTCATAAAACTATTGTTTAGTCTTGATTCTGCTCAATTCATGTATATAAAAGTTGAGCTTTCGTTCTTTTCTTTCACTCTTTGTCTTTCATCTTATATATTATCTGATGTATTGTCTTGTATTTAAATTCTATTAAAGTAATAATAATATCAGTCTTTTATATTGATAATATCTCTAGTTTAGCTCAGTTTTTGACATTACAAAAAATCTACACTTTCTGCAACATTTTTATATGTTGAAATCTTATTTAATTATTCTTTTGTTTAAATAAAGTCATTTCACAATCTTTTGATTGATGATGAGCATGCTGTTAAACAATTCATTCAAAGTGTAATCGAAAATTCAGTTAAGATCTTTCACATAATGCAAGAGCTTCAAAATCAAGTTTGACAACATGATGTTATCATTTTATTCTCATTCATCATTTTCAGTTCTTCAATTTATATAAAATTGAATTTTTAATCTTTTGTGATGATAGCTCAGATCATCACACAAATCTTGAATAATTAATCTTTCTTCATCATTCATCTTTTTGCAAACTTTGTCGCTGTCTTCATTGCTTCTAAATTCAAGAAACTTCTTGACATATTTGAATATAAGAAAGACAAAGATCAATTGAATGCATGAAAGCAGAGTCTGATACAGTGCATGAATGTGAATGATGATCATTATTTCTTTCATCAAGTCAAAATCATTCATGTTGAGTCATGATTTATCATAGATAAGAAAACTCACAATTTAAAGAATCAATATTGAATCAATGATCTTTATATCATTTTCATCTTCGCAAATTAATAACATAAGTTGTATCATTGCTGCAACAATTCTTTCAAGACAGAAGATGCTCATTTATATTTTCATGAAATTCTGAAGTAAGACACAAATAACTTTGTTGATTATTACAATCTTTTTTATCAAAAGAAAGAACATTCTTTAATGAAGAATTTCTCATTGATTGACTGTCTGAAGCACAATGTCAATTATTTCACTCAAGTCATTGTTTTCTTCTGATGAAATCTTGATGAAATTCAATCATTCATTTTTCATTAATGAGTTCAAGCATTCTTTGACATCAATGAAGAGCTTTAACAGTTTAAACATCATCAATCTTACTTTGTCTTCATCATCATTTTATTCATCAAAGTCAAGAGCATCTTTGCATCAACTAGTAATTCTTTGAATTTGAAGATCATCATTTCTGTAACTATTATCTCAACAATATCTTCATCTTTCTCTTTCTCATTTCTCAATGAATCAATGAATTTAAGCTTTGTCATTATCATCATTCAAGATAAGACTCTGATCATTTTTAAGATCAAGAAAATCTGCAACAAGTGAAAGCTGTGCTACTATTGCAAGTTGTAACATTCAAGCAAAATCACTAAAGAATATTCAAATAAGAAGCTTTTCACTTTGCATATCATGAATGTTTAAGACAGTAACATCATCAATATAAATGAAGAAGTCTTGCTATTTGCAAAAAAAGTTTAGTTTCTGAGCTAAGTTGCACTCAGAAATCTGTATACATATCATTTTGTTTACTAGTCTCAATCTTTTCACTCTCACTTTAATCATATAAAAAGTTTTTTGCTAAATCTGTTTTAAAACTCTTTGAATTCAATTCAACATTCAAAGATAATCACATAATAATATTTTGTATTCTACATCAAGCTCAATCTAAAGTTCTCACTCTCACTCTGATTGATAGTAAAGTCTCTGCTTATGTCTTTATGAATAAATTCTTCGCGCAACAACATCATCTTTTCTTGCATTAATTAACTCATTCTCGCAGACTTTGAGAATTTAATGATCAAGTTGCTTTAATCGATGACATTATTCATGTCGTTGAAATCACAATGATTCTCGATGAACACATTGAAAAACTATTCTTTTATGTCATTGAATTAAATCAGTATCTCATCATCATGAGTTTATCATGACTTTATTATCACGTCATTGATGTTAATTTTAAACATAATATTCTCATCTTGTCTTTCTTTTTCTGTCTTAATCATTGTTGCTCATCTTTCATCAAGATCTATGATCTTAATTAATAAGAAGAAAATTTCTCGTTCAAAGTTAACAAAGTAACTTTCTTTCAATCTCGCTCTCAATTCACTCACAAAAAGCAACTCAGTTCATGAATCATTCACAAGAAGTAATTCAGTCTACAAATTACTCACAAGAAGCAATTCAGTTTACAGATTGCTCATAAGAAGCAATTCAGCACTCAATTTACTTGTAAGAAGTAATTTAGTTTCTCATTCACTTGAAAGAAGTAACTCAGTTTTCAGTTCGCTCACAAGAAGCAATCTAGTTTCTCATTCACTTGAAAGAAGTAACTCAGTTTTCAGTTTGCTCACAAGAAGCAATTCAGTTCTCAATTTACTTGCAAGAAGTAACTCGATTTTTCATCTGCTCACAAGAAGTAATATAATCTTTCATTTACTTATGAAAAGTCAACTAATATTCAGCTCATTCACAAGAAATAAATCTTGTTCAATCTTGTTTTTCGTCTGAAATAAGAAGCTTTTAATTGTATTTTTCAAGTCATTCAAAAAGAATACTCATCAAAAATCAAGTGTCAAAATTCTTTTCTCTTTAGAATTTCTGTTATTCTTCAAGCAGATCAATTTAATCAATCTTTTATACAACTTAACACAGTTAAGTTGAAAGCTTAAAGCTTTAATCATGCTGCTTATGTCAAAAACATTGAAGTGTTTAGCATCATTCTAAAGAAAATCAATGTTTTCTTGAATCTTGAATCAATCTCATCTTTTAGTCTAGATTCTGACGAGTCAAAATCACATTATGCAACTTTAACTATTTGTTTAAAGAACAGTTCAACTCTTGCTCAGTTTTCATCTTGCTCTTAAAACAGTATGTATGATAATAATAATAATAATAAATTCATACATTCTTGTGACATCGATTAGATCGACTCATGAGAAACTCTATGCTACTTGTATCGAGTGAACAAAACTCTCTGAAATAGAAAATCACTCGCAGTCTATACGACTGCTTCACGCAGTCGAAACAGTGAGTTTTAAGACTATGTATCAAATTTGTTCGTGTTGATTGCATGTTAGAGAATGAATGTTCTAGTCACTCTAAATTGCTTCAAGAGCTTCGTTTTCATCATCATCTTCGCTACTGCTCTGAAACTCTTCGTGATGACGACGATTATTCGATAGTTTGAGAAGTCAGCATCTTGTAGCATTCTTGATCGCAGATGCGATCAGTTCGAACAGTGCATGAGTACATGCTTCGTCGTCTGATGACTTCATTCGCAGTCACATCGCAAGCTATTCGTGTCTGAAACGTTTCTAGAGTGCAGATAAGCATTCAGATCTATGCGTTCAATTCTGATGTGCATTGCGAGAATGCTTTCTGCTTTCTGAAGACCATCACGCATCTTTATCATCTTATTGCTCAGATGCAATCTTTGTGCTGAGATTGCGTTGATGTCTGCGACACGTTCTCTATACTTTTCTCATCATTGATTTCATTGATCTTTGTGATACTGCGCTATTGCGATGCTATCGCTTGTTGAAATCATGAAGAAGAGAGAGCGTCGTCTGCATCTCAACTGTATCTTCGCATCTTGTTGAATGAAGACATTCAGAAGTACTATTTTCTTGATGACGAGTAAGCGAGAAATGACGCGATTAACTCTCGTCAAACGAGCGTGTATTAGTTTGCATGCTTGTCTGATCTCTTGTGTTCGATCGTTGACTCGACTGTGTAGCGTGATCTTGTTCTGTAGCATGTTCAGATGAACATGTAGCGAACTTGTGTATGTTTCTGTCTCTAGAGTTTCGATGTTTACTCTTTTGAATGCTTCTGCTACGTGATGCAGAGTCTGA
>JAABUI010000711.1_pt1 | contig 22642 bp, 13 predicted proteins | sample 5559111 | NCBI WGS metagenome assembly JAABUI01 (sample SAMN10711870, study PRJNA513365) | rock metagenome | isolation source: Antarctica rocks | place: Antarctica: Victoria Land, Buttleship Promontory
CTAGCGTCGGCTGAGGAACACACATATGTAGCCAGCTTCTTTCCCGTAGCTACCTTTCTTCCTTAGCATTTATCTTCTAGTTAAATGACACCCCTATCTGACCCGCTCTAGGCAGGCCCCTAACATCAGTGACAGAGTAGCTCATCTACTATCTCGTAAGATCATGTGACTATTTAAAACATCTTGTCGCTCTCATATAGCTCGTCATTCAATCGTACAGTTGAATATTCAGTGACAAAGTAGCTCATCTACTATCTCGTAAGATCATGCGATCATCTCTACATCTCGTTGCTTTCATATATCTTGTCGCTCTCAATTTATCGTCGATTTAGTGACTACTATCTCATCTGATCGAAGCTTGCTTTAATTATTACACAATGAACTCATTAGCGTTCACTGTGTAATGATTAGAGTTAGATCTTGATGATTCTATTCATTTTCATCATGTTCAAAGCTTTGTTCTAGAAATTATCGCTCTCTAGCTATCGATCTACTAGCTAGTCATGTTCAAAGCTTCGTTCTCGCATCAGAAAATATTGCTCTCTAGCTATTGATCTACTAGCTAGTCATGTTCAAAGCTTCATCTTTGCTCTTGAATATCTCGTCATCTAACTATTGATCTACTAGTTAGCCATATATCTCATTTTCTCTCTTGAAAATCTGGTTCTCTAGTCATCGATCTACTGACTAGTCATTGTTTTAATCGTCACTTTGCTCGAGTTTATTCTATATCTTCGACCTTCGTCTTTCGCTTTTGCTTTCGATTTCGATTTCGATTTCGTCTTCGTCTTCATCTCGCTAGTATCATAGAAGAGTCACATTGATGCTCAAGAAACGAGCATTAAATGAGTGAGAAAAGAATGTCGTGAAGCGAAGTCTCATCTCTTGATGACTCATGAAACAGCATTGATTCAATCGCATCTAAAGTTCACGAAGATATTAGCTACTATTGATGAGAATTTTCCGAGCATGACTCAGTCGCATCTTCAGAATTCATGAAGATATAGACTATCATTCATAAAGATTTCTTGAGCAGAGCTATTGAATCACATCTTCAGAGTTCATGAAGACATTGACTACTATTGATAGAGATTTTCCGAGCATGACTCAGTCACATCTTCAGAATTCATGAGAATATTGACTATCATTTATAGAGATTTTTCGAGCGAAGTTTTCTTCTGCATCTTTTTATTCATCTTTTCATCTCTTTTCTAGATGAAGACATCTACATAGAGACATATCTATCTATCTATCTATTTATCTATCTATTTAATCATCTGTATCTAGTCTATTTTCTAGATCTATCTATTTACTAGATTGATCGTTGCATGTGTTCATGCTCGCTTTGTTGATTTCGAAGCTCTCTATATCGCATCTGTACTTTATTTCTCGACAACGTGAGTTTGCATATATGAATATTCTGAGTCAAACAGAAACATCAGCAAAGATGCAGAAAACTTTGAAAACAGATTGACGAGTGAGTTTTTAACATACGCTTCATCGTCAATGACAGCGATGATCAATGTCACTTCACATCTGAAAGAGTTGATTTTGAAGCTCAATAAAATGAATTGCAAAGAATCATTCTAAAAGATAATTAAACTTCTGATTAAATATCATTATTTGAAGTCAGATGTTTTATTCAATTGACTTCATGTAAACTCATTCATATGCAGAAAGTTTGCAAACATCAGACAAAATGATGCATGTCATGTTGTTTCTTTAATGATAGATTGATCAAATTGACGTAGCAATAGTAACAGTAAGTTTTATGTTATAAATCTTTGCTTATGAATTTGATCATCATCTTGAAGTCTTTGAATTTCAACTATGATTTGCTGTAATGTAAAGTAATGAAATGTTTTAATCTTAATATCAGAATATTCAACATCAATGTAATGTAATTATAAATTGATGAAATAAATTTTAATGATCTTGACTTTGATTATTTTATTCTTTAAATTCATTGATCAGCTGATCAAATTTGAGATTAAAGTTGAATATTTGACTCTGACAATCAAGAAGCAGAATATAAAGTAATTTCTTTTTACTGTATCATAGATATTTCTAATGAACATTACTAAACTTCATTAAAGATATTTGACTGTTGAATGATTAAGAAAAATCTCATTGTATTAAAAGTTTGATGATTCATGCTGATTAATTGAAGTGTAGTTAGCTGAGAAAATTTGTCAGCAATAGTACTAAACTTCGCTCAAGAAAGCAAATCAGCAAGATGATTTTCATGAGTTGAAATTCACAGAGCATGTATGCAAATATCATGTGCAATCGTTAACAAAATTATTCATTGCAGATGCAGCATTGCTTCTTCATGCATGAAGATTTTGTTTATGTTGATAATAACAGCTACGTTGTCATCATATATAGTGAGATTGCACTTCGCAAAAATGAAGAGTCATGCTGTCAAAGCATGAAGAACTGTTATCATTTCTTTGACATTGATATGCTTGCTACTCAAACGAGTGTTAAATTGATTAGAAAATGCTTGATTGACAGCTGATGATAGATCAAAATGATACAAATAGTAGTTTCTTATATTATGCAGATCTGAAGTGTTGATTCAGAGATATAAAGAATGTTTGAATTCATGCTTGCAAAGCAGATGTACATCATTTCACTTTGAAAGAAACATCTTTCATCATAGTAAATCTTGTCACATTGAATAATTGATGCATTGCTTGCGTGATTTGATGATGATTAAGTCGTTGAACAGTCATTTGAGAAAGATTGTTTCAGAAACTATGATCTTTGCAGCAAATGACAGAAAGTTTAATAGCATTTGTAACTTCTCATATGATAAAAAACTCTTTGTAAATGTGTTGTTGATGAGCTGAATTGTCTTCTGATGCTTGTCAGATGATAAGTGAGTTATCATATTAATTGAGTCAAGCTCAATGCTTAAAAAGATGCATGTATGATGATCAAATTTACTAAATGAATAAATGAAATCTATAAAAGTGATATAACAATGTGATATTTTAAGCAGGCACAGAATGAGTATATATTATGATAGAGCTAATTATTAAGAAGTTCTCAATAACTTGAAAGAATCAATCAACTATAGAGAGTTTGTCAAGCATTGTCAAGTCAAGCACAACATAATTTATGATATATTAAGTCAAAAATATGACGTAGTCTAAATGATGTCTTGACAAAGTCATAAAGTTTCAAAGCTAACTCAGATCTGATCTTCAATTCAGTCTTTAACTTTAGTCTTTGATTTAACTTTTATAAATCAATTCATCATGACAATTGTCTTCTCTTCTAAGTGAGTTTATTCTTGATCTCAATAATTAATGTCTTTGTTTACTCTGATAAATGATGATGTGCACTCATTGATTCACTCTAGAAGCTCTTGATAAAAATCTTCAAATCTTTGTGAGAAAACAAGAAAAAGAGAAACTTTTGATTGAATGATGATTCGTCTTCAATTATAATGTGTATAAATGACATTGTAGATAGTATATGTGATGTGTAATTGATGTAAATGACAGTAATGATGATGTGTAGATAGCACATAAACATTGTTTATCTTTTGAGTAAATGATGTTGTTGAGATGATAAAGCATAAACAAGAGTGAATAACAATTGTTGATTTGTTTATTGCTCTTTCAGTTTCTCTTAACTTTTCATTTTCTTCAACTTCATTTTTTTTCAATCACAATCATATTTTATCATTATGTGATTACTTTTAACAAACTTTGAGTATATTTGTACAGTAAGAGTAAGAAATTTAGATCATGAGTCGTGATGCATAATGATGCTCAAAGAAAGTTGTAAGATGATGAAGTCAATTGATGATCGAGTCAAGATCATTATGAAAGTAAATGATGTCACAACTTGAGATTTCACGACTATTATTGCAACTAACAGTATCATAAGTCTGCTCAAAAGACATTGATCAGATGTGATGATCATTATGTTACTGATGTTGAATTACTCATGATGATGCAGATATTATCAAATTTTGATCAAGAATGTTATGATTCTAGTCTTCGTTTATTCTTTCTAGTTCTGATCTGAGTTTCATTCTAATTGAGTCTAGTGAGCATTTGAGCTAGTAGTGATGTCATTGAGACTTTGCATCATATGTGTAAGACGTCAACTCTTTTGAGTCTAGCACAGAACTGAGAAACACACATATAAAGAATTGAGTTCTTTTCTGTAGATACTTTTCTTTCTTAGCATTTATCTATTAGTTAAATGACACTCATATGACTCGCTCTATGCTGATCTCTAACATTAGATAAATGCTCATCAACTCTGCTATCAACGTGTAAATGATACGAAATAATCTACTTCTATTCAGAAAATTCGCAAGAAATTCTTCGAATTACTTTCATCAAAACACACACTCAAATTTATTAAATCAATCACTCAATCTTATCACAATTAAATCTATCTATCTATCTTTATCTTTCTCACAATGACATGCGACTCTGAATCAGTCGAATCACGAACAGCTCGTCTGTTTAGAAGCACTGCTAGTAAACGAGTTTTTCTTATTTCTTTCGATGCTTCAGTGAGATCTCAGAATGTCGCTATCTCATGAGACATCAACATGAATCAACAACTTCGTCAATGAGCTATCAATCAGTCAGACGAGATCATCAAGATGCTGATTGAGCTAAGAGATCAACAAAACATGACTTTGAAACTCAATGAGCAATGAATCAATCTACAAGTCAATCACATCAAGAGACTTAATGAGCTAGAGATCAATCAAACGACAATAGATACTCAACAAGAGACTATCATCAAACTACGAGAGAAAGTATTGAGTCTCAAAAAGAAACAGCGTTTAGCGAATCACTCTCGATCTCAACAGTCTACGAAGTCTTGAACTTCTATCGAGAATCATACTTGACGAGAGTCGTTCACTCTATTCAATAATGATCATCACAAGTTCTTCAAGTTTTCAAATTCATCTATATTCATTGATGAAGATGAATCAACATGAGACAGCTGAAGAATCAAGATAGACGACAAGCTTCAGACAAATGTTGATCACTTCGATAATGAGAATATCTGTATTGTCTATGTGATATCTAGACTAGAAGATGATGTTGCTGAGCACATTTTCGCTCGACATCAACATGATGCTTTGCATTCATACATCTTGATCGACGAGCTATTTGAGCATCTGAAAGAAATATACGATGAACTGAATAAGAATCGAAAGTGTCATTGCAAGTACAACGCTCTGAGACAAGCAGACAAGTCTTTCAATGTCTTCTACTTCAACTTTATGAAGCTATTCAACTATCTCGAATATGATGATTGCACTCTGATAAACGATCTACAGAATAAAATCAATAATCGCTTGCAGAATGCTTTATCAGTCTGTTCAGAAAACTTTACTTCGCTCACTCGCTTAAAAATCTTTCTTCAAGATGTGAATAGTAAACAATGAGTCAATTATCAGCTTCGCAGCGAACGTTGCACTGTCATCATCAAAGTCACTGTTGTATCTGATAAATGCGCTACTTCTCTGTTAGTAACAACTTCGATAATCGATTATGTTAAGTCAACTATCTCTTCTATTTCTGAGTCAGCGAGATCGTCAATTATCTACTACATTTGCAAGACTTTCGATCATTTGTTCAAGAATTGTTCTCAACTGAACAAGATCAACACTTCTGCATCTTGTGCATTCATCTCTCGTTTACATGAGATCATCATTTCGAAGAATAAAGAAAATGAGAAAATGTCTTTCAAGAATAATGAGACAAAAAACTAGAGACTTTCATCAAAGACGCGATGAAAAATGTGTTAATTTCTTCAACGATGAGCATATCAGATGACTCTTTTGCTTCTGAATCTTTGACTATTGAATGTGTACTTTCTAGCAATGAAATTAATTACTTATTGAAGTCATTGATTGACATCGAAGCTGCTGACTATTCATTCATTGATGAAGTGATTGCGCAGATTGTTTGTGATCAGTTGCAAATTGAGTTTCTAACTTTGATCAAAGCGAAGTCAATTCGAGAATTCGATGATCATTATGTTAAGAAACTCATTACTCATGTCATTTATTTGAATCTGACTGTTCAAGATTATATGATTGACACAGCTTCTATGTTGATCACTCGATTAAATCAACATCAAATAATTCTTGAAAAAACATGAATGAACAAAATCAATCTAGTAATTGATATGCAAATCAATTCTCTTCGATTTTCGAATTTCAACTTTACTAGTCAGAAATTGATTACTTTATTCTCAAGCAATAAATCAATCACGAAACGAAAGAGTTTGACTTCTACTCATATACTGAAGAGATTTTTCACTTTCGTTACATCTCAATTCAGTCAAAACAAGAAGTTCATCAAACAGTTAAAACAGCGCGACGCGACTTTGACTAACATCAATTCTAAGTCAACGTTCAGACTGAAATCATTCTCTTTCAGTTCAATGAACATAGTAATGATAGAGACAGCGACATATAGAATGTTAGTCAAACGATCAGATATCAAGATCTTTGCTGTTATCATCTTGAAAATCGATTGACTCATAACTACAGTTGAAAACAAGTCTGAAGAAGTGAATTTGCATGAGCTTTTTCATGCTGAAGCTCTTGAGCAAGTTAAGATCAAGCTTCTCTCTGAATATCATGACTATCTAGACATCTTCGATCAAGCAATGATCAATCAGCTATTATTGCATCGTTTTTACAATCATAAAATTGAGTTGATCGATGATGAAATGCTCTTTCGAAGCAGACTATATCAGATGTTCAATCACAAGCTTCAGAAGATAAAGAAGTATCTGATCAATCATTTAAACAAAGAGTTCATTTTCTTCAGCTTTGCATCATACGTCTCGCTCATCTTGTTCATTGAAAAGAAAGACGATAGTCTGCGTTTCTGCGTCGATTACAGAAAGCTCAATGCTTTGATCAAACGAAATCACTATTCTTTGTCATTGATAGACGAGACTTTCGCTCGTATACAAGAAAGCAAGTATCTGACTCGATTGAAGATTATTGTCGCGTTCAACAAACTACGCATGCACTCAGATAGCGAAGATTTGACTATCTTTATTATCTTCTTCGACTTATACAAATATCATGTAATGCTCTTCAAATTAATCAATGAATCTGCGTTCTATCAACACTATATGAACGATATGTTGTTCAAGTATTTACATCAGTTTTGTCAGATTTATCTAGATGACATTATCATCTACAGCAAAATCTTGAAGAAACACAAGCGACATGTACGATTGATCTTGAATAGACTACAAGAAGCTGATCTACAGATAAATATCAACAAGTGCGAGTTTCATTTTCAAAAAACTATCTTTCTAGAACTCTTGATATCAATCGAAGAAATGAAGATGAATTCGCGAAAGATGCAAGCAGTCGTTGATTGATCTACACTCAATAATCTCACTCAGATGCAGTTCTTCATTGACTTCTGCAATTTCTATCGATGCTTCATCAAGAACTTTTCGAAGATTGTTCATTCAATGATTCAACTTACTCAAAAGAAGATCATATTTGAATGAAATGAAGTCTGTCAGATCATCTTCAATCATATGAAGAGACGTATGATCGAGACTTTTATACTACGTCACTTTGATCAAACTCGTAAGACTATTCTCAAAATTGACTCATTTGACTACGTCAACGATGAAGTTCTCTTTCAATATAATGATGAAGAAGTACTACATTCAATTGTCTTTTATAGCAAGAACATGTCTTCTGCTGAATGCAACTACGAGATATATGATAAAGAACTTCTGATCATCATTTGAGCATTTGAACACTGACGACTTGAACTGAAGCTAACTGACATTTCTATCAAGATGTTCATCGATCATCAAGCGCTCATTTTGTTGATGAAAGATAAAGAGCTGAGCAGACATCAGATGCGCTGAGTTCAGAAGCTCGCTGATTTCAACTTCAGAATAATGTATCAATCTGATAAACAGAACATCAAGATCAATGCATTAACTCGTCAAGCTGACGTCGTGCTCAAAGATTCAGAAGATGAGCGCATTTGTTATCAATGAATCACTATTCTGACTTCGAATTGAATGAAAATTGCTGATCTAGAGAAGAACATCAGTGAATCAATTTATAAACAGATTCTTAAGATTAATGAAATCGACGAGAATTGTACGTTACTTCGCGAAGCAATAGCAAGAGACGAGACACAATATGAAGATATTGAATTAAAGAATTGTTGAACTCAAAATGAAATCTTGTATTATGATAGTCAGTTATAAGTCTCATTCAATGAGCTTCTACAAATGAATCTGATTCGTGAGATGCACGATCAATCATCAGTTGATCATTCTGATATTCTTAGAACTGTGAAAGTCATAAAGCGAAACTATTATTAATCATTCATGTGAAAAACGATAGATCAATATATTCAAAACTGCTATATCTGTCAATGTTCAAAGACATCTAGAGATAAATCAAATGACTTGCTTCAATCTCTATCAATATCTGAACAGCGATGACAAGACATAGCAATGAACTTCATTATCAATCTATCTGATTCGAGCGAATACAACGCTATTTTGACGATCATCTGCAGATTGTTAAAAGAAAGACATTATATTTCTTGCATCACTGATGATGAAGATATCACTGTCGAAAAGACAGCTGAAATGCTGATTCAATGAGTATATTGAATTCATGATTTATCAAGCTTCATAGTATCTGATTGAGATTCGCAATTCATCTCTATACTATGAAAGTTTCTTTACAAATGACTGAGCATTTTTCTTCGATTGTTCATTGTCTATCATTCTCAGATCAACGATCAAAGCGAACGAGTCAATCAGAACGTCAAGCGATATCTTCGATTCTTCTGTTCATATATGCAGAATGACTGATCTAAGTGACTATTCATGATCGAGTTTGTCGACAATAACGTCTTGTTCTCAGTCATCTTCTTGACTCTCTTCTTCATAAACAAGAATTTTCATTGTTGTATGAGCTTCGACTCTGACATCATTGAGTATGAAAGCATTCATGAACGCTTGCAGATTGATTGAATCAAGAATATATCTGAACAAATGAACAAGACATTGATCTTCACTCATGAAGCTCTGATCAAAACACGAAAACAAATGATGAATCAAGCTAACAAGCATAGAAAGAAGATCAATTATGAGATCGAATCAAAGATGTTTCTGAATGAACGAAACATCGTTACAGCGAGATTCTTCAAAAAATTGAATGACAAGATGCTTGATTCTTTTCAGATCATCAATCTCGTTGACTCATTTTATAAATTGAAACTACTCAAGACTATGCGTATACATGATGTATTTCATTCAGAGCTTCTTCGTCTTGTCGTCAATGATTCTCTGTCTGATCAGAAGAATGAATTTTCGAGATCAATAGTGATAAACGATGAAGATGAATGAAAAATCGATGATATATTGAACTTTCAACGATATCGAAGACGACTTCAATATCGAGTCAAATGAAAAAGCTATGACAACAATCTCAACTGATATAACGCTGACGATGACGAATTTATGAACGCTCAAGAGATGATCAATGACTTTTATATCAAATATTCAAGAAAAGCGCACTAAGAAACAACATTCATGCAAACATGAATATTCAAGAAGAAAAGATAATGTTATGATTCTAGTCTTCGTTTATTCTTTCTAGCTCTGATTTGAGTTTCATTCTAATTGAGTCTAGTGAGCATTTGAGCTAGTAGTGATGTCATTGAGACTCTGCATCATATGTGTAAGACGTCAATTCTTTCAAGTCTAGCACAGAGCTGAGAAACACATATATAAAGAATCGAGTTCTTTTCTGTAGATACTTTTCTTTCTTAACATTTATCTATTAGTTAAATGACACTCATATGACTCGCTCTATGCTGATCTTTAACAGAGAACTTATTACTTCTACTATTCAAACTTTCAAGTACATCTCAGTTATTGAAGAAAAAATTCAAAAGATGATGAAAGAAGAAATGATTACTGACACTTTATTGATGATTTTGTTGAACTCACAGACTTCACGAAATTAAAGAACGATGATGAGATTTACTTATTTCACTTTTTGATGTCATTATTGATGCTTTTTAGCTGTCAATTGTGAGAATAAGCAAAAGAAGTGTTACTGATCTTAAAATTCTAGATAGAATGATTTGTATAAAGTGTGCTTAAGTTTTACACATCGAGAATAAAGCATCGCGATGTGATGTCATCTTTCAAAGAAAGACAATGTACAAGAAGTGTGTTCATTGTATAAATAATGAGAATTTCTGTATTGCAATGAATATACTTATATGATACATCTGCTAAACATTCATGATTTGATATTTAGATTTTCAACATTTGCATTTCAACTATTAATGAATTCTTTTGTTTGCAGAAAATTCATGGTAGTGCAATTAAGAATAAAGAAGAGAATGTTGCTCTGAAAACATTCATTGTTCATCAGAAAATTCTTTACAAGAAATTGATAACAACGACTTGTGTGAAGAATCATCTCAAGAAGATTCACAAACTCAAGTCTTTAAAGATTTAAAAATTCATTCTCAAAAAGATAATGATTATTAATGACATTGTTAGAGAAATTCTGAATGTAAAGCGCTTTGCAATACATTCAATCTCAATTATATATCATTTTGTCAATATTTCTAATTGTTCTGATATATTTTAGCATAATTTGTTGTCTCTCAAATCTCTGTTTTCACGTCTTAATGTAAATCTGATGATGAAGAAGAAGAAGAAGTCTGCAATCTTGCTTCATGTGAGAAATGTTTGATGAAGTGATGATTGTATGATGTTTGTTGTGTCATAATGATTGCATTTTCTTGTCGAGCACGTTTAAGTGTTTTTGCGCTTTTTTCTTCTGTCTGTTGATTTACATATGTGATCATCTCATTAAAGAGTGAAACTATCATAATACAGTGATTCTTCTTTTCTAATAATGAGTTTATGCTTGAAAGTAAGTGATTATGCTTTTCGCTCATGTTTCAGCTTCGTTTTGAAAGCTTCTATAAGCTTCGAGACATCTTTCATATCTTCGCTTGATATTCATTGATTATATTCAATGAAATATTCTTTTCATTGTATCTTATAATATAAAATTCTCTTTCTTTTTCACTTTTGTAAAATCTTTTCTATCTTTCATTCTTACTCATCATCAATAAGCTTAAGTATGAAATAATCAAGTAAAGAATCATTATTTAGTCTACAATTATATGACTCTAAAAGAAATACATGAAAGACAAAATGAACTTTATAAATGATTGAAAAATCAAGATGATACATTTGCTTATCTATGAATTCTTGTATATGAAAGAACTCTATCATCTTATTTGATAACTTCTTGTTCAACTTCTTTTGCTTCGAAATTTTTGCTGATATCATGACTAAATCATCAACATTAAAGAATTTAGACTTATGTTTTCAATTATAGTACTTTGTCTGAGCATTAATTGCATTTTGTTATTGTTTCATCAACGTGTTTTGCACGTCTTGCAGCATTTCAACGCATTTTTTTGCTGCTGACACTTCTTCTTTCATAGCATCATTCTTAATGTGTATGTCAAAGATGAGTTTGTAATCATACATGATTTTAAAAGAACTACAGCTCAACAAAGCGTGCTTCGTTTGATGATAAATGAACTCAACTATAAGTAGAAGCATAGCTCAATCATCTTACTTTTTGAAACAATACACTCTTAAATAATGTTTCAACGTTTGATTCTGTTGTTCTGTTTGATCATCTGTTTGCAAATGAAAAGCGATGCTTAGTCGTCGTTTCATCTTGACATGATAACAGATCTCTGATTAAAACACATTGATAAATAAACTATCTTTATTAATAATTATATGTTTTGATACTTCATATCTTAAAGCAATCTGCTTAAAAAACAACTTTGTTAACTCTACGACAGTCAGAATCTTCTTCATAAACAGATAATGCATCATCTTTGTATAATGATCGACTATTACAAGAATCGAGTCATACACGACTTTTTTTCATTTATTAAATGATAAATCTGTTATGAAATTCATAGTGATTTCTTTTCATAAATCTGTGAGTTGAAATAATGATCTCAACTCATCATATGATAAATGATGTTTCATCTTCATTCTTTGACAAATGTCACAAGTATCTATATACTCTTTAACATCTTTGATCATATTTTTTCAGTAATATTTATGATTTAATAGCTCGCTGATCTTGTCAGCATCAAAATGTCTTGCTAACAAATCATCATGATGACGTTTCAACAGCTTTTCTCTGACAGAAAGATCTTCTAAAACATATAATGATTCATTGTACTTTATCATTTCTTGACTATTCAATGTTCAAGCTTCGACGTCACTCTTTCATATACTTGTCGTTTCGTCTGCTTTTAGTTTCACAGCAAATTCATCTTCTTGCTGTAAGATCTTAATGAGCTCGACTATGAATTTACTACTGAAGTCATATGTCATTTCATGAATTATTAATACTTTGACAATTGCATGTAAAACAAGTTGTTTGCAATCAACAGTTTCAGCAACAGAATTAAGCTGTTTCTCAACTACGTTGCAATCTTTATAAATCAACGTTTCAACGTCTGTGTTATTTGAAGTTGTTGATTTGAATTGAGAAATTTTATCTTTCAAGAAATGTACTTTATTTAAATGCATTTCTTGCACTGTTAAAATTATGATTCTCAGCAGCATACTTTTGACATGCATTGCTGAACATGTACTCATGTTTTCACTGACATTGTGAACAGACATTTTCTCAACTTCGTTAATCACTTGTGTACAGTAAATTTCATCTTGTGATCTGCTTTTAACATGTTTCGCTGAATATCTTTGTTCACTGACACTGTGAATGAACATCTTCTTGACATCATTAATCACTTGTGTTCATCAATGAATTTTATTTTGCAATCTGCTCTCAACATGTTCTGCTGAATATCTGTTTATACTTATACTGTGAACGAATGTTTTCTCAACATCGTTAATCACTCATATACAGTATAGTTCTTTAATCACTATGAATATAAAACTATTTAAGCTTTCTATTCTAGTCAGCTTTCGCTGCAGAGTGAGCAGTAAACAATTTGCAAAGATGTTTTCATTCTTATAGTCAAATCATCTCGATGATGCATTAATTTAATTTGTCTTTTCTGATTTATGTGCTATTTTAAAGTTGCAGATCAACAATCTCATGACTCATTTGACTTGTCTTTCGTTTAACTTTCAAATGTTTATAAAATTCTTCAGATTATTATGATCAGTCAGAACTTCAACATTATGATAATTGTCTTTTACATAGTGTTATCAATGTTTAAACATCGTGACTATGACTAGAAACTTCTGATTATATGTTTCATAATTTCTTTCAACATTTATCATCATTCTGAATCAGAATGCAATTGAATGTCACTGATCTTCATCATCTGACTGAGACAAGATACTTACGACTGCATAATTGAACATGTTGATCTCAATGTGTATATATTGCTCTGAGTCAAAGTGTCTTAGTATAGATGCTTTCATAAAAACGTCGCGAAGCTGATTAAAAGCTTGTTTCGCTTCGCTTGATCATATGAATGAGTTTCATTTTACATCTTTAAACTATCTCTCAGCAGTTCTGTTAAAGACTCTGCTATCTGAGAGTAGTAATGTATAAAACGTCGATAGAAATTGATGAATCTTCGAAAAACTTGTATTTTTCAATACATCTTTGATCTGAGTCATGTTTTGATAATGTTTACTTTACTTAAATTCATCGAAACATTCTTGATGAATATGATAAATTTTAGAAAGTTCACTTTAGTGATGAAGAATTCACACTTCTTTAAGCTAGCATATAGCTTGAACTTTCTTAATCTTTCAAGAATCTGCTTTATGTGATTTACATGATCAGTTTTCTCTATGAAGAAGATTAGAATGTCATTCAGATAAATAACACAAAAGTCATTTAAAAGCTTTGTCAAGATCTTATTAATATAAGTCTGAAAGATGACAGATGCATTGATTAAATCAAACAACATGATCATATACTTGAAGTGATTGTAATGAGTATGAAACATCATTTTTCACTCATCTTCATGTTGAATTCTAAGACAATAATAAATGTTCTTCAGATTTAACTTAATGAACTGCTTGACTTTATTAAGTCTGTCTAGAGTTTCACTAATTAAAGACAGTGAATGATGATTTTTGACAGTGATCTTATTCAGATCTCAATAATTCACGCATAAATGAAGACTATTGTTTTTTTTGAGAATGAATAGAATAGATGCATCAGTTGAACTGACGAAGTGCTTAATTCATTCTTTCGCTAAGACATCATTTAAATACTGTCTCAGAATCATTAATTTTGTGTTTGACAAATTATACAACGATTCATATGATGATTCTGCAGTGATTTCAATTGCATGATCATGATCTTCATGCAAAAGCAATTTGTTGACACTTTTTATTAAGAATACATCTTTGTATTCTTTCAATTCAATGAGTAAAGTCTGCGTTTCAAGCGCATTTGTGATACAACTCATCATGTTATTCATTGCTTTCACTTGATGTTCAATGATCTACTTTTTGATGATGTTGATCATGACAAGAGCATACACAGTAGACTCATCTTGTAGAACTTTCGCAAATGCTTGTGTGAAGAACAACTCAAACGCATGCTCATTCATGTCAAAACATCATGTTCTTGCAAACATGTTTATTTAAATACACTCAAATTGCATATTCAATATACTCAGAATCAAGAAAGATTCTTTCTTGTCGATAGCATAAAAGATATTTATATCTTTTTTCTTTATGTTTCAGCTGTCTTTCAGTTGATAACACATTTTATAAACGTCATAACAATAGACACTCTGATCATTCATTCAAATAAATCTTGAAAGATCAACGTTCAGCAATGATATATCTTGCTTGATGATGAAACGTTGACTAATCATGTTCATCTTGACATCAATATTCATGTGAATCTTCATTTCTGTCTTCTGATCTTTTCAAATTACATGCTCTTTATATATAAAAGTCTTTATGAAGAGAACTTCTTGTTTTTTCTCGACGATTTGAAGTGTTCATCAAGAGCTTGTCTTTTCTTGAAATCTTGAAATGACTCATATGTAACATTGAATTAATGAATATTTGATTTACATCAGATTCTTTTGATTTATTCTTGATCTTTTCATCTTTACAATCAGTAAAGTAATGATTCTTTTAATTGCATGTGTAACATGTTATGTTGAACAAATTCTTACTATAACGTGATGAAGCATGTGAGCTTGTCTTTGACGAAGAATCAAATTTAGTCAATTGATGAGATTTCTTTCGCTTTGAATGAGTTTTCTTGTTGATTTTATCTCAATTATGCAAGTTCTCATCTTAAGATCATTTCGACAACAAAATGTGTTCTTTTCGCAGATTTGTTTTCAATCAAGCGACAAGATTGATTAATGCATTTTATGTAATAGAAATCGACTGCACATTAGTAACGATCACACGCAGCTCAAATCTCAACTTTATGAATAAATGAGCTCATTTATGCTCATCATTATACAATGAAAGTTGATGTTTCAGAATGCTCAGATGAGCTGCAAACGTTCATATCATTTGATTTGAACGTTGTGATGCGTTTGCATACTGCTGAATCACGTCTATGTCTTGATTCATCGAGTTTTTAATTAAATTCAGAAGAAAGTCAATAAAATTGAATCACATCTGCTGAGCTGCAAACATAGTTTCTTCTTGATTGAATCAAAGTTTCTTTGATTTATTCTTCAAATAAATCATGCAATTTGATTTAATTTAATTTGAATTCATACATTCTTGTGACATTGATTTAGACTTGACTCATGAGAGAAACTATGTTATGTGTATCAAATGAACAAAATTCTCTGAAAAAGAAAATCGCTCGTCAACTACATGATGACTTCACGTCATCAAAACAATAAAATTAATACTATGTTATCAGTAATGAATTTATAGCTTTTATTCAGTATGTGACGCTTGAGTAAACTCTTAATGAAAGTGTCTGTGCTGTTTGATTATGATGCATTGTTTTTGCTCTGCTCTTCATTGATGATATTTTATACAAATGATGTTTTGATTTAATTCTTGATTCAAAGATGAAAGACGTTTTCTTTGCATTCATGATGCTCATGATTATAATGTTGAAAACTGTGTTCTCTTGCTTAATGATTGTCATTCATTGAGCAGAGAAATATGTGATGAAAGAGAGACGCGTACAATGAGAAGATAAAGTGTGATTGTATTATATAATTATATTCTGCTCTTGATTTGATTTATGTCACATAAACGTTGAATAGATTGTTAGAATACATGTGATCACAATCATTCAATGCATGACTCTGATCAATAGTAAAGAATGCGTTCTGATCATTCTCATGAACTCTCAATTTTTCACGTAGATAGATGTATGATTTGATGTCAAGTAAAGAAGATGAACTCAAGCTTTTTCAGTATATCAGCATGATCAACGAGTCATTACTTCTTCAAGCACTGTAGTCACGACTCTTAGACTCATCATCTGAAACGACTATTTTATCTGATATCTTTTCATCAATTACTTAATGACATTGTCAATGTGATGAAGATGTTTCAATATTGACGCAGTCAATGAGTCACAAATTCTTTGATCACTTGTAGTCACAATTCACAGACTCTTCATCTGAGTTGTCTATTTCACTAGTAGTATCTTTTTATTTCTTACTGACATCGACATGTCATTAATCTTCTTCATAGATTGATTGTGACTGTTAGAAGAAATGTTGTCGCGTAGATGAAAACTCTGCATGATAACTTTTCTGATCACGTAACATTTTAACATCATTTAAACTGCGTTGAATTGAGATCTTTTGACTCTTCTGACTTCTATTCAAACACAGAATAGAATCAAAAGATTTGTAGTTGATATCATGTACAGATGAATCTCGTTGTCAATCATAAATCATGCAATACAAAATCTTTTTCTCATCACTTTTAAAATGTCAAGAGATATTTTAAAATGAAATTTCAATGTCATGAATTTACTCTCTATGTTCTTTTATGATTTTGTCATAATACTTCTTCAAAGATATTGAAAATCTTTGCTTCTGCAAAACAATCTCATGATGACTTCATTTCATCATTATTGACATTATGAAGACGATGCGTAGATCGTTTGAATTCTTCATGAGAGCTTAAGTGAAAGCTTGATGACTTCTCTTCGTCGTTTTAATGACTTGCAGAGTCTCAATCTTTGATTGAATAACTGTTAACTTCTGTTTCTTTTGCAGTTCATCATGTTGAAGCATTGTTCATGTCAGCTGTTCATCAATATCAAGAGAGAATTCATCTTTTACTTATTCATTTTCTGATTGTTGCGAGCATGCATCTCTGTTACTTCTGATTAGCCTGATTAGTCTAACATAGACTAGTATAAAGCTGTGAGTAGAGCTGTTGTTGACACGCTAGCGATCTAGCGTGTCTTCGTGAGTAAAACTCACGTCGTGTTGCATCTTCTTTCTACTTCAGCTTTGAACTTCTAGTTAGAATACACTCATATGATTCGCTCTATGCAGACTCATAACATTAGTTCAAAGCTCATCAATCTTGCTATCGACGTGTAAACGATATAAAAACAAGCTACATCACTCAAACTTGAATCAGAATTGAAGCTTGAAAATCGAGCTCAGAAGACTCATTAGAAATCAAGAAATTTCTAGAACAGAACAGAAGAACATGAACGCGTTGCTCTAGATTAACTCTTTACTGAACTCATCATCAGAACAGAAGAACAGAAGAACATGAACGCGTTGTTCTAGAACTGAAATCAGAAATTTCAGTTGAATCTTGATCAGCAATTTTCTACTCACACAATGATTAGAAGCACAGAATTAGAATCAGAATCAGTGAGCATTGCTCGCTACGAACTTCGAAATGCTAAAAGAGAATCACTTCTATCACAGAATCGAACAGCATCAGAAGAAGAGAACATGAACGCGTTGCTCTTCAATCACGAAATGATCAAGATCAGCATCAGCACTGAACTGAATGCTTGAATAAGCGCTCATGAGACAGACGATCTTGTTGTCTTTATCAAGTACATGTGTCAACAGCATGACATCAAAATCAAGATTCACAATGACATGATTCAGATGTTGAATGATGTCAACAAGATCAACATTGAATTGAAAGCTATCAACATCGAGTTGAAAGCTACGCAGACAACGTTGAATGCTGTTCGAACGCGTCTACAGAAAGAGATGAAGAAAAAAAACGTGATTATACGTCATCTAGAAGCAACATCAAGTTGACTAAGCACTTCAATTTCGAAAGATCGATTCTCGAAGTCAATCAAGCTATCTGATTCGTCTCTGTTTGAAGATTCGAGACAGAAAGTGAATAATTGATTGTTTTGAATGTGAAACAAGCTGAAGATGAACAAGAATCATTTTTCTATCGAAGAAATGAAGATTGCATATGTGAAAAGTCGAGTCAGTGAAACAATGATCAAACACATAGCATTTCGAATGAGAAACACGATCACGAACTTGTTTCTTGAAGCAGAAAAGATACTGTCGATCATAAATAAGATGTACGACGACTTCAATCGATGTCATACGACTCAACGACAGTTCTTGAAGCTGTATCAAAACAAGATCTTCTTTCATGAATTTTGAATGAAATTTCAGAGACTTAGTGCAAAACTAGAATACAATAACGAAACTCTACTAGATAATCTTCAGCATAAGATTAGCTCAGATCTTCAACAAGTCATGATCAACGAACGAACTATGAATTTGAACGAATTCGTCGACATCTGCATACGAGTCGACGTTCGATTGATGAAATTGAATGCTCGATCAATTCTCAAGACATCAACTACTCAAGTCGCTCGCTCTACTGCTAGCATCTTGACGACGATTACTACTGCGATCTCAGCTTCAATCTCTGCATGAAAGAAACTCAGAATATTGAACGTTGATTTTGCTAGAGAGAAGTTGTTTAAGAAAGAACACTGCTTCAAATGCAAGAAGTCAGAACATAGAGCATACGATTGTCTTGAGTCAGCTCAGATGCACGAAATCGCAGCGAATTCGAAAAACGATCTGTTCTCGTCAAAGTAGTGACTGAGAGCGACATGCTCATATCTTGCTTCATCAGTATGCTTGATGACTCGTTTGATTTCAAGTCGTTTATTGTTGATGTCATCTTGAATAGTCTAGAAAAGATATTTCGATTTTTCGCTCTGATAAACATCAAAGTCACTGACATGACGTTCATAGATGATTCATTGATTTCAGAGCTATGTGAACGCTTTGATATTCAGTCAATTTCACTGTTTAAATCGAAGTCGATTCGTTCATATGACGAAATTCTCGATCAAAGATCTATTACACATGCTTTGTATATCTCAGTCACTATACAAGAACATAAGAATGAAATGATGCTTCTATTAATAACTCGTCTAGATCAGCACAAAATAATCATTGACAATCTCTGATTGAAAAGAAATCAAATTTTGATAGATTCTGCAAACGATTGATTGATATCTTCATCAAATATTCGAATCTTGAAACTTATCATTTCGAAAGCAAGCAGTCAATCAGCATTTCATAGACTCAAATCTGTTAGGGGCCAGCATAGAGCGAGTCATATGGGTGTAATGTAACGAGTATATAAATGCTAAGGAAGGAAAGTATCTAGAAGGGAAGAGCCGGCTATCTATATGACTCAGGAGAACATAAGCTAACCCTGAATAGGGTTGGCCTCGGAACAACCCTATAGCCTAGCGGCGAGCGGCCGGCGATAGTCATCAACATAGCCACCAACATAGCTACCAACATAGGTGCGTAGCTAGGATCGTAACAAAACTGAAGCAACAGATGATGACAGTTCTCGTTCTGAAGCATTTTGATTCAATCAGAGAAGCTATTCTGAAAACGAACTTTTTGAACTATGTCAACGACGAAGTATTGTCTCAATATGATGATGAAGACATTCTACATTCAATGATCTTTTATAGCAAGAACATGATTTCTGCAGAATGCAACTACGAGATTTACGACAAAGAGCTTTTGATTATTATTTAATGCTTGAAGCATTGATGCTTCAAATTGAAATGTACTGATATTTTGATCAAGATCTTCATCGATCATCTGAATTTAAAGTACTTCATGATCACTAAGAAACTGATCAGACGACAGATTAAATGAGCTGAGAAGTTATTTGAATATAACTTCAAGATCATATATCAGTCAGAAAAGCAGAATCTGAAAGCAGACATGCTGATCAGAATGTCAGACGTCAAGTCAGTTGAATCAAATGATGATCGAAAGCTATATCAGCATCAGATGCTATTGTCAGCAAGCACATTTGAACTGCAATCAATAGAAGATGATCAAGATCTGACTCAGATCTTGCTCATATTTGACTCAGATTTGAAACAGAAATCGAAAGCTAACAAAGATTCAATCGAAAAGATGATTTCTATTCAGAATTAAATTATAGTCGAAAATCGAACGAATCAACTATGTATCAATATTCAAACAGTCATAGAACAGAACAGAAGAACTTATCAAGATATGAGTCTAGATCATTGCAGAGTACTGAACGAAGTACTTTGAAAGAATGATAGACTGTGAGTTTCTCAGTCAATAATCACTCAACTGATAAGAAAAGCATATGATCTTTCGATCAGTGATCACTCTGATATGAATCAAACGTTAGACTTGTTAAGATGATCATATTGCTGATTAAAGATGAGAACGACAATCAAACACTACATTTGAAACTGTTATGTTTGTCGTAGATCAAAAGCATCAAGAGATTGAATCAATGAACTACTGAAGTCATTGTTTATATCTGAACAATGATGACAAGACATATCATTGAATTTCATTATCGATTTATTGAAAAGTGATAAAAGCAACGCGATTCTGACAGTGATAGATCGATTGTCTAAAGAACATCACTATATACTCTGTTGATCAGATGACAAAGAGACTTTCGCTGAACAAACAGTTAAGCTGCTGCTGATATGAATCTTCAGAATTCATGAGCTATCAAGATCAATAGTGTTCGATAGAGATTTGCAATTCATATCGATTGTCTGAAAGTCTTTATGCCTGAGACTCGACATTAAGATGAAACTATTCATCAACTATCACTCACAGATCAACGATCAAATAAAAAGAGCGAATCAGAATGTAGAACGATATCTACGAAGTTACTGCTCATACATGCAAGATGACTGATTCATTTGACTATCTATGACTGAATTCGTCGATAATAATGCTATTTCATCGTCAATTGAACAATCAGCGTTCTTTCTGAATAAAAACTTTCACTCTCATATGAGCTTTGATTTGAATTCAACTGAATATGAGATCATTTGAGCTAGAATTCAAGCGAACAAAGCAGAGAATATATTCAAACATATGAAACAATCATTAGCGTTGATTAAGCAGACATTAGCAAAAGTCAGAATCACAATGAAGAAATAAATTGATAAGCATTGAAAGAAAATGATTTACAAGATAAATGACATGATGTTTCTGAATTCTAGAAACATTATGATCGCAAGATCATCAAAGAAGCTGAATGATAAGATACTAGAATCTTTCAAGATTCTGACTGAGATCGAACATGCATATTGACTGAAACTGTAATCGACAATGAAGATTCATTCAGAGTTCGCTTTAAACCTGCTACAACTGAATTCAAAAGATCTTCTTGAAGAACAATGAAATGAGTCGTCTGATTCTATAGTGATAAATGACAAAGACGAATGAGAAGTGAAGAACATACTAAACTTTAGGCACTACGAACGAGACAAACGACTGCAATATCGTGTCAATTAAAAAGACTATGACGTCGATCTACATTGATACAATGTCGATGAAAATGAGTTCGAAGACTGTTCGAAGATCGTAAATGACTTTTATCAGAAGTATTCGAACAAGTCAAGTTAGAAATCGACTCAACAAGAATTGATCAATCGAACTGCAACAATGAGAACATTGTTAAATGAAGAGAGAAAGTAATGTTGCAAGCATGCATTTCTGATACTTCTGATTAGTCTGATTAGTCTAACATAGACTAGTATAAAGCTGTGAGTAGAACTGTTGTTGACACGTTAGTGATCTAGCGTGCCTTCGTGAGTAAAACTCACGTCGTGTTGCATCTTCTTTCTACTTCAACTTTGAACTTCTAGTTAAAATACACTCATATGATTCGCTTTATGCAGACTCATAACAATCTTCAGCATCGTATCACTCATTCAAGTTATTGACTTCTTTTATCATGCAAATCTTATGAAAGTGAAAGTGAAAGATTTGCAAAAATTTGAAAATGTAATGCAAATGAAGCTTCTGCAGATAGTCAATGTATCAAGCTAAGCTTGCTTGCAAAGAATGTTTTAATTGATCATTAATCATCTCAATGAGACATTGATTATATACTTCTAGATAATATAGAAAGAGAATCATGCTTTTAAGATTCTGCTGAGTGATGTCGTCATCATTGTTAGGGGCCTGCCTAGAGCGGGTCAGATAGGGGTGTCATTTAACTAGAAGATAAATGCTAAGGAAGAAAGGTAGCTACGGGAAAGAAGCTGGCTACATATGTGTGTTCCTCAGCCGACGCT